>Ga0114930_10001578_pt1 | contig 21477 bp, 15 predicted proteins | sample AnhtaG_FD_87300 | JGI IMG/M metagenome (GOLD analysis project Ga0114930, IMG submission 87300) | Deep subsurface microbial communities from Anholt, Denmark to uncover new lineages of life (NeLLi) - Anholt_01485 metaG | ecosystem: Environmental > Aquatic > Marine > Oceanic > Sediment | place... | reverse complement strand
ATGGCATCGTTTACCCCAATCGCTTTCATGGCTTGATGGGATAAAATATACACTTAAGTTCAAGTGAATCTTGGGTAAAAATCTTATATTCCTATGACGGTTAAAACTCCGCGAAAATCGGTGATTAACTTAAATAGTTTCTTTCACATATAATAACTGGTGCACTGAACTGATTCTCCCTTGTCTGCCCCTCGCATATAGTAAATAGTTCGGTGCATCGAAGTTAAAGAGCATTCAAAGGAAGGTGATTGTATGAGCTACGATGCACATGACTATAAAGGTAGGCTGGAAAAGGTCATTAAGCAGATAAGAAATGACCCATCTATTTCTGAAAGAAACCAGCAGGCAATCATAAAATTTAAGGATAATTGCTTTGTAGAGAAAATCAGTTCAGGCAGAATTGCCAAATACATGTACGATCTTAAAACCTTGTCCAAATGGCTTAGAAAAGACTTTGAAGACGCAACCAAAGATGACATTAAGACGCTAGTAGGGAAAATCGAACAAAAAACCTATTATAAAAAAAGATTGGGCAAAGAAATCCCATACAAAGAGAGTACAAAACGAGATTTTAGGATAACTTTAAGAAAATTCTATAAATGGCTAAGGGATACAGAAGATTTTCCAGAAGAGGTCAAACGGATAAAATCAACAGGCGGGAGAGGCAAAAGAATAGAACTACCAGAGGATATGCTTTCGGAGGAAGATATCAAAAAATTGCTTAATTTTGCAGACAATCCACGAGACAAGGCTTTCATCTCAATCATCTATGAGAGCGGGTGTAGGATCGGCGAAATGCTTTTTCTAAGAATTAAGCATGTAAAGTTTGATAAATATGGAGCTCAATTATTGGTGGATGGAAAAACTGGGTTCAGGAGGGTTAGAATCATTGCATCTGTTCCATTCTTGATGGAGTGGTTAAACAAACATCCCAAAAAAGAAGAACCAGAATCTCCCCTATGGATAACAAGAAACTTTACACAAATTAATTATGCAGCTATCAGAAAGCGCCTTATGACAATTGCAAAAAAAGCAGGAATTAAGAAGAGGATAAATCCTCACAATTTCAGACATAGCAGAGCAACCTATCTAGCAAATCATCTGACAGAAGCCCAGATGAAGGAATTCTTTGGCTAGGTCCAGGCGTCTGATATGGCTGCTATATATGTGCATTTATCAGGGAGAGATGTTGATGGCGCTCTTCTAAAGGTCTATGGCATGGAAGATAAAGAAGAAAAGGAAGAAACCCAGCTAAACCCCAAAACCTGTCCAAGATGCCAGGAAATCAATCAATTCAGCAATAAATTCTGTAAAAAATGCGGGATGATTTTGGATGAAAAGCTAAGAAATGAAAAAATCCAGCAAGATCTGGGGCGCAAACAAGCTGATAAAATTTTGGATAATATGATGGAAGATCAGGAAATTAGGGAAATGTTCATGAGAAAAACGAAGGATTTCTCAGTTTAGAGGAATTATAGTCAACCTTGCTCTCCAAATGTGTTATTACAATTTTGTTCGGCCGCATTCAGCTTTAAAATTCGGGGATGACATATGGAAACCTGCAATGCAGGCCGGATTCGTTAAAAAACAACTCAGCTTTAGGGAAATCTTTACGGCATTGGCATTCCTTATTTGGTGGTTTTCCATGTTTTTGAGAATTCGGATCAAAATAGAGATGTTTTCGTGGTCTTCGGCTTAGTAACAACAGTTGCTTGATCAAGCACCGGATTTTACATGCTTATAATGTGATTACACACCAATGCTATGTCAACACCGTGATGGATTCCTACACCAAAGCCCCTATAAGCTGCTTTTTTCTCTTGTCTTTATCTCTCATCTTTTGTATCTCCCCGTGAGATTTATGATGAAGTCAGTTTTATAGATTATTCTTTTTCAGCGGCACAACCATTGTAATACGAGTTCCATGTCCTAGTTTGGATTCAGCCTTAAGGTATCCTCCAAGATGATCCAGTCGTTCTTGAATGCTGAAAAGGCCAAACTCGCTATTTCTGTTCATATGAGTATTGATTAGGGAGGTATCGAATCCAATCCCATCATCTTCAACATTGATTTTTACACCGCTGTCGTCGTTGTGAATGGATACTTCTACCTTGTTCGCCTTCCCATGCTTTCTCACATTGACCAGTAACTCGCGCACAGCCTGGAAGAATACAATCTGAATATCGTCATCCAATGGTTTGAATCGCCTTTTACTTTTAAAGGTGCATACGATGCCATACTTCTCCTGGAATTGTTCAGTCAGCCAATCTACTGCTTGCTCAAGACCTAGCTCGTAGAGGACAGGAGGGCTTAGCTCGACTGTCAAAGACCGTATGTCCTGAATCGCCTTCTCGATAAGCTTGTAGATTTCCTCTATAAATACAGAGAGATTGGGGGCGGAAATCGATTCTCTCAACTCTCCTAATTTTATCTTTGAAAGGGCTAGCACTTGACCGATATCTTCATGAAGGTCTACGGCAATCCTTCGACGTTCCCTCTCCTCACCCAATGATAATTCAGACGCAACAGATCGAAGCTTCTCTTGATAGCCAAGTAGTTTTTTCTCGGCGCGCTTGCGTTCGGTAATTTCTCGCTTAAGTTGTTCATTAGCCGATCTTAGATTGGAGGTGCGATCTTTCACCAGCTCTTCAAGGTGATCTCGGTGTTTTTATAATTCTTCCTCTGATTGCTTCCGCCTTGTTATGTCGCGAGCAATGCCTAAAGCAAAATCTTTTCCTTTTATCTTTACGGGATATGTCCGTATTTCCACTACAACTTGCCTACCGTCTCTCCGATTTAAAACAAACTCATCTGGTCCTGTAGGCTTTCCCAAAACATTTTTAGCCAACGCCGCAGCAGCTCTTGGTATTTGGTTCGGTGGTAATAGTTTTAATTTTAAAAAATTCTTTCCTGTTAACTCCTCTCTCTTATAACCGATCATTTCCTCCGCAGCTTTATTGCCATCGATAAAGTTTCCTTTAACGTCGTTCAAATAATAGGCATCCGGTGCATATTCAAATAATATCTTTAGCCTTTGTTCTGAATTTTTCAGATTATTTTCTACCTGCTTGTATTTTGCCTCTGATTTCTCAAATTCAGTAATCCGTTGGCGAATTTCCACTAATTCATTTATGAGTTGCTCTTTAACTTTATTTTCATCTTTCATCTTGTTTATCACCTAAAATTGGCGGTAATTTCATATAAGAATAAACCCTTCTTAGCTTGAATAGGTTGAAACAATACATTCACCAGCGATAAAAAATCGCTGTATTAAATGTCTTAATTGTGAATCCAGTGTCCCGCTTCTCATAGTCAAAGGTGAAGTCAAATCCAACTCCTTTGTAAATCTCCCAGCTAAATCCAGTAAAAACATGATCAGCGGAAAAAGCGCCGCAGGGATACACCGGATTTCCGAATTCAAAACTCTCGTTGGCCCGGGCATAACCCACAAAAAGGGTCACAGGATCGAATACGTTCCAATTGAGCCGCGTCATCCCAGAATGATTTACGAAGTCCTGCCCGCCAAACTGACTGATACTGTAGAAATATAGCACCATCCAGTCAAATCGTGGATAAAAGTACCAGGTGAATCCTGGCATCACTATATGGACATCCGCTGTTGAATACTTGGCAAAGCGGTAACTTAAGGAAGGGACAAAGGTCTTTAAAACTACCTGACTGACCTCAAAGGTGTATGCTTGACGCGGCACAACAACAACATGCCCTGGGGCCAACTCGACATCAAGTGAAAGGACTGTGTTCTTCGTTGCCCAGTAGCTGCCCCCAAATGCGTAGCCAGGAGCCGAGTCTCCATATTTGTTGATATGATTGAATCCCGCTCGGACAGCCCATTTCCTGGGATCATCATAGCTTATCAGGAAGTTTGTCCCCTGAGCATTGGAAGTGAAGCTTATATCTTGATGCTGATAGCCTGCCCACGCTTTGAAGTATCTTTTCCCCTCCTTTGCACGTAAAACCTGGCCCCTTACCTCTAAGGCCTCTTGATCATCGGGATAAACTTCCAGACACTGGTCTAGTGTCTCCAAGCTCTGTTTGTATTTTCGCTGCCAAAAAAAGAGCCGTCCTAATCCTACCAAAGCATCTCTATTGGCTGGCTGTTGTTTCAAGACTTCTTCATAGAGTTGGCGCGCCTCATAATAATCACCACTCCAGGCCGTGACTGTTGCCAGTCCGATTGCTGCCTCAATGTCTTTTGGATTGTCATTTAATAATTGCTTGTAGATTAATTTAGCAGCTTCATATTTTCCGTCAAAGCTCAAATGACGAGCCTTTTTCATAAGAGCGTCGCGTTGCTCGCTCGCATATACCGTGGTGGAAGCAAGGACCAGGAAAAGGAACACCAGAATTAACAAGCAGCAACTAACAAGAAAGACTTTTTCGAATTTTAGCTTTTGACATTTAATATCTGGCTTCTGGTCTGTTCTCATCTTCCCTCCTTTTTTCGCTCCAGCCAAGGACGGTAGCTTTCATACGAATGGATGGCAAAACCATAAAAGCTGGAAAAATTCTGTAATACATAATATGTTTTCCTTAACTTTTAGCTTCACTTCTTATATACATAGATCTTATCCTTTCGCTTCTTAGTCGAACTTGGTATCTTAGTTCCTTCTAGATCGAAGATTGCAACTCTTGATATCTTGGTGCTTGACTTAACTACAAATCCGATGCCGGGAAGGACGTCTTGTTCGTGGAGGTTGAGAGTGATCCTTAATTCATCGCCAACAATTTCTGACTCGAACTGGATCAGATGACGGTTAGCCCAGAATTCTCCGAAATCAGAGATACATCCGATCCAGATGTCTCGTTCGCTCAGTTCCTTAAGCAACATCTCCTCGGCTTTCAACTTGAACGAGGTAACATCTGGATGCAGCAATATACATGAGACTGCTTCGTTCTCAGCGTTGAATTCGATGATCCTCAGCCATTTTGCGACCATTTGATAAAGATTGTCCTGTCGCAGTTGATTCATGGATCCATCGAAGATGACTGGTATCTCAACGACCTTAGACTCCCTTGAATTAAGGATTCTTTCGCTGAAGGCCATAAAGGGGAAGTTGCACATAATGTCATTGGCCGAAAAGTTCGAATCGTAGCGGTAGCCACTTTTCTGGAGTGCGTAGATTAATTTCCTTGGAAAGCCTAAGTGTCCAGAGCGGTAAGAGACGGTATTCTGTTCTCGGATGTCCTTATCCAGAAGTTCTTTGCTCACCCTTACCTCTCCATATACAGTCGGGTTCTTCAGTGGTTCGTAGGATCCTCTGGTAACCCTAGGGTTGCCCAGAGGGAAGGTATCAACTTTTTGAGAGTGAATGACAGTGTGAGAACCGATCTCTCCGCCCAATTCCTTAACCTGATTTAAGTAAGCGATATTGTCAGGTGTATAGTAAGCTATGTCCATCTCGTCAGGAATATACTTCGTAGTAGAAAAGTAAGTTGCCCTGATCCCAAAACGATTCTCCAACTTAGCGAATTCGAGGGAGTTTTTAAAAGATGATTGTGCGTCGTTGTCATGGGTTATGATAAAAGCTGACTCCTGGGCGTAAGGGATGGTATAGAGGTAGACGGCTGGATCAATGGTCTCCTCATAGATGGCCCGCGTAGTGAGTAGGAATATATCAGTTCCTGGCTCGAAGGAGTTAATCCATTTGTTTTGCGCCTCGTAGTCTTGACCTATGAGGGGAATGAGGATGGCCTGGGTGTAACCAATACCCCAGAGATAGGTAGTGCCCTCACCGTAATAGTTATAACAGAGAGCTGTTGAGTCGTCATCAAACATCGCGACCGGCTTTGCTGTTGAGATTGTATAGCCGGTCGTCCAGATGACAGTATCATATAAGTTCCTATCCCCTAAGGGTATAACTAACTCTTCCGGTCGGTTAAGGTATTTGAGGAAACTTTCACTGCCGGAAGGATCGATAGTGGCTTTGAATCGCTGTCGGCTCTCCTGAAAACCACTTACACCAAATAGGGGAAAGAGCGTGTTTCCCTTGACTGTATTGGCCACTAGTACCCCTCCGGCCTCGACGGCTCGATAAAGGGCCTCTTTTTCGGTAGCCTTCAGTCGATTGTTGGTTGTCTGGCCCACCATATAGATGATTCTATACTTACAGGCTTCGTCAACCTTTTTGGTTACCTCATAAGGTACGCCCATTATGCGCAAAGCCTTTACGAGACCGATCCGTTCGGTCTGGTCGGCTTTTTTTGTCAAATCGAGGACCACTACCTTGTAGGGAGAAGGACCGATTTCTTTCTTTTTACCGCAGAAAAAGGTCATGAACATCATCCCAATGAGGACACAATAGAAGATTTTTTTCATTTGCTGCAAAATCTCCTTAGTATGGCATCATCTTTAAGTGATTTGCTAACGATCAGGTACCAGGAAGTACTGGCCCCGCTGGAGTAGGTATTAAACTGATAGGGTAGTGAGCATGTGGAGTACGGAAGGCCATTTTTCCTCTGCTTCCGGTAGAAGTTGTTGATACGCTCAAAGAGGACGTCGGCCTCATCTCGAAAACCACATTTGAGATATCCTAAGATTATACCCAGTGTCCCCTCGAACCAATCTATGTCAACTGAATCCCATGACTTTTCTGGTTCAGAGGGAAAGAAGAAGGCGTTAACCTCAGGATCTTCATAGACCGTCGTTTCCCTGTATGGTCGATAACCGATACCCGAGATATTCCTGTATCTGGTGCCGGTTTCCAGAGCTATCTTAGCCTTTTCATCCTCTCCAATGGCGCTTAAGAAAATACTTCCCCATGAGGCACAATCAAGGGCTAACTTCTTATCCAATCTACCATCGGCCTTAATCCCCTGGATGAACTGTCCAAAATCATCATCCCATAGCTTCAAGATCATGGATCTTCTGATGCATTCGGAAGCCTCCAGAAGTTTCTCCTCTCCGGTCAGACGGCCAAGATCCCGCAGAAAGAAGTAGGAATCAATATTGTGCTCGGTACTACACCAGCCTATTGGTTGGTCGATGAAGTGTTCGACCACCTTCCCTCGGATCGGGTCATACTTCAACTTGTATTCACCGTATCCGCCCCTGACTAAACCGTATCGCTTATCTCCTTTGTCGTTAACTATTCTAGCCAAAATGTAGTCGGCCATGGCCGTGGACTTTTCAGTAAGTAGCTTAACGCGGGGTGAACGTTTAAATGCATCTGGATCTTTGATCTTCCGCTCGTTAAGATAGTAGGTAATGGCATATCCCAGCCAGGCGAGGGCGCCGACACGCATGATCGCTCCCTCGTGGTCGCCTTGATTGGGCCACGAATTATGGGTATTGTAAGAGAAGAAGAGGTTGCCATCATCATTGACCAGCCGGGCAAAAGCCTCAAGAATATCCCCGGCTTTACTCTGCTGACCACATATTAAGAGAGCAATGGCCGACACTGCGCCGTCGTAGATGAAGGAGCGGGAATAGATGTAACGGTAAGATTCGTCACTCTTAGGTACTTCGTAACTGATGATGAGGTTCCTGCGGTCAAGGGAAGGGCTTTGGACGATTTTATTGGGCACGATCTGAGATTGAATCCATCCAAGCGCTTTTTCTTTAAGCCCTTTATCCGCTATCTTACATACAGACAGAACAAAGAGAAGAGAGAGAGAGGTGAAAAGAAGGATTTTTTTTACCATTTTACGTATCCTCTCTCCAAAACTTCTTCTTCCTTAACAGCATCAAAAATAGCTTTCAGCCGCCACCAGGAATGAAGTTGTTTTATCTTCATATTCCCCCCTTTTTGTCGCTCCAGCCAAGCACGGTAGCTTTCATACGAATGGATGGCAAAACCATAAAAGCTGGAAAATTTCTGTAGTTCCGATTTTGTCTGCTGCATCACTGTCTCCAGATCCTTCAAATCTTTTTGGGCAAAGGTCAACTTTGTTGCTGGCACATGAGTCACATGGGTCTGAGCCAGCACCACAACATCCTGAGAAAATTGAGGATCTCTTTTAAATCTCTCCCAATTTCCGTCCGGGATCCAGTAAAGGCGGATTCTTTTGCTATCCAACCTCTTAATCAAAATCTGTGAACCGCTTCCCCGCGAGCCAAACTCCAGGATGGTCTCATCCGGGAGTTCGAAAGTTTCCAAACCGACAAAGACTTTTTTCCCCCGCTTCGCTGCGTATTGCAACTCCGAATGGGCATGGGCAATCACCCCATCAGCACCATAGGCCTGCGTCCGATAGTCCATGATTCCTATATTGTCCACAATATCGATAATCAATTCACTCACCGGACGGCCTTCCACCGCTGCTATCTGTTCAAAAAATTTATCCTGGTCATCAAACCAAAAGGGGATATCGACACCAAAAGTCAGATTAGCCTGCTTGGCCAGGGACTGTGATGCCTTTAGTAACGAAAGATACTGCTTCAAAACAGCTTCTTTGTGGACGCCAGCAAAATTGGGCAAGAGGTAAGGTTCATTGTCATATCGAATCCCATCAAAACGTTCTTGTGGAGTTACCTCTCGATTATATTGAATGATGCTTTGAATCAAGGCAATTACCCGGCCATGCAACTTTTTGAGGGCAAATCGGGGGTCGCCATCGAGGGCGTGAACCTTGACGCCCGCCCGATGTAAATCCGCAATTAGTGGCCGAACCTTTGATGAGTCCCAGAGGATTTCCCACTTTCCTTTTTCTTTTTTGGCCTCATATGGTATTTGTAAAAATAGATCCGTGATACTTTGTGTTTCACAAAAGGTTATAAGCTTCTGTTGTTCTTCTGAATTGGTCACGATTTTTTCTGTCTCCCAGAGCCACATCGCTTTATTTATGTGTCGCACTAAAGTCTTTGCCTCCTTCGACCTGGGTATCTGGACGCCCATTTTCGTTGTGAAGGCGAGGTCTTTTACAAAGACTCGCCCGCTGCCGCTCTGTTTTACTACAAAGACAAGGCTCGCCAGTTCTTTCTGATTGAGGCCTTCCGGTAATTTCGTGAGTGGGATCCAGGCCTGCTGCCATTTGTTGTTTATCCTTCCTGCGGGAAGAAAAGAGGCAACATCCCCCACAACAAGGGAATCTCCTTTTTTCTCCCACCTTCTATCTGCTACCTGAAGCAGCAGCAATTCTTCTCCCCCTCTTTCCCCACTAATGGAGAAAGTTAAATAGGCGAAGGGAGTGGTGTCCAAAAAAATGCGTACCGCAGGATGTTTTTTGAAGTTAAATAGGTGGATCCAGAAACCGGCGAAGCCAGGAGTGATAAGTCTATAGGAAAAAACCAAAGCCGGCGTACCATCGGGCGCCTTGCCAATAGCCAATGCCGCCTGCGAGGGTGATTTTGAAAAACCGCTAAAATAGCCACCAAGCCCATTAGTATTCCCTTGATCAAAGTGACTTACCATAAAAAGATTTCCTTCAAAGGAAGGGGCCCGCCCTCGCGGCCCCTTGGGCTCCTTGACAACCGGACTCTGTCTACGGATGTCATAGATAAATAGTTTTTTTCCCTCTTCTTTATGCAGGACACCGACCGAAACATACCCGATCTGTGAGGGATCTGTGAGTCCCCAGTCGGTGAGAGAGGCTTCCTGGTAAAGGAAGCCATTAAATGACGATTGAGCATGGAAAACAGGGGTAAAGAAGCAGAGAAGCAAGAAGCAAGAAGCTAGAAGCAAGATATACGATGTTACATTTAATGATGCAATAGAGCTCACCATGAATGGCTCAACAGGCTTACCATAACCTGTCATCTTGTGCTTATCGAAGGAGCCTGCTTCCTTCTTCATACTTCCTGCCCCCATATCATTTTGATGATCGTCTTCCTTACGCCGAATAGACCAACTGCGGCAATGGCAGCTGCAATAAGACTTTCTTGCCAAAATCCCAACAGCCCTTTCCCGATGGCGATAGTCGTTCCAAGGATAAACAGGACGCCCATTACCCATCCCCAGATATTTCTCTTCAGCGAGTCTTGTACAAGAACTTCAGTAGACACCTCTGCAATAGGCTTCCAACCCGGTCCAGCAGGGCGGATTCGTTCGTAAAAATGTTTCAGGTGTTCTTCAGGAGTTGGCCTCGTTAAAAAAGTTACCGCTAGCCATATCACAGTAGAACAGGTCACGACGATGATCAAATGAATTGGCCGTGCATCGGGCAAACCCAGAGTTATAGCAATTGGCGAAGCAAAGAGTGTCAACACTCCTGAAGCGATCATCGCTGTGATCTCACTCCAGGCATTCACCCGCCACCAGAACCAGCGGGCGATCCCGACTAAACCGACCCCAGAAAAAAGGAGTAATACATTATAAAAGGCCTCGACAATCGAAGAGGTTGTAAAGGCGATGATTCCACCTCCTACCATCAGGAAGAAAGTGACGAGGCGGCCCACCCAGACATAATGGGTAGGCTTGGCATCACGCTTGACAAAGCGGCGGTAGAGATCATTAACTACATACGAAGATCCCCAATTGAGGTGGGTATCCACCGTCGACATAAAAGCGGCAAAAAAGGAGGCGATCATGAGCCCTTTTAAACCAGATGGCATTAGAACCAGTATCATACGGGGATAGGCCAGCTCGTGATCCACGATTCCCAGTGAGTTCGTGACTTCGGGGAGAAGCATGAGGGAAGCAAGTGCCACGATTATCCACGGCCAGGGGCGAAGCGCATAATGGGCAATATTGAACCAGAGCATGGCAAAGAAGGATTGTTTCTCATCCTTACAGGCGGATAGTCTTTGCACGGCGATCCCGTCTCCTTCAACACCTCGTGCCCACCATTGGATCAAGATGAGTGAGAGGAAAAAGATCCATGGAGAACTCCAAAAATCCTCTGATGTGTGGGCAGGGAGGAAATCCACTTGTGGCAAAACCTGTGCCTTTTCCCAAAATATACTCAAACCGCCCACGGCTTTAATCGCAAAAATCGCGAGCATTACTGCTCCTCCCAGAGCAAAAATAAATTGAATAAAATCAGTGGCCACCACTCCCCAGAGACCGGAGAAAACCGAATAGGTGAGTGCAAGAGCCGCGCAGAAAAGGACGGCAAAGCCCTTTGACCAGTCGGTTGACACCTCCAACACCTTGGTAAGGCCAAGGACCGGCCAGGCCCCAAGGACGTAGATGTTGAAGATTATACCCAGAAAGACTGCTTTCGCGCCGCGTAACACAGCTCCAGGCCCCGGACCATAGCGAAGTTCGACAAACTCCATATCGGTAACAATCTTAGCCCGCCGCCAGAGCCGGGCAAAGAAAAAGAGAGAAGCCACCGAGGCTAAGGCCATGAACCACCAGTGCCAGTTACCCGCGATCCCGTGTTTGCGGACCAGGCCAGTTACAAAAAGAGGCGTATCGGAAGCAAATGAGGTGGCGACAAGTGAGGTTCCTGCAAGCCACCATGAGAGCTTTCTTCCGGAGAGGAAAAAATCCTCAACGCTCCCTTCGGCCCGCTTTCTGAAGGCGAGCCCCACAAGCGTAATGAGCAGGCAATACCCGCCAACAACTGTCCAGTCCCATGTGTGCATAATTTCATGCCTCGTGAAGCGTATCTCTTATTTCGTACTTGTCGCTCATCGATTCACAAATCTCGAGTCACACGACTCAGTCGTTCAATGCTCTCCCGCGCCCGCTTCTTAAGGACTTCACTTTTATGAATCGACTTTCTCAGTGACTCGACGATTTCCTCATGGCGGTCGTGGTGTTCGCAAACAAGCAATAAATCACACCCTGCCCCAAAAGCTTGAATACATGCCTCCGGTAGATCAGCCTGGCTTAAAGATCCAGCCATCCCCATATCATCTGTGACAATCAGCCCTTTAAAACCGAGTTCTTTCCGCAAGATCTCACACAAGATTATCGGAGAAAATGTTGCCGGATTTTTAGGGTCAAGCGCTGGATATAAAACATGCGCGGTCATTATGGCTCTTAAGCCACAACCTATCAGCTCACGATAAGGAACAAGTTCTACAGTCTGTAAGCGTTCTACAGGGTGATCGACGACCGGGAGGGTCAAGTGCGAATCCCGATCTGTATCCCCGTGCCCCGGGAAATGTTTTCCACAGGCAAGGACCCCCCTTTCCTGTAATCCTGTGATGAATAACTTCCCCACCTCTGCCACAATTTGAGGATTAGAGCCATAGGAACGCTCGCCGATAATCGGATTGTGAGGATTGGTATTCACATCCAGGACAGGGGCAAAATCAACATTGATACCGAGCTCTGCAAGTTCCTGCCCCATCCTTCGTCCGAGATCGAGGGCAGTCTGGGTCGAGACTTCACAAGCAGGAGGAAAAGCAGTGAAATACGGCGGCCGCAGTCGTTGAAACTTTCCGCCCTCCTGGTCAATCGAAATTATAAGAGATCCTGACGGTGAAAGGGACTGCAGTTGGGCAGTCAGCCTCTTAAGTTGCCCTGGAGATTCAATATTTCTATCAAAGAAGATTACGCCTCCCAAACCATGCTGCTTGGAAAACATCTTCAAAGAAGCAGGCACACTTGTGCCATCAAATCCTAAGATGAAGAAATTTCCAGCATCATTAATCATGCTTTACTCCGTACATTCTTTTTCCTACCATTCCTCACAGCCTTTCGTCGTGCTGCAGATACCGCCGGTGTCGGGATTGTACCAATAACGTTTTCCAAAGGGATCAATTAGAAATCCCCGATCCCTTTTGCATCCCTCTTCTAAGTACGGCTTCTCTTCCTTTCCTCCTGGCGGGAGCCACTTTTCCTCAAGCAATTTTTCTATAGCCAGCGGAAATTTAGCATTCAGTTGATGATAGAGAAAGAGGGCATAGCGAAGAACTTTAAGCTCCAGCCTCAAAATTACTTTCTTCCGGCGGCGGAACCTGAGGCGAATCCATATGAGAAGGACCAACATGAGCAAAATACCCCCGCCAACTAAAGCCAGAATAAGAGGCAGCGGGGTCTTTTTAATCTCCAGTATCTGTGCCTGGGTAAAATATATATCCGCATTTCGGCGATCTCCTCTCCCAAAGTAAGCCCGGCCTATTCCCCTTAGCGAACCGATATCCTCAGGATTTATGTCAAGTGCCTTCTTGAAATAGTCTATGCTCTTTTCAAAATCATTGTTCCAGAGTGCTAGCAATCCTAGGCCTTGATAGGCTTCAAAATTCTTTGGGTATTTGGATAATATCTCCTGATATTTTTTAATCGAATTCTCATGATCCCCCTTCCAGGCGTAGACACGGGCAATTCCTATCTCCACATCTTCATAATCTGGCTCTTTCACGAGGATCTCCTGAAAGACCTTCAGGGATTCTTCATATCTTCTATCCCAAGCAAGATAATTACCCAACTTGTAGGCAGCATCAAGATTATTGGGATCCTGGGCAATGGCCTCCCGCAGTTTCTTGATCTCGGCTTCATATTCCTGACCAAAGGCCAGTGACAAATGACAGGTAAAAATTGACAACAGTCCTATTATGATGATGTTCTTCCGTAAAAAGGTCCAAGGTCTCTGATTTCCAGTTTTTGATCCTTTAGAATCTTTCATGTTGAAATTTCCCCCATGTTTGGCTCCCTTTGAGGAAGCCAACAAATCCTTTGATTTGATAGGCGAGTTGAAATTGTCGGTAGCCTATCATGGAAAGCATCGCAAAAACCATCAGTTTAAGAATATTCCACACCCCATGATATTGAAACAACGTCGAGACCGATTTCTCTTTCCCGATGCGACCCTCGCTCCAGAGTCCCAGCAAGACGGCAAAGATGGATAAGAACATCCCATAGAGGATCGAGACCGCAAAAAAGAGGAGTAAAATATCGGTTTTTAGCAGACCCAAGAAATAGAGAACAGGTATGGAGATATATCCGGCTATCTCCATAAGCGGGCCTAAGAATTCGAAGAGAAACTGGTAGGGCATGGCAAAGAGACCGATCTGCTTATAGCGCGGATTGAACAGCATCTTCTTGTGATAAAAAAGAGCCTGGGCCAGCCCCCGGTACCAGCGGTTTCGTTGTTTTCCAAAATCCCTAATATTTTCCGGTCCCTGCGACCAAGTTAATGGATAGGGGAGAAATATGACACGGGCAGGGATCTTTTTTTCAATCAAATAACGATGGATGCGGACAATGATCTCCATATCCTCACAGACTGTCTCTCTGTTTCCGCAATACTCTTGGACAATCTTGGAGGTGAGTCGACCGCTCAGGAAACCGCCGACATCCAACAGGAGATCGCGGCGAAAGACAGCGAAGACGCCGGAGAGAATCAACAAGGAGTTAAGCGCTGCGAGCCCCGTCCGACCGGCAGTAAATGATCGCATGTATTCCACCACCTGAAACATCGCCAGCCAGTTCTTGGGAAGCGCTACCTTGACCACTCGTCCCTTTTCAACCTTACAGCCGTTGGCGATCGCTACCTGCCCTCCGCAGCAGGCGATGTGCTCCGGGTCTTCCACGATTGGCTGCATCACTTGAAGAAGGGCCTCCTTATCGATAATCGAGTCGGCATCCATGCAACAGACATAGGGGGAAGAGGCAGCATTCAGCCCCGCATTCAGGGCATCCGCCTTACCACCGTTTTCCTTGTCGATCAGGATCAGGCGGGTGACTGTGCTCCCTTCAGGAGGATCTGCCTCGTAGAATCCCCGGATGCGGGCGGTGTTTAGCCGCTCTTCATATCCGACATCGCGCCGGATAAACCCGAAGGCCTTTGTCAATTCCTCCAGCGTCCGGTCGGTCGATCCGTCACTGACAATGACAATCTCGGAACGGGGATATCTGAGCCTCAAAAGCGACCAGATGTTCTCCACAATCGTGTGCTGTTCATTAAAGGCTGGAACCAGTAAGGCAATGGAAGGCGTTGAAGCCGAGAGATAGATGGCTTCAAAGTTTAAAAATCCTTTGAGCCGCAGGAAAAATCGCACCTTGATCCACGCCACAATGATAAAGAATAAATTAATCGAGTTGTAAAGGATAAAATAGATAATCACAATGATTTCCCAGATGCTGAAAAAAATCATAATTTAAAACTCCAAATGGACCGTCGCCTCAGAAAGTCGATGGTAGTGGTACCCACCCATATTTATTTCACCACCCGCAGTTTACTCCGTTTGACCGCCTGCCGGACCGCTTCGACAGGGTCCAGAGCTAAGGACTCGATGGCGCGCTGGATAGCAGGGTCTTTTACCTGTTCCAGGGCCTCGATGACGGCCAAGCGGACTTCACTTGCCGGATCCTTTAGGGAGTGGACGATTTCATCTGCATACCTATCGAGATCAAGGGAGGCGAGAAGCTCGATAGCCTCTTTGCGGGCAGCGATTTGATGACTATGCTGGAGTGTACTCACAAGCTGACCAAAAACTCCTTCTTTTTCCATGCATTCCAAAATCTCCTCGCGATTTTTCTTCTCTAAGTTCGACATGATTGAGCCAACTTCTCCGGAAAGGCCGGTCACACCTAAGTGGAAGAGGGAAACCAGGCTGATGAGTCTTATCTCCAGATTCCCATCCCTTGCCAGACGCCCCAAAATTTGTGCGGCCCGTTCTTCCCCAGCGAGTTCTTTCCCTCCCAGGAGAGTCGCTATCTCGCGTCGAATTTTCTGGGAAGGATCTTCCAGATGTTGGGCGAAGATGTCCAGCACCTCTCCGTCCAACTGTTTTCCTAATCCCTGAATGGCCGTCAGGCGGACGGTCTCCTCTGGATCGTCCAGATAGGGAATCCATTCCTGTCTTGCCAGCAGTCCCGATGCAATTGCTGCACGGGCGCTGGCACCTCGCACATCAGGATCACTATGTTTCATGAATTGCACGAATAAAGGCAGCATCTTGGGATCACTGATTTTTCCCAATATTTCAATCAGGCCAAGGATAGTGGATCGCTTTTCCGCTCCCAATAGCTGATCGGCTAGGACGTTCCAATCGCGATAGAAAAGGCGGGCAAGGTGCTCTGCGAGCGGCTTCCGAATCTCCTCCTGAGGAGTATCGAGCAAAGTGATTAACTGATCCCGGGTCCCTTCCAGCTCTTTAGGACTCAAACTGTTTAGTAAAGGCAAAACTTGAGATCGAACCGTATCTGAAGGATCATGGAGTGCTTGTGCAATTTTAGCGATTAACGGTTCCCCTGCCAGAATCCCACCCAGGGCGTCCAGGGCAGCAGCCCGGACCTGGGGGCTGGGATCCTTCGAAAAAGCGGACTCTATCACAGACAAAGAGGCTTTATCCTTCAATGTGCTTAAGGCCTGTATGGCACGCAGTCGGTCGCCTACTTCATGGCTTGATTGCAAAAGGCGCACGTATTGTTCGCAGCTCTTCTCACTCCTATCTTGCCAGAAAAGTTGTGGATCGAGAGAGAGAAAAGCAAAAAAACGATCCTGTACTTCCCTGGAGAGCTCCTTTAAAAATCCTTGCATGGCAGTGCGTAAGGGAGCCTCTTGACTCGCCTTAAAAATCTTCTGAAAGTTTGATTCGTCTTCCAAGAGGGCAAGGGCAATCAATGCTGCCGCCTGAGAGTTAATTTCAGTCGATGATTCTAACCATTTACTGACTTTACTTATGATTTCTGACTTCTGACCGCTGGCCTCTGACTCCTGGTCAGGTGCAAGACTGCCAACCGCTATCACCGCATGCTGGCAAACTAACGCATCTGGCTCATGCTCCAGCAGCAGCAACAGATATTTAATCATGAAGGGATCTCCACTCTTACCCAGGGCTTTCACAGCCTCTGCCCGAACCTTTTCGTTCGGATCAGAGAGGCAGTCCACAAAGGCCGGAGCAATCTCCTTCCTCCTGAACCGTCCGAGGGCGCTGGCAGCCGAAGCACGCATCATCGGTTCGGGATCCTTCAAAAAAGCAGTCAGTAATCCAGTTGCCTTTTGGTCCCCGATCAATCCCAATGTGCGGGCGATCCCGACCCGGGCCTTGGGGTGTGAGAGCCCCATCAGAAGATCGGTCAATTGGTAAAACTCTTGTTTTGGCATGGCGGCCAGGGCCGCTGCGATATCATCTTGATACCTTTCGTCCGCCTGTTCAAAGGCATTTGCCAGAGGGCCGATGGCTTGTGGATCCTTCAATTTACCCAGACTCTTCACGGCAGCGGCTCGTACCTCCCAATCGGAGTCTTGAAGGACTGCTATCAATGCTTTCACCACTTCCTCGTTGGGATAATATTGAAGGGCCAGGGCTGCCTCCCTGCGCACTTCTGCCATGGCGTCGGAAAGAGAAGAAATCAGCACCGCAGAGAGGTTTTCGGTACGTGTATCTGCCAGAACCTTTATTGCTTCGGCACGGATCTTGAGATTCGAGCCCTGGAGGAGAGCACTGACGGCGTCGGTCAGCGGCTCCAACTGCGAACGGGGAGCCTCTCGCAGGGCCATTAACAGACGTTCCCGGATCGTTTCTTCTTCTTCACTGAGGGCATGTATCAGGAGCGACACTGACCGAGCATCCCCTAATTTTAAGAGGGCCAGCAGTGCCTCCAGCCGCGCTGCCCACTCGGTATCCTTTTGGGCGACTTCTGTTAATGCCTCAAAGGTGCGTGGACTTGCTCCTTCTGACAAGATGCGACAGAGGCGGATTCGTACCGGTAATTGGGAGTGTTTAAGAGAATGAGCCAATGTTTCCACTACACCGGCCTTGGCGACTCCGGTAAGAAGCTCAAAAGCTTGCTGCCACTTTTCTCCGCCTAAGTCCTCAACCCATGTTGCCACGACACCCATTCTCTCCAGGGCGGCCGCGGCTTGAGCAGCTGCCTCTTTGGATTCGCCCTGCAACGCCTCAAGAAAGAAGGGAACCGCCTTTTCTCCCATCCTTTCCAAGGCCTCCATCGCCCGCCGCCGGGCAGCATAATCCAGATCGGCTAGAGCTTCTTTCAAAGCGGTAAGCGCCCGGTCATCGGCAATCTTCCCCAAGGCCTCAGCTGCTGCATCGCGCACCAGCGGGACCGAATCTTCCAACAACATCTTGCTTAAGGGATACACTGCCTCGCGAGCACCAAAATGTCCCAGGGCCAGTGCCGCTTCTGAGCGTACCTTGGGAGAGTAGTCGCTCAAGGCGTTTAGTAGAGTGGGAGTGGCACGATGTGTTTTTAATCCTCCTAAAATTCTTGCGGCCCAGAAACGCTGTGTTTCCTGTTTTGAAGAGGAGAGGACTTTCATGAGAGGCTGCAAAACCGCTTCTCCAAACTGTGCTAGGGTATCGGCCAGGGGTTGGCCGGTGGACGGATCTGGAAGCCCCAACGCTTCAATCAAGGGCTCAATCGCCCGTTCGTCTTGGATCTTCCCCAAAGACCCTATGGCTACACTCTTGACTTCACGGTCTTCACTGGTATCTTGCAACACTGTAATCAGCGGCAGAACAGCGCGTCCATGGCCTATTTGTCCCAGTTCTTCCACGGCATTAGCCCGCTCCGGCCAGCTCTTTGCCTCTTGCAAGGTTTTGATATGATGTTCAACGATCCCGAGATGATCGTAGATTTCGATAAGCTTTTGCTGTACAGATGGAGGTAACTCCTGAGACTTAAACTCATCCAAGACGCTTTCAATGAGGGGGAGCGGAAATGACTTCTTGAGTTCCAGGCCAATAGGGAGGAATTCTTCTACCTTTAGGCGCCCGACAAGGGCTAGACAGTACTCCCGCTGCTTATGCCAGCGCCGCCTTTTGAGGGACCTGACAGCTTCACGAATCAGAACGAGAGAGATTAAGGCACCGATCGCGGCGCCTAAGAAAGGAATAATCTGCCGAAGAAGTTCTGCCATAGGGGATTACACCCTCATTGTCTTAGGCTCAAGTATCGGAATTTGAAAGTTTTTTGAAAAGGATGTGAAATGGCAAGGGAGGTAGAGAGGATGCTCAAGGTATTGATCGATTCTCTGGATAAGAAATCCTTGAAACTTTGACTCCTTGAAACCTCGAAACCTTTGCCGAACGAAGTGAGGCATATTTTGATAATCCATGATCGCTTTATGCTTTCAAATAGCCTTGGATTTTCTGAATCAGCTTTTCTGATTTGAACGGCTTGGTCATATAATCATCGGCTCCGGTTTCCATTCCCCAAAATTTGTCGCTCTCCTGGGCCTTGGCGGTTAACATGATAATGGGTATGTGCTTGTACTGTTCTTCAGACTTAAGGAGCCTGCATACCTGGTAGCCGTTTATTTTGGGCAACATGACGTCCAGAAGGATTAAGTCTGGATATTCTCTCTTGGCCTTAAGTAACGCCTCTTCGCCATCATAAGCTACCAGACATTTAAAGCCTTCAAATTCCAGCCTGAACTGGATGGACTCCACAATATCTTTTTCGTCATCTATAATTAGGATTCTTTTCTTATCCATCTCTTTTCTCCTAAAGTCTAAAAATCAAAATTCTTACTTTATCAACCACCAGGATTTTTTTCTTTAACACAGCTACCTCCCGACGACCTTCTCCACCGTGCTAACTGCCTCTTTGATTTTGAACTGACTCTGGACCTTTTTTATGAGTTCGTCCGCAGTTACTCCATCCTCTGGATAGGTTGCTAACCCTGAGACAAGGTTAATCTTCATAGAGTCCTTACTTAACGTAAATGTTTGCTTAGAGAATACTTCTTTTATCCTATTGCCCAGAGCAACAGACCCCTCCTTGGGTGTATCCGGCAAAATCACTAATATCCGGCCAGGTGTTTGAGTTTTTATCATATCTGTGGTCCTGCGGGCAGTATCCTGAATAATCCCTTTAACATCATCCAGCAGCTTAAGTGTCTCTGCCTCCCCATAGGTTTCGCTCAGATATTCAAATTCCTCTATTTTCAGCATCATCAATGATAAGGGGGCACCTTTTTCTCCAGCCCCTGCGATCTCTCTATCCAGGTACTCTTTTAGGACCCTCTCAGGGCTGTATTTAGGCAGGGTAAAGGTAAATTTAGATCCTTTTTTACCTTCCTCACTTTCTACCCATATCTCCCCCCCATGGGCCTCAACCAGGCCCTTGACAATGGACAGTCCTAATCCAGTCCCCTCTGTTTCTCTGGTTAGCGATTTCTCAACCTGATAGAACCTGTCAAATATCTTCTCTAACTCATCAGGGCTGATGCCTATGCCGGTATCTGCCACAGAGACCTTTATCAAGTCTCTGTCGAGTTCATAGTTTTTAGTTCGTAGTCCATAGTCTTTTTTTGTTTTTTCCTCACTCTGAACTCCGAACTCCGAACTATGAACTAATCTTGCTGAAACAAAAACGTGCCCTCCTTCAGGAGTAAACTTGATGGCATTGCTAAGCAGATTAATAAATATTTGCTCCAGTTTATTCGAGTCTCCATAAATCTGTGGCAGATCTGATGGCATTTCCTTGTGGAGGGAAATAGACTTTTTCTCGGCCTTGGATGCTAAAGAGGCTATTGCCATATCAAAAGGAGCACCCAAATCCAGGGGTTTTAACTCTGTCTTAATTGATCCTGACTCTATCTTAGAGATATCCAGGAGTTCATTGATAATGCCAGAGAGTCTATCGATGTTTCTATCGGCCATGGATAGAAATCTCCTCTGATTCTCATTTATCGCCCCTGCTGTTTCTCCAAGGATTATATCCACGGCATTTTTCATAGAGGTCAGGGGGGTTCTTAGCTCATGGCCCACCACAGAGATAAACTCTGACTTCATCCTATCTATTTCTTTTTCTTTAGTGATATCTCTTAGAATCGTGACAATGCCTATTATTTTATCATTTACATCTTTAACTGGAGTTACATCACAGCGTACATCCTTTTTTATTTGATTTTTTTGGGAAATAGTAATTTCTTCGGTAATTAAACGTTTTTTCCCATTGCCTTGACACTCTTCAACCGCTGTAGGTAAGCTAAGAGCCTTCATCTTTCTATTCATGGCTCTTTTTGTAACCTCTTCATCGAGTCTGAAACCCAATATCTGCCTTGCCTTAGGGTTTAAGACCACTATCTCTCCCTTCTTATCAAGCATAATCACTCCCTCAGCCATGCTTTTAACCATAGATTCCATCTTTGATTTCTCTCCTGTAATAACCGCCTGCAATCGCTCAATTGCATTGGATGCCTGATTGGTAATTGTATAAATAAGCCTGACGTCATTTTCACTAAAGGCATTCTTCTTACAGCTTGAGACATTGATCATGCCTATAATCTTGTCGCGTACAATAAAAGGAACATTAATAAAAGTCCTGAGTTCATTGCCCTGCGTTTCCTCTTTGGGCTTGCCCTGTTGAATAGGGTTACTCTTTTGGATAAGATTGTCTTCAACAACTCGGACTGCCATTTCAGGGGATTCAGCTTCAGAACTTGAGGGAGTACCGGGTGGAATAAAATAAGTGTTTATACTCTTTTTGGCTATATCCTCGCCAGAAAGTATAGAGGTAGAATAAATGAGTTTGTTTTTAGCCTCCTCCAAGAAAATATTACTTCCTGGATATACAGATTTTAAGGCAATGTTGGCTGTGTGGGCATCAAATATAAGAGAGGCACAGATATCATAATCCACTATCTTAAACAACGATTCCATAATCAATCTGAGTAACTGCTGATAATCTAAAGTGTATGAAATTATAT
>Ga0114930_10001577_pt1 | contig 21492 bp, 19 predicted proteins | sample AnhtaG_FD_87300 | JGI IMG/M metagenome (GOLD analysis project Ga0114930, IMG submission 87300) | Deep subsurface microbial communities from Anholt, Denmark to uncover new lineages of life (NeLLi) - Anholt_01485 metaG | ecosystem: Environmental > Aquatic > Marine > Oceanic > Sediment | place... | reverse complement strand
TATATCTTCAGGAAGACCAATTCGCATAAAATATTTTGCAAATGCTTGAGAAAGATGCTCTCGATATGGGGGAAGAAGAGCAACTCTATTTACTCTATTTTTTTTCAACCAAGAATTGCAAAATTTTAATGGCAGACTAAAAATTTCATGGAAGTCTACAATCCTTAAACCAAAACTTTGTTTTGAAATATTACAACTATTTAACAAACAATAATTCAAAACTTGTCCATTCTTAATTTGTTTTAAAAATTGCTTAAGATCTTTATCTTTCGTTGGTTTGCCCTCTTTCTTTCTCTTTTCAAACCATGATTTTTTTATTTCTTCACATGTATAATAAGGACAGAGAATTAAAAGTTTTACATTATTATTAGCAAGATCGCATGTTTGTGTCATTACAACGACATCAACAAATGATCCATCTATTTTAGACAACAATTTTTTAGGTTCATCAGGTATATCAACTTCTGATAACTCTTGCCATGTTACAACAGGAAAGTCGGGGATGAGATGACCTTGGTCAATTGGATCGTTTAATTTAACATTTTTGTACCAAGGCATATTCATTATTCATCTGAAAGATCATCAACGGGAAAGGAAATATGAGGTTCGCGGCGTTTTAAAGAATTTAAATCAATTTTAAATTCTATTGTACCAAAATGTTTTTTACGAGGAATTTCCAAACATACTATACTTTCGACTTCAGAATAATAATCTTCCGTATATTTTAAACTATCATTTATCAAGGCTTCACTAGAATTAATCCACTCTAAATAATCACCACTAGATGGTCTATCCAGTTGAACAAATATAGCATATTTAAAATCTGAGCGTTTTTTATTTATAATACTCAATTCTCTAATATATTCTAGTCCATTGATACTTTGTGGATAGTTTCTGTTAGTAATAAATGTAACAGGAACGTTTTTGCCAGGAGCAGAAAGACCTGTAACTATAAAAGGAACATCATTAATTGTAACTGGAACTTCTTCATATTCACCTTCATCTATAATTGAATTGCTTTTATCTTTATTTCTTACAGATAATGTTTCTAGGTAATCCGCAATACTATTCATTTTTGCCTCCGATCAAAAACATGTTATTTATAACATTAGATGAAAAATTTAGTTTTTCTTTAATCAATGAAATAGAACTTAGTAGAAAATCATCAGGTTTTCCTTTGACATCAAAATTAAAATTAACATTAAAACCCATTTTTTCAGGTGATAATATTTCAACTAGTAACTTCATGCGATGATCAGATGAAATACCATAAATAATACAACCGTTTTCAATCTTATAATTTCCAATTTTAGCTGGTATGGAATTATTTGATATTGAAAACTTAAAAATAGGAATTTTATTTTTTGAACTTTCATAACGGTATATATAATTTAGACCAAGTGAAATGTAAGGTATGTGAATTAGCGTCTTAACATAATTTGTAGCAATATTTGCAATTTTCTCAAAAGCCTTATCATTAAATAATTTTGTATTAATTTCTAAACGAGAACGATCAACTGTAATTGCAAAATTATCAGATTCAAACAAGGAAAATTCTGGTGTGTGAAAAAATTGTATTGCTTTATCCTTAACATAGCAATATTTACTTAACCATTCAGAAGATATAATACTTGGATTATGTGTATCGGCAATAATAACAATATTTGAACGAATTAGTTTTAAGCCTGTTTTTTTTATTTTCCTTCTTACAGTTTTAGCTTTTTTTGACATTTAAAAATTCCTTAATAAAATATATCTATGCTATGTTAAACAATAATATTTGTTGATTTGTTCATTTAAAATATATTGCCCAATTTTTTTATCGGAAAAAATATTATTAAGTTTATTTAATTTGATTAAAAAATTACAATTAGTTTTGTAAAAAAATTTTAATACATCTTATTTTTAGGAAAAAAGATGGAAGGTATATCATATTAAACGAAACAATAATACTTTTACTAGAAAATTTTTGTGAAAATCTGCTTAGCCTATTTTTTAATTTATACTTTTCATATCTACAATAATAAAAAAATGTGCACACCTCTATTAAATAAGTATAATGCACATGTAGGACTGTTTTTTGATTGGATTAACTGAAAATCGATATAACAATCACTCGGAAAAATGTCAACTATTTTTTTATTCTTCCATTTTTCCGAATGGATGATTACTATATAATTATTTTCTTATTTGCTAATTTATAACAAATATATTTATTGTCAAGGATTTTTTTATTTTTTGTTCAAAATTGTGTATTTTTTGCTCTAATCCTTTAAAAAGTGATGCAAATCACATAAATAACGTTTTTTATTGAATAAATAATGATAACCGACCTGATTCTCCCTAACTTTAAGTATGATTTTAGTTTATTTGAATTAAAAATATCAAAACTTTGGCAAAAATTACTTTTAAGGCAAAATTAAGCTTTAATATTAGATCTTAGCTACGAGATTGTCCCGAGTACTCGGGACTACGCTCCTCGCAATGACTATTTGAGTTTGGGTGGCACCCCCAAACTCGTTTTGGGGTGTGAAATAATACTTAAATCTTAAAATTTGCCAAAGTTTTAATATTAGATTAAAACTAAATACTATTATCTTGGACAATTCACAAATTTTTCTTAATTAATAAGCTCTTAATTTAATGGAAGTTACAGTGAGCTGTAATTCTGTTCCGCTTAGCGGGACAGCACTACAGAATGAGGATTTATGAATTAATCAAGTTATAAAATTTACTTCTTTTCAAATATATAAAAATTGCCTTTCCCGATATTTCAAAAAAGGCAATCTAAATCATAAAATTTTATATTGAACTACATCCAAAATCAACAAATTTGCCTTTACCGCAGCGCCACGACCTGCCCGAGGGCTTTCTTCATTTCGCTAAGTTCGCGCTGGATTTCCTGCAGTTCATTTTTGTCGATCCTGATCTTGCCGTCCTCATCCGGTTTGAGCGCCTTCGATAAAACCACGACAACATCTAAGGTCTCTTTTGTTATAGAAAATATTGTGTTGATTTTCTTCCCGATGACCTTCTTTGCGCCGAGGACCGACAGAACAAACGTTAAACCGGCGGCGGCGATTGTGTCGTTTTGCATGAAATGTTGAATGATCCAGTCCATAATAAATCCTCCTCTTGTTAAGTACGAAGTTCGAATTGCGAATTACGAATTGCGAATTACGAAAATACAATTATGCATTATATCGGTAAATATTATTTTAAATTCGTACTTCGAAATTCGAAATTCGAAATTTTATAGGTTTTGCGGTTATATTACTTTAAAACATACCTCATAAAACCGTGCAGCAGTGACATTAACAAACCGGTCGTCAGGACCCAGAGCCATTTGCCCGCTGTTAAACGGAAGCCGGTGTTTTTATTTACCCGCGCATATAAGCCGTTGTCCGGGTCAAACATACTCATTTTTATCTCGTGAATATCCTTCTGTATCTTTGTCTGACCCTTCAGCCAGAGGCTGATCCGCCTCAGGCGGACAAGTATCTTTTCGGTTATCAGCTTCAACTCCATAACCGAATCGGGATGGTCTTGTAGTTGTTTATCACGCATCATGGAACTTTGAAGTGCGAAGTACGAATGTCGAATTACGAATGTCGAATTACGAGTGTCGAATTACGAATTACGAGTTGCGAGTTGTGAATATACTATTTTGCATTCAACCGGTGATTATCAATTTAAATTCGTACTTCGGGCTTCTTAACTCGTAATTCGTAATTTTTGAATATACCAATTGTTTTTATTGTCTTTTTTCACACATCGGAATTGATATATGCCGTGTAAAATATTTCCGGCAAACGTACAACGGCGGCGGAAATCTCCCCATTCCAAAATGACCATATCCCCTTTATCATGTGCCGCCTGTTCCGGTTTTTCACAGAGGTTTTTGCCGGCATAGGCTGCATTTCTCTCCGAAAACCAGTATCCCGGGCACATATACCCTTTATTTAATTTCTCAATATCATCTTTTTGCATACAGAATACTTCATAAGCACCATTTCGCCGCAGGTTTAATGCAAGGTTTTGGGCAGGATTTTCCCTATCTGCCTCCAGCAAAAAACCGGGCTTCTCCTCAACATTATTTTGCATGATTGCATCTGTATTTTCAGGCTGTTCTGTTTCAATTTCATCGCGGGGAGCTTCTTCATACAATGTCTGAAACAATCGCTTCACTACCTCGACTGAATCGGGCGGTGTATTCCTGTTCCGCACTCCGATAACTCTCGGATTCTGCCAGCGGTACACCCCGTCAGAACAATCTACCGAATCGACTTCGACACGTATGGTATCGCCAACATCACACTTTATCTGAGAAATATGGGTCGCGCCGATAGATAAAACATCATCTTCATCTTTAATTCCTGCTCTGTACACCCAGCCGTTCCGTTTCTGTTCTATCCCGGTAACACCAACATCAAGTATCAATCGTTTCGAAAGGAATGTCTTACCGGATAATGCTCCGAATTCTACCGATTCATGAATAATATCAACCCCTTCACGGGTGCCTATCACTCGCACTGCGTCTTTTACCTGCTTAAAGCCTGCCGCAATTCGATAGGGGATGACCTGAACAATGTCGGAATCTTTGATGTACCGTGAAATGTATTCGAGCCTTTCGGACAGCCGCAATCCGGTTGTGTTTGCATCCCGGCAGTCGCATATTTTCACAACAAAACGAAGTTTTTCAAATAGTGATGTCCGGTTCAGCGGAAGGCAGCTCAACTCAATCCGGCTCCGCCCCCTGTATGCGAGTAATTCCCCCCTTAGCTCACAGGAGCCTGCGTCCAACTGTGCGAGCTGTTGAGCAATCTCATATAACCGCTTTTCGGCAAGATTCTCGACAGCGGCAAAATCTTGCGGAACCTTGATGGAAACCGCTGTTTTTTCCTCTGCTGGATTTGAAATAGATTCTCTATTCTCTGAGGATTCTTTGATAGCGATGATTAAGGGAATACCATCATAATGGGGCGTTACGACACAGCGTTCATCGTCTTTCCCAAGTTGCGAAACGTCAAAAATCTTTTCGGCAGATTCACAAAACTCATTATCTTCTATAAACTGAAAAGATACCTGCTCGCCATTTTTCTCAATCCCCGCGCCTTCTTCACGCAGGGGTTCTGCAGCATCAGTTGAGGCAGCGATTCTCCTCTTTCCGGGTGTCTTTTTATGTTGTGTTGTCCCCCCTTCACCGATTGTGATTTTCACTTCCTGTTCATCATTCTTACTGTCAGGCTGTGGAATAGATTCGATTTCCAGTATGGACTTATTATTAACCTTAATACATGCTCCGGGCGCCGGGAAGGACTCGTGAATTACAAGCCGGTCTGTCAGATACGGCGGTAACAGCTCTCCTACATGTTCACATGCATCTTGGTCAGTAAGGATGTCTATTGACGTCTCTGTCCAACCCTGACTTGCAAGATCGCCGATTACATATACGTTCCCAGATTCGATATTCTTAAAATAGGGCAAAATATCGTCTTTATGAATGCGACCTTCTGATGCCAGCTTAAACAGGGCTTCCTGGTCTGCCGAATGTTCTTTCGCACTGTCATTCAAGGCAAAACCCGTCCCGGGATGTCCACCGGCGTATACTATCGAGCCTTCAAGAACATCCCCAATCTCCTCGTACCAGAAAAAACAGAGCTCGTTGTTATATATTTTTCCCGGCACATGCTCGCATAAGCGAATATCTTTCCCGCAAATGCCGCATGTGGGTTTCTCAAAATACCAGCTTATGGAAGCCTGATGATAGATGCCTCCGTCAATGTTCACGCGCAGGTCCTCAGCCTGCGAATGCGCCTTCATCCAGTAAATTTTAGGAACAACAAATTGTATATCTTCCAATTCACCGGTAACGATACTGCGCGCTTTATGCTTTTCAATAGACCCGTCAAAAAACCGTGCGATGCCGGCTGTTTCTTTTCTGTGACCAATAAGACAAGAAACACCCTGTGTTTTCTTCAACAATTCGGTCAAATCCTCAGTATGAAATCTGCCAAAATGACAGTTGACGCTGTCTCCAACCAGACGGCATTTCCGAACGTATATATCTTGAGCAGTGACAGGCAACGGCGGTGGGTTCGGAAGACTGTTAATAATTGCAATATCATCATCTGTTGCATAAATACTTCTGTTATTGATTGCGCCGGATAAACTGTCAAAAAATCGGCTCATAATATCACTCTCCCCAATAATTTTTTGTCGTTATTGGTAATCCTTTTACCCCCGCATACGGGGCAGCAGGTTACAACACTGTCTTTTTCAAAGGGAAATGCCCTCACCGGTTCGCTGAAGCGGCATTTGCATATAAAACTTTGTGAATTGATTTTCGGCTCCACTTTTTTTGATACATGTGCGTTTCCAAAACGCATGCTATCATCTTCGAGAAGTGTCTGATGTTTTTCATATTCCATTTTCGTAATTTCCTTGTAAACGTTTATAATTTGAGTGCCACGATTTTATACACATAAGCATTCTATTTTTCTTCTATGATATCCTGCAGGTATGCTTCGTCAAAACCAAGCTTTTTTGCGCCTTCATCTTTTGAGATGTATCCACGCCGCACTTTTTTGTCGACCGTTTCAAACTTGAGAGCAGCCGCCTTTTCACGCTCAAGTTGATACGGGTCTTGATTGGGACTGAAGATATACGAAGCCTTTACCGGGATTCCGTGCAGGCGGAGCTCTGTGTTAAGAATCCATTCCGCCAGGGCTTTTCCTTCTTCCTGAATGGAATCAACCACCTGCATGAGCAGGTTAAATTGCGCCTGCACCCAATTCTTCGTAGTGCCGTGGCTGCGACCGACCACCCACGGAAAAAGCTTCATACCGGTAATAACATCCTCGATGACCTGTTCCCGGTTTATCCGCCAGGAATAGGGCATCGCGCTGCCCCCGCCGATTATCGAAACCTCAATATCCGACCAGGTAAAGAGGTTTTCGTCCGGGTCAAGCTGCTGAAACATGTGAACCGCATCGTCAAAGTATTTTTCTGCGCGTTTAACATATTTTGCGTCATTCTCATTATCGAACCGCTCCGGCGGCGTAATCTTAACGTGCAGATGCGGATTACCGGCATTGTGCCCGCTGCGTGCCATATCCTCGACCATGCGCTGCTCGATTTCCGTTACAAATTCTACCGAAGCAAGAAAACTGATTCCGCCCGGGTGATCACGGTCCGCACCCAAGCCGTAGTGAAAAAACAAGCCATTGTCCAGGCTGATTTTCCTGTCATCCCGCTTGATATATGGAATCCAGCGTCCTTTTTGCTCCCATTCGATTTTCGAGGTGTCTAAAACCTCGAAATAATCGATTCCCGTTCCGGAAGCTAAAGGGATTATCCTCCCGCTGAAATTACCGTTTGTGAATACCTCCTGAAAAAACAGTTCGAGCAAACTGCCGAGTCCGGTTCGCTTAAGTCCCACGACTGTGCTTATTCTGCTAAAAAGAGCTTCGAGCACCTTTTCTGCCTGGAGGCGTCGTCTGTCTCTACCTATAAGCTGGTAGGTACCGGGTGTATTGCACAGCCTGACCCAATTCCAAATTGCAGAGGAAATAATTGGAACCCTATCCCGCAAGTACCGGTACAACCCGCTGCGGGATTCATAGGTGTGCCATTCCTGCCGTACGTAATGCAGCGAACGAGCCCGGGAACGCCTGTTAAATGTTAACTGTGCGACCTTTTCCGGAAGGTTTTCTCTCTTACGAAACATTGATAATAAGTCCATTCTGTATACCCTTTAAAAATGTCTAATTGAAATGATAATATTTTAACCGCAGAGCTCGCAAAGAAGGCTCAGAGAACGCAAAGCTTTTTACTTTTGTAATTTATTAATAATCTGACAATTAAAACTTTTAAACGGGCTACATAATATTAATATAAAAACCCGGTTTGCTATTGTTAAATTTCAAATAGTTCATATATAAGCAATATGTAAATCTTTTGGTAATCCCGCAGATTTAATTTCCATATTTACCTTATTTTCAGTCATTCTCTGAGACCTCAGTACCTCCTTTGCGCTCTTTGCGGTTTATTATGTTTTTATTCGACATTCGTACTTCGACATTCATCATTTTGCATTTTGCATTTTGCATTTTGCATTCTTCATTCTTAATCATTCACCTTGCCATTCCAGAAACCCGCGGCATCAAAATACCTGCTCCCATTCTCTTTGGCTTTTGAAACAGATTCACCACCATATACCGGAGTGCATCCATGGTATGCTCGGCAAGACCATCTTTTTTCGGTTCGTCGCTGTCCCTTTTTTTCACGTACCTGCCAAAATCGGCAATTGTCCTGGGACAGCTGCCGGAAACCATAAGATTTATTTCACCAGCGGCATTCCTCAGTTTTTCCCTGACCAGGTCAACTCCAGCCATAATGCTGCTCTGCCGGTATTTGACTTTCATCTCCTGACCCGTTGACTCGAAATATTCAGCCTTTAAGCGCTCCAGCGATGATATTCCCTGGTCGGTCTGCGCAACACCGGCGGGATCGCAGAAGGTCATAACAAAATCAAACTCGGTTAAACCGATGTACGTATCAGTATCGATGATAGCCTGTACCATATCCGATATAGTTTCGTCCTCGCCGATCCATTCTCTGAAAATAATTAGTTTTCCCCGATCAACCTGTGCCCAAAGCACTACAGGGGTATGAAATCCAAAGTCAATGGAACGGTAGAAAGGCAGGGAAAAATCCGGAATCCAATCCGGTATAACATGCGTCTGCTTTTGAAACGAAGCATATACCCTGTTGCCCCCAAGACTTAAAGACATCTCCTGTTCCATTTCCCACCGTTCGTCGCTCATGCCGCGCCGTGCAAGTTTACACCATTCTTCGTCTTTAAAAGGGTGTCTGCTGTAATGGACAGTAAGCCTGGAAAACCCCATTTCTTCAGCATTCATGTACAATTCCGCATGCTTTGTGAGGGGTCCCTGGCTCGTGGATATGCCCATAAAATAACCGCCTCCATCGAGGCTCGGTTGAAGCGAGGCAAATATGTCTTCATCATACGGAGTACTTGCCATTTCATCCCAGATAATCCGGGTCGGAGAATAAGTTCTGCCAATGTTCGGATGGGTCGGCAGTGCCATTAACCGCGACTGCCGCCCGGGAAACTCAAGTATATATTTCGTATTTTCACCAATTTTCGGCTTTAAATAATCGGGAAGGCGGTCATATATAAACTTAATTCTTCTGATTGCCTCCCGCGCATCGTCTTCACGTTTTGAAATAAACAGAATATCAGCGTTTCCCCGAAAAATCGCCTCCCACAGTGCAAAAGCAACAGCCGTCCATGTTACAAGCATTTGCCGTGATTTGAGCACGACCATCCGCCGGTCGTTTTGAAAATGGCGCACCAGGTCCCGCAGGTACGGGTAATCCGGAAAAGCGCGTTCTCCCAGCTCACGTTCGAGTGTCCGGACAAAACGGGTCAGAAAATACCAGGGATCGAGCCTGCATTTGAGTATGTGAAACAAATCATTCGGAGTTATCATCGTCAATTTCCTGTTGACTTATAACTTTGTTTATCAACTGAAGCACTTCATCAACCGATATTCCGGTTTCGGGTATTTCGGTGATTTTCTCGATTTGTTGAAAAAACAGTTTACACGCGGATATATCTTTGCTTTCCAATGCCTTTTGCAGGAGCATCTTCAATACTTTTGGAATTTCCGCACCTAACCGCGTTATACTAAGCTGAAAAGCTGACTGTACAATTACGGGATTTGATTTCCACTGAAGCAGCGTCTTCTCAGATACTCCAATACTTTTTGCAAAATCTTCCGGTTTCTCCTGGTTATCGGGGTCGGCGAGGTACTCAACAAAAAGTTTCTGCTTTTCTGTAAGTTTTTTCCTGGTTTTATCTTTTGTTACAGCTTTCTTCACTATATCCTCATAAAATTTTGACACTTTGGTAATAATAGCTTTTATAGTACATACCTAATGAGTGCAGGGATTTTGTCATTAATTTAATTTTTATAATTTATCCTGTGTATCCTGTCCCGTAAGGGATCCCTTTCCCGAAGGGAGCACTTCGTGCCGGGATAAATCCTGTCTAAATAACAGCTTATCTACAGCACACCCCAATCAAGCGGCCAGGTGTCATTGCGGATTTTCCTGACGGCTCGCTTACTTATGGGATATTTAATGTAATCCTGCAGAAAACTGAGCGCCATCCTCCGGTAATCCTCAGAAATCAGGTTTAGTTCTTTTGCAGCCTCTTCAACATCATCACTTCGCTTTTCGTAAATCAAGTTTGCTGCGCTCATTTTAGCTATTAAAAAGAGTGCGAAATACGCTTCACCATATTTAAGATTATCATCGGGCGAAGATTCCCACTCGTTTCCTATCCGGTTCAATATCCAGACATGTCCCTGGTCTATGGAAAGTGCGATTACCTCCTCCTTCACCAGTTCCTGCACTTTGTAATCCACATAAATCTTCGCACCGGAAACAAGCGTACCGCCCTCTTTACGGGAAATGCTTCCACGTTCATAATTAATGGAATAGTCGAAATCTTTTATCTTCGTGGTAAAATATTCGTAATGCACCGTTACCTTTTTCTCCACTGACAGAGAAAATGAAGCTGAATTGATTGCTGAACCCGAACCAACACTTGCACCCTTTGCAGTTCCACCCGGACCGGCGGTATAAAGATGCCTGATCTTACCCGAAGTATAATCAATTTCATAATCAACGCCTTCAACCCATTCCTTGTCTTCATCAGTATTCGTCACAACGACAGTACCTTTAACAATGTCGTCGTTACTCAGTGACTGAAAAGTATTGTCGGTGAACGTGATTATATCCGGCCCGAGCGCTCTCTCCCGAACCTTGATCTTTTCAGAATTCTCGACAATACTGCCAAAATCAAGCTCGCTTTCAAAAAATCCTACAAGTATCTCTTCTTCGTTCTGTATATTCAACGAACGGGAAGCCGCAGCATACATTTTTTTCACGGTCTCAATGTCGGTAAACCATTTTTTTACCTGTATTTCGCACGGCAGCGTCTCCACAACAGAACCTACGGGAGTGTGCACAGTGGCGCTTTTACCTGGACCTCGAATTCCCATATTTAGAGCTCCATTTTTATTTGTATAATTTATATTATATAACAGTTAGTTTTCTTATTAGTAACCAATTTTATTATTCTTATTTACTATATATTGTTATAATGATGCCATATCTTTGCAGAAAATACCAATATATTGTATTGTGCGAAAACCCTTTATGAATGTCGAAGTACGAGTTTCGAAGTGCGAAGTGCGAAGTACGAATGTCGAAGTATTATGACCTTCAAATTGAAATTCGCACTTCGAAATTCGACACTCGAAATTCGAAATTCGTACTTCTATGGGTCCCGAATCTTCCCCTCTTTTGAATATGCACGGAACACGTATGTAGTATTCGGCTCGACAATAAGGTAATAACCTTCTGCACCCCCCAACTCGCTGTAGGTAGCCCATGCCCATGTGGAATCCGGCGTAACCCCCTGAGAGCGCAGCGTATGCGCTTCAAAATCAACAAACAGTCCCGAAACCGAATCCTCTATGGCAAAAAAGGTATATGCCGGGTTCGCTTTCGGGTCGACTTTAATCAATACCGAATCTTTGCTGTAAGGATAAGCGCTGACTACATCCGGTATCTGCGCCCAACTCCAAACAATTGTTGTATCGCCGCCGGTAATAACGCTGTCATTATTCAAAGCATAAGGAATAAGTTTGAATTCCGCATTTGGCGTAATAAACGGCAATCCAATCGTATCATCAAATGATGATTGAGTACTCCAGAATATTTCAGAATGGCTAATCCCCGATGAGTCAACATATAGTCCGGTATATATATCATAAAGTGCATAAAGAACATTCGAAGGATTTCCATCTTCGCACCGGGTTATGTGCATTGTCGTATCAGTTGTATCTACAACTACAAATTGAGGCTTCCTGCTTAGAGTATGTGCGAGCAAAAAACCATCCATTATCTGTTCATAATAAGATGAATCAAATGTTGCAATTTTAAATGAGTCCGGGATGTTGGGATTGTAACCAAATAGCGTATCCAAAAATGTAAATTCACTTCCATCACCAGGTACGATGACGGTATCCAATATCGCCCCGCCTTTTCTATACACAAAAAACCCTTTTCTCGAAATGCTCGTATCTTTAGCTGAGACCTCAAAACTTGAATCGCTTAAAGCTCTTATTTGTGCATCGTAAGGTTTATATAAATATGGATTAAGATATTCCACTATCAATTTCGGTCTGTAAGATGCTGTTCCATGATCTGATGAATATAAAGACAAGTTATTATTTGTACCATCGTCATCTGTCCGGTATTTTATCAGCCAGCCGTAATCAACCCATCCGCTGTCGACAACTCCGGCAACAAGATCTGTTACATTAAAAATAACTGTATCGCCGCCGCTGTAACCGCTTTGAGCAATGAATCTTTCTATAAATATTGAATCGTCAAAATCTCCACCAGAATTTGTCCATGCGCTGTCAGCAGCCCCACCGTTATCTGCTGAGGTTGAAGCACTGTCCCAGTTGGCAATCCCCGCGGCATTATCTTTATCACCTTCCGTCCAAACCCGCGTCACAGGATGAATCCTCAAGGTATCGTCATGATTGCTTGTATAACTTACAGTAGTAAATATTAATTTAGCTGATAATAGACTGTTCTCTGGCACGTAATACTTGAGAGAATCAAAGAATATCAATCCTCTCATGCTGCATAAATCCTCTCCGGAAGGTTGCTGAGCGCGTATTCTGATAGATGTTCTTACGCCGAAATTTCTTTCATTATAATATGCATCAATATATGTGTCAACACCTAAATCGGCGCCATGCTGCCATTCAATAGTTGGGTCAAAAATGAGCGCTCCCGGAAATTTTGCTGTATTTTTTACTATATTATATGGTATGCCGGAAAGCAGAAAATTCTTACCGTTTTTTCTTACATGCACCTGTTTCATTCGGAATTTTTGCCCGTTAACTCTTGAATCATCAGGATTCGATTCCTGCTGCGAAGCAGTATCTGCAAGAAAAGCCCATCCGAACGGCAGCCGGAATATTTCTGCGGCATCTTCGTATAAACCGATACCGACCGAATCGATTTTCATCTCCTCATTAAAAGCACTCGGCAGGAGCAATCCCGAATTTTCGGGATGCCTTCTTTTCGATTTGGCGACAAGCGTGGAATGATCTATTTCCGTAACCAGGACAATAAGTGTCTCATCATCCGGGTAGGGAGAGTGCAGCGAGTTCCTGGCTGCCTCTGAGATAGTGAACTCTGATTTAAGCTGACCGTCATAGTAAATATAACGCAAATTTACACCGGGATAAACACCTGAGTAGGTTATGCTGTTTCCGCTGATTAAAATATCTGTACCCAATACCCTGAGTACCCGGGGTGGGTTAATCAGGGTGTATTCTTTTGTGCTTTTGTTGAGGTAGGCAACTCCGATAAACTTTTGCTTAATAGATAGTGGAACATCCCGAAGCTTCGGGACTGTCTGTGTGTCAATAATATTATCCCGAAGCTTCGTAACTACCCAGCCATTAGATGAATCCGGAAACTGTACAATCGCACACCCGGTCCAAACTCCCATAGAATATCCGTCAACAGTAGGATTTTTCATGACATAAATATTTGAATTCACCTTATCCCAGGTGCCATCGAACTTCTGATAATTTGAAACACCAAACACAACCGCCTGCCGGTTACCTTCCAGATCAAATTTATCTATACAACTATTAACATGAATAGTGTCACGCCGCGAAGGAGTCACTCCGTGAAGTAACCGGGACTGTGCATTTAACCCGGATGAATCGATAAGTAAAAATGTAACTATAATGAATAATTGTGCATGTGCCATTATTCTAAAAATAGCACGCATTATATTACTCAGGATAATTAGCAAATAACTAACAGCTGACAGCTGACAACTATTTATTCTAATTTTCATGAAACTCTCCATAAAACTTGCTGCAATCTTTTTGCTATTCTGTAGCGTCTATTTTTTAGCTATTTTTATCGTCAATATTATTTAAATCTGCTCTTTGGATGAAAGTTGTGTTTCTCTTTCGTGATTCCGAGAATGAATTCTACTTTACCATTAGTCCATCCGATAAATTCCCCAATCTTTTTCGGACCATCCGCCATTGCATGCGCTACTTCAAACTGAACAAACTCGATAAAACCAGGACAAAATTCCCTGTGAATCGATGCCTTTTCCAGTCCATCCAGCCACATCTCCTGTATATCATCCAAATCCACGTCCGCAAACGTAATACCTTCTCCCTGGCGAATGATTATACCGGATGACAGCCGAGCATTCCAACCCATAATAAAACCTTTCTCCAACAAAGCGGCGGCTTCATTATTCAACTTTGCATCTTTATTTTTTATGCCGTCTACTTGTTTTTCCCATGTATTGTTATAATCGCTTTTCCTGTCGATGCTGAATTCTTCCCCAGGAATATAAACACACTGCACGGAGAAGCCGCTGTTAAACTAAAAGGCGAATTTGTCTGCCAGTAATTTGTAAACCCGTTTCCGGTTGAATCAATAGTAATAACAGTATCGCGGTATGATTGAGCAAACACCAAGTATAACGTTGAATCAGGATCCGCTATTTTATTAAACCACAAATCCACTGCTTCGATAGTCATATTGTACCGCGGAGTGAATACTGCAATTGTATCGAGCGACAATGTGGAAGAATACTCTCGGGCATCAGTTTTAAAACTGAAAGTTAATTCAGCAGTTTGCTCGATAAAGGACTGTAGATTACTCCACCACGAACGAGGAATATTAGGATTTGTTATTTGTGCATTTGAAACCGAAGGAATCAACAGCACACCCATCAACAAAATCAGAAATAACCTTCTCATTTTTATCCCTTTCAAATAAATCGTTAAACGATTGTTAATATTTGGAAACCAATTCTTATTTACTCAATTTCGTTTTTATTTTCAATCACGGTGCGTGATATATGTCAATTAAAATGATTGATTCTAATTGGAAAAGAGAATCAATTCAGAATATAAACATATTTCTTTCTCTGTGTCTTTGCGTCTCTGCGGTTTTTTCTCCATGTTATCACGCATAATCGAATTTAATACTAACCTGAAAACCGCCGCTGCCTCCACCTTTTGTGCCGATTGTCTCGTCCGGACCTATGGCTAAAGCGATATATATGTACTGACTGGTATCAGCGTGACCTGTCCCGGTTATGTTACCTCCTCCAATTCGAGTAATATTAGAAGAAGGTAAGCTTTGCGGTAATGAACCCGGTGTGCCGCTGGATACCTGAGAAACCGTCTTGTTCTGAGTCCATGTACTGGTAATGTCGCAGTAGTACTCATTAGTCCCGTTGAGATCGCTGTTTGCCGACATCCAGAATTTCATATTGCTTATCGTAGAATATCCCGCCAGGTCCGTACATCTCCACCAGAGTACTTTTGGTCCCACTTGGATAATACCGTTTGTGTTATTTGCCGTACCGAAATCCAATGGATTTGTCACACTAACCACGTTGCCGGCGGTTGTCCTGTCGGTCGGTTCGGTCAATGATATCGACGTTGTTCGAAATTCACCTGAAGGAACTGCCATAATTCTTCTCCTGACTTGTCAACTTATTTTTGTTTTCTACCAGAAATTATTGTGTAACATGAAAAAAATTGTAAGTATTTGAATGTTTATTAAATTTCCGATATACTCAATTCTGTCACTCGTAATTCGTATTAGTTGCTCGGCGATCCCGAGTACTCGGGATTCACCTCGCCAGCTTTGATATATACAAAAAAGTATAAGAGGTCGAAGGTGAAGAACACCTTCGACAGCGAAGTATTAGAAATTCAATTTGCACTTTTCATTTTGCAATTTGCATTAGAAATTTTGCATTTTTAAAATTCGGGTTTGAGCCGGGTCTCACGGTTATCATTTATTTTTCCCGCTGCCCGGCTCCTTACCCATGTTCCCGCTTTTATCTTGTAATACGCAATCACTCATACACAATTCGAAATTCGACCCTCGCAATTCGTCATTCCTATGAGCTCATATCGAGATACTTCCGCGCATCTTCTAAAAACACGCTGTAACCCAGTTCCTGTGAAACCGCAGCTTGTTCGATCTTGCGGTCGATTATTTTATCATGCTCGATCATGAGTTCCTGGTTGTAACCCTTTTTAACGGCAAAGCGTTGGTCAAGAGCAGCAATGTAGTCGTTGCTTGCGCCGGAATATACGGCAATCTTTGCTCCCAACGGTGTCATTACATCTCCTGTCCGCTGGAATGAAAACCCCGCTTGAGGGTCTTTAAATTCCGACAGTTTCAATATCTTCGCCTCTACTGTGGTATTCACAATTATCCTGGTCATCTTGAACGGACGAAACGCAACAAAAAGATCTACAAGATCATCATAGGTCAAATTATCAACTCCGGGAGTTCCTGCCGACACCGACCCTGCAGCCCCGACAGTTCCGTCACCACTAATAACCAGGTTGTAAATTGCTCCGATTTTGTCATTCTGGATGTTGTACCCAACATACCACAAGACAACTTTGAGCTCAGATAGATCGCTGTGCTGAATCACTTTATACGAAAAATCAAATGCTCTCCCGTAGTCATTCAAACTGATGGTTTTGTCCCGATAGAGTATAGTAACAACCGGCATGGACGCACCCTGTCCGAATTTTGCGAGACTTTTTCCCTTTTCTGATGGGCTTTCAATATACAGCGGCTGAAACGATGGACCGTTTACCTTTGCCGACACTGCAATCAGGTCATCGGCATCGGCATAAAGCTGCATACCTTTTATTATCTGCCGTCTGAACCACTCCGGCGCAAGGATCATTCCCCTGCCATCGAAAAGTTCATGGACGGTTATGGAGTTGTATTCACCCGACTTAATACTAAACAGCATAAGCTGCCGTTCAAATGCATCCAGGGGCCACTCGGGTTTTCCAAACTGGTCCCGGGGAGTCGGGTCCATCTCTTCAAGAAGGACGCTGACCGAAATCTTTTTTTCGTTTGCCTCGTTGTATAATTCCAGGCTTCCTGAACGAGACAGGTGCTCGATTTTTTTCGTAATGTCTTTTGAACGTGTTAAATCCATGTTTTCACCTCCTTTATTTAGAGCAAAACGTCGCAGGTTGCTGCTGTTGTATCGACACTCAGAGTAAACCCGCGTGTAACTCCGCTGGTAATTCCTTTATCAACCGTGCCGTCTCCCGACATCTGAACGGGCCAACCGATTACAGGTGCGGTTCCCGAATATGGAAGGTCGCTGCATACACCTTTCACCTGGACAAAACCAATCTGTCCGTCATCAGAAACCCCAAGGAGTTTACCGAGAAACACTTCGTCATCTGCTCCCTCGGAGATTTCATTATTAGCGGTCAATGCAACAGGATTACCGATATCGCTCTCGTCCACACTGGGAGTTGTCGAAGCATTTTCAATATTGAAAGGCAGTACAAGTATGCCCTGTTCTTCGTTATCAATAACTCGTGGATCTGCTGGCATAATATTTCCTCCTTTTTCATTTTTCCCACTCATCCGGCAGAACAGCTTCAAAAAATGTGGCTGTTACCAGCCCTTGTAGCTTTCAACCGGTAAAGTGTTATTTCCTGTTCAACTTTGAAAAGCTTGAAGATTTATCAACGCCCGGTCTTGAGGAGAAGGCTCTACCGTACCGCCGGATTCAGTCAAACTGAACTTCGAATCGAACCGCTTTAAGACAGCAGCCCGCTCCGCGTGCAATTTCTCCAGTGGTAAAGCTTCCAGTTCTTCTGCCTTTGCGTCGGCGTCCGCATCATTCAAAAGAATCAATTTTGCCCGGCAGTCATTCGCAATGATCCTGCGTAATTCCGTGTTTTCCTCCTCAACTTTCTGTAAACCGGAAACCTTTTTGGTCATTTGGTCATATTCGGATGCACAATCGGATAATAACGCCGTTAATTCCGCCTTGTAAGCTGAAATGTCTATTGCTTCATCCGTATCAAACGCATCAAAGAATTCTTCAAGCTTTTTTGTTAATTGTTCCATAGCATTTCCCCAGTAGTTAGTATGACAGCCCCGCTCTGAAGGAGTCTCTTTCCTATTGTAACAACTCCGCGACGGGAAAACTGAACGTCCCGAAAATTCGGGACAATAGTCTTATCTGTCATGTTAGTTAATTACCCGTATGTTTAGTCTCCCTGATGTTTCCGGTGCAGAACACCGCTGAGAAACGGAAATTGCTGTCGTGTAATTCGGACATTAAAATATCATTCCCCCGTCAAAGTATCAACTGCAAACAAAATCGGGATTTAATTTGCGATTGGTCTAAACTGAAGAAAATGTGACAATCAATGTTTGTATATGGTGGGTATTTTCGATGTCAAATATAGAGGATTTCCGATTATTTGATATATAGGCTAATTAGTCGTCCCTGAAAAATCCGTTTATGATGGATTTTATGAATTATGGCGCTGTTAAAATCCCCCTAAATCCCCCTTTGGAAAAGGGGGAGTTTTATAATTCCCCCCTTTTGTAAAGGGGGGCAGGGGGGATTTTCCTATCACCCTCAATATCCGATTACGTAGTTCAAAAAGATTAATTACGATTTACTCTCAATAATTACCGGCTCAATTATTTCTAAAAAGGGAATACAAATAAGCACTTTTCTTGCATTTCTACGCCGACAAAATCATACCGGCAAGCCGGAATATGCGCCTTATTATCAATATGTTAGCATATTTTTCAGGGACAACTAATTAATGTAGGGGCAGGCTTTACGCCTTCCCTTATATCAGGTGCTCCTGACATTACAATAGAGAGGATTTTTTATTACAAAATAGGGATTCACAAAATTGTTTCAGCAATTAATCGAATTATTAAGCTCAATAGAGCATTTTGATGGTCCTGCTAAGCGGGATCGCCCTGTCATTCCGGACTTAGCTTGCCCCTTTGGGGATCCGGAATCTATGCATCTTTTTAGATCCTGAATCACGCTTAGCGGGATCAGGACGATAAATGAGCTCTTTTGGTTTTTTAGATCGGTATAATAAGGTAAATTTCCCAAAAAACTGCAAAACCACCCCTAAAAATAGTGATTTTGCAGTTTTTTGAAAAAAGGGTTTTGCGAATCCTTATATTAAATATTTCTGTAGAAACGCATGGCATGCGTCTCAAATATTTCGCTTTATTCCCGTTATTATTCATGAAACATGCTTTCAAGAGACGCATGCCATGCGTCTCTACAATAATTTATGCTTAATTGAAAAAAGTAGTTTCTTGAATCCCTGCTTATAATTTACTTCCTCGCGTTCTCCAACGAATCATAAATATCCAAAATGGTGCTCAGCTTTGTGATGGTGAGTACGTCCTTTACTTTTGGTGAGAGGTTTACAAATTTAATGGTACCTTTGCTGCGTTTGAAGGTGGCAAAGCCGGAGATAAGCGCTCCGATTCCGGCGCTGTTTATCCAGCGGACATGACCAAGATCAAGAATCAGATTGTCGACGCCTTTTTTCTGAAGGTCTTTAACACACTTCCTAAACTCATCCGTTTCCGGACCACCCATAAGCTTACCGCTAAGAGTTACTATTGTGAATAAGTTTTCCGTCCGCTGTTCAATCATGGGGGCTCCCCTGATGAAGGTAAGAAATTACAGGGCTTAAAATAGCTGCATAATCCCTCGCGCACCAAGAACTATGGTAATAAGAATGATTATTCCACCTATGATATTTGCACGTAACGAGTTTACATGTTCACCAAGAAGACGCTTATTATTCATTATATATAGTAAAAACACGGCTACAACAGGAAGTATGATCCCATTCGCAACCTGGGCAAAGATAATTGCCGGCACAGGCTTTAATCCTATAGAAGAGAAAAAGACACCTGTAAACAGCACTGTACACCAGATAATCCTGAACCGCGTATCTTTCAAACTACTTTTCCAGCGCAATGTTCCGGAAATTGCATATCCTGCAGCAAGGGGCGCGGTCATTGCAGATGACATACCGGCACCAAAAAGTCCGATTGCAATCGCAGCCTTCGCCCAGGTCCCGAGCAGCGGCTCAAGCTGATTAGCCATATCTCCGGCACCTTCTATGATTATATTTTTACCAAAAAACGCCGCCGAAGCCGTAACCACAATCGCCATCGAAATAATTCCTCCGATAAGCACCGCAGTAAACATGTCCAGCCGCGCAGCGCCGAGGTCTTTTTTCCCTGACCATTTCTCCTTGATTATCGACGCATAAAGAAAAAAATTATACGGCGGAATAGTGGTACCAACAAGTCCAAGAGCTATATATAGATTATTTTCGGTTAGCCGCGGCAGAAACATACCTTTAATAAGGCCGATAAAATCCGGTTTTATCATCACTGCGGTAATAATAAAACAGAGACTCATAATGGCAACAAACCCGGCAAAAACTTTTTCAAGCGACTTATAAGTGCCGAACCAGAGCAGAAAAAACGAAATTACGCCGATAATGATAGGCCAAAGACCTACATCAATTAAGTATAGGTGAATTACATTGATTCTTGTCAAAGATGAAAGCCCGAGTGCAGCGCCGAGAATATTACCGGTCTGGTAAGCCGCATTACCGATCCCTATAGCGCACACCACCATAATTATCCCGATAATACGAATCACACGTCCGGGCAGCTCCCGGTTAAGCGCCTCACCAAGTCCCATACCGCCAATCAGTCCGATACGTCCGCACATCTCCTGAAGAATATACGTGGCTATAACGGCGAAAAGCAGGGTCCAGAGCAGCACATAACCGAAATCCGCACCGGCGATGGTGCATGTTGTCACTGTACCGGGTCCAATAAAGGCGGCGGTAATGAATATTCCGGGACCTATTGATGTGCGTAATCGGCGTGCCATGTGTGGTTTACGGTTAATGAAAAAATTGTGTTTGATAAATTAAAAGATAAAATCAAAATGTCAACATAAAAGATTCAACTTCGCACTCAGTGCGATATTAATTATTAAAAAGGGAACTTTTGTTGATTTAAAAAAGTTTTATATAACGTAAATAGTGCAAAAACCGGCACAACACCGTGCGTGCTTTTACACCGATACTCCTATTTTTCAAATCAATTAAACGTAATACATTGTTTCTTAATAGTTAGAAAAATAATGCTTGACGGGCAATTTATGGCACGATATTTGCACTATTTTTAACAGCATTTTCTCATACATCAAATAAAATGTTTGTATTGGATTAAATAAAATTATATATTTGTTTATTTAAATTAATCAAGTGCCTCAAATTATGGTTCATCAGGAAATCTGTTTGCACATATCTTAAAAAGTTGGAAACGATTGAATTTCCTTATAAACTAATATGTCTATCCGTAGGAACACGCCGTGGCGTGTTCTTGGTCGATTGCGTTAGTATACCGAATATCATGAACACGCCGCGGCGTGTTCCTACGAGGATTAGACCAAACATATATATG
>Ga0114930_10001572_pt1 | contig 21546 bp, 21 predicted proteins | sample AnhtaG_FD_87300 | JGI IMG/M metagenome (GOLD analysis project Ga0114930, IMG submission 87300) | Deep subsurface microbial communities from Anholt, Denmark to uncover new lineages of life (NeLLi) - Anholt_01485 metaG | ecosystem: Environmental > Aquatic > Marine > Oceanic > Sediment | place... | reverse complement strand
TGGCACCATGCGTATTCAGTATCCTCCTAACGTCCGTATCATCAAGGTACCGTGTACGGGTCGAGTTGATACTTTGCATATGCTTCACACCTTAGAAAGGGGCGCTGATGGTGTCTTTATTTCTGGATGCCTGCCAGGTGAGTGCCACTCTCTAACAGGCAATTTAAAGGCAACAAAAAAGGTGGCCTATACCAAACAATTGCTGGAAAGTATAGACATTGATCCTGAAAGAGTAGAAATTTTTTACAACTCTGCGTCTATGGGTCTTCAGTTTGCCCAGACCTGCCGAGATTTTACAGAGAGAATAAAAAAATAAGGTCCTGGATTGAGTAGAAGGAGAATGAGTAGGACAGGCGTCTCGCCTATCTTAAGAGCTGAAATCCAAGGACAGCCGAAACGGCTGTCCCACCGTTGTTTGGCCGTCTTGGCATGAAAGAATCGCTCAATTTAGGTTAAGTATTGATCTGGATGAGGAGTGATAATCATATAGATCATGGGAAAACATATCACCATAGGGGTGGCCGGGCATGTTGACCATGGAAAAACTGCTTTCGTGCAATGTTTGACTGGTATTGATACTGATCGACTGAGAGAGGAAAAAAGGAGAAGCCTGTCCATAGAAGCGGGCATCGCGCCACTTAAACTTCTTTCCGGGACACAGATAGCCCTTGTGGACGTTCCAGGACATATCGATTTCCTTAAAAATACCATTCGGGGCTTAAGTAACGTGGACATGGCAATTCTGTTGGTGGCAGCAGATGACGGGGTTATGCCACAGACCCTGGAACACCTGGAGATACTCAAATTCTTCAAGGTCGAAAGTGGTTTCATTGTATTGAGTAAGGCTGATCTGGTGGATAATGAAACTTTGGAGTTAGCTGAACTCGAAATCAAGGGACTTGTAGAGGGGACTTTTCTTGAAGGAAAGCCCATTATTCCTTTTTCCGCTATCGACCGGAGGGGCCTTGAGAAGATACGAGTGAACATTGAGAGGCAGGCTGAAAATGTAGCTGGTAAAAACTTTCAGTCCCCTTTCCGGCTCTGGATTGACCAGGTAAGAAGTTTTGCAGGATTTGGGACCGTGGCCACAGGGACAATCCTTTCGGGAACAATCGGTCAGGATGATCTCATTCATCTCCTGCCAACCGGAAAAGAGACCAGGGCACGATTTTTAAAGGTCCATCACAAGAAGGTCTCTCAGGCTGTTGCCGGTCAGCGGGTCGGCATCAACCTTCACAAGGTTCCCCTCAATGAGGTAAGGCGGGGAATGGCCCTAACAGAGCCAGGAACTATCAGCTTGAGTTACCTTATCAACGCGGAGTTACATCTCATCAAGAGCGCACCAAAACCTATCAGAAATCGAATGAGGGTGAAACTCTATCTGGGAACATCTGTCACAAATGCCCTGGTGGTCCTTATGGAGAAAGAACAACTTGAGCCGGGTGAAAAGGGTCTGATTCAGTTCCGATTGATGAAGCCTATGGCAGCCTTTCCAGGAGACCCTTTTGTGATTTGCCTGCTAAATATCCAGACTGTCATCGGAGGAGGGACTATCCTGGAGATCACGCAAGAAAAATTTAGGCCAGCAAAAGTGGAAAACACTGTTCCATATCTTCAGTCCCTTCAAAAGGGTGACCTGAAGGTAGCCATTGAACATTTTTTTAAAATGAATCTCAGCCGCTTGATCACGGCCGACGAGCTTGCCCGGAACACCGGTTTCCCCACTGAAGAGGTTGATGGAGAAATCAGATCAAGGATTGAAAAAGGAGAGATCCTTTGTTTTGAAGATCAGGGATATTTTGGGAAAACTCGTTATCAGACCCTGAAGAGACAATTGTTAGAGGTTGTTGAAAGGATTCTGAAACAAGATCCATTAAAAATGACTGCAAGCGCCGAAGAGATCAGAAACCAGTTAGCACCATCTCTTAATGAAGCACCATTTCAAAAAATGCTGGCAGAACTTTGCCAGAAAGGGAAACTGATAAAAAAAGACGGAGGCTTTCAGGTCCGGGATCTTTCAGTCAAGCTCTCTGATGAGCGGGAGAGGCTGATTACCCTGTTACTCGATTATGCAAAGCGTTCGGGTTTTGTCCCTTTTAGTGCGGATACATTCTGGAAAGTCCACAAGAAGAAGTTCAACAAAAATGAGGTACAGAGATTGCTTGACTACCTACACACTCAAAAAAGCCTGATCCGCTTGAATAACAGACGCTATTTAACTCCCCAGACCATGGAGCATATAAAAGAAAGAGTGCAACAAATAATCATGAAGAAAGGGTGTCTTACCCTTGCAGACAGCAAAGAAATCTTAGGATATGGCAGAACTGTAGGAGTACCGGTCCTCGAACATTTGGATTCAATCGGATTTACCCGCAGACAGGGTGATAGGCGAGCACTAAAGTCATAAAACCCATCTCTTCTCTTTTTCTGCTTCATATACTTCCAGTTTTATTTTATAATTTTAGTGTAGAAAGTTTAAGTTTAGCTATGCAGATAATGCATATGGGTGAGCAATTATAGATAAAGGAATCTATTGTGGGAAAATGAGAAATCTAAACCAAGGGAGTCTCTTATGAAGACATACTTAAAGGCATTAGTTGCTTTATTACTGGTGGGAACTCTAATTACTTCTTCGGTAGTCAGTGGCTGTGTTACCAAAAAGGAAAAGGGGGAACCCATAGGCATGGCAGTGGAGTTCATGAACCACGCCGCCTGTGCCTACATAGCCCGAGATAAGGCTTGGTTCAAAGAGGAAAAGCTAAATCTTAGCACCTATGAGAGCTACGTAACAGGTATGGCCCTGGCGGCCGCTTTAGCCAGAGGTGATATTGAGGTTGCCTATATCTGTTTAGTGCCTGCCATAAATGTCTATGCCAATGCCAGAGTACCAATAAAGATTATTGCCGGAACGCATAAGTATGGCTATGGCCTTGTAGTCAACCCAGATAAAGTAAAGGCTGTTGAGGATTTAGAGAAGCCCGTCATTCGTGTTGGGTGCGTCAGAGAGGGTGGGGCGGTGGATGTCCTTCTTAATAGAACCATAGATAAATATGGCCTTGACAAGGGTAAGATATTAAACAAAGTTCAGCGGATGAACCCGCCCAAACAGATCTTAGCCATTAAGATGGGGCAGCTTGATGCTGCTTTCCTTCCTGAACAGTGGGCTACTATGGCTGAGGAGTTTGGTTTCAAGATTTTGTTGACGAGTCGGGATATTTGGCCTCAGATGCAGGGGAGCGTTTTGGTGGTTAAGGAAGAGCTTATAAAGGGATATCCTCAGTTGGTAAGGAGATTAGTAAAGGTATCCCAAAAGGCAACTGATTGGACCAATGAGCATCCGGCTGAAGCAGCAGAAGCCATGTCCAGAATATTACAAGCCACCGGAGAAAAAATATTCCCGACTAAGGCGGCAAAGATGGCTGCTAAGCTGGAAATCACCCCTGAGGTTATGTTTCGATCCATGAATAGATTAGAATATAGCACCGATATTGATCCCAAAGTGGTTCAAGATACAATAGATTACATGGTGGGATTAGGATATATAAAAGAGGGGATTAAGGCTGAAGATATCCTGGATTTAAGGTATCTCCATCATGAATAAGCTCAAGCCACTCAAACCGGGATGGGGTATATTGCCGGTAGCCATATTTTTAGCTGTCTGGGAAATGGTAGCCAGGCTGAATCTAATCCCAGGACATTTCTTTTTTCCTCCCTTTTCCGCTGTAGTAGTGGAGTTCTATTACCTTACTGTTAATGGAGTCTTGGGAGACAATTTTTTGAGCAGCCTGGTTCGGGTTCTGATTGGTTTTTCTGCCGGTTCTCTTGCCGGTTTAATAATAGGAGTTGTGATGGGCTGGAAAGAGTTTATAAATAGGGGCCTCAGTCCTATAATCAGCCTTATCTATCCCATCCCGGCCCTGGGCTGGTTGCCACTCCTGATGCTCTGGATTGGGATAAACGAGATGCTGCCAATTGCAATAATATTTATCTGCTCTTTCTTTCCTGTCTGCTATAACACTGCCACTGGTGTCAGGAGCGTGGACAGGAATTTCATTCAGGCAGCAAGGACGTTGGGGGCTTCGGAGTTCAGAATTCTGGCCACAGTAGTTCTTCCTTTAGCTATACCCAATATATTTACCGGGCTGAGGCTTGAATCAGGAATGGCCTGGCGGGTGATAATAGCCGCCGAGATGGTAGCCATTCCCACCGGGATTGGGGCTTTGCTTATGAAAGCTGAAAGCCTGATCCGGGTGGATATCATCATAGTATGCTTAATGGTTTTATCGGTAATGTGTCTTTCCTTTGAGCGGTTCTTTGCCTATCTGGAAGGGAAAATTACCAGCAAATGGAGGTAGTATGCCTTCCATTGAACTTAAAAAAGTAAGTAAATATATTTGCCACAATGTAAACTTGAAGGTGCAGGATAGTGAGCTGCTGGTTTTAGTAGGACCAACCGGTGCAGGCAAAACTACTCTGCTTAACATTATCGCCGGGCTGACCGACTATCAGGGCTCTGTGCTTTTCGACGGGATTCAGGTAGATGAGATTCCGGCCAATAGAAGAGAGGTGGGCTATTTGTTCCAGGATTTAGCCTTGTTTCCTCATTTCGATGTGGAATCGAACATAGTTTATGGCCTAAAAGCTCAAAGGAACTATCCCAAAGATGTGGAGGAGAGGCTGGATGAGTTGCTGGGGCTGATGAAGATAGAGCATCTTAAAAGGCGTTACCCTAAAAGCTTGAGCGGGGGAGAGAAGCAACGAGTAGCTTTAGCTCGGGCTTTAGCCCCTTCTCCTAAAGTATTGCTTCTGGACGAGCCGCTAAGCAGCTTGGACCCCGGGATCTCAAAGTATTTAAGGATGGAACTTCGGCAAATATTGAAGAGTTTAGGCATTACTACTTTATTTGTAACCCATGACCTTATAGAAGCGGAGGAAATAGCTGATAGAATGGCCCTAATTCATGAAGGCAAGATCGAGCAGGTGGGTGCACCTAAGGAGTTGTTCTTTTCTCCAAAGAGCGAAAAGACCCTGGAGTTTTTTGGGATGCCAAACATCCTGGATTGTGATTATTCAAATATCCTGGGTCAAGGATTGATAGAGGTCGGCTGTGGGGGAATGCCTATAGTACTTCCCTTTGAGGGGAATACGCTCAAAAAAGTAGCAATCTTTCCCAGGGATATTCACGTTTCTGCAAACAAACCGCCAGGACCTGAGCTCAATCGCTTTAAGGGGATTGTTAGCGAGATTGAGTCCTCCGACTTTATAGCAAGGGTTAAGGTTAAAGTAGGAAGCAATATCCTGCTTGCTGAATTACCTCAGGAAGTGTTTAAGGAGATGGATTTGAGAGTGGGTCAGGAGGTCTTCTTAATCTTAAAACTGAGGAGGCTAAGATACGCTGAAGTGGAATAGCTTCACCTCGGCAAGCATTCCACTGGGTAAACATATAACGAGTCATGAAAAGGACACTAAAGAACAAGATATGCTGGAGTATATTAATGGATTGTTGAGACTTTGGTCAGAATATTTTTATCACAGGAGAAGATCAGGAGATGACAAATGAAGGCAAAAAGACCGGCAAAGGATATTGTGGCAAGGTCCTTCATGTGGATTTGAGTGCACGGAAGATTTTATACCAGGATCTGAATGAGGCCTTCTACCGAAAATATCTAAGCGGGTTGGGGCTTGGGGCCAAGATACTGTGGGACCGCATGAAACCGGGAGCTGATCCTATAGGTCCGGATAACATCCTTGGTTTTACCACCGGCCTCCTTACAGACACCGGATCCCTTTTCACCGGACGGTTCACTGTGGTGGGCAAATCCCCGCTTTCAGGCAGCTGGGGCGACTCTAACTGCGGCGGGTACTTTTCCCCTTCCCTGAAACGGTGCGGGGTAGATGCTGTTTTTTTCTACGGGGCAAGCCCTAAACCCCTATACCTCTATATGGACGATCAGTCCGCAGAGCTCAAAGATGCAACAGATCTGTGGGGCAAGGATACTATTGAGACGGAAGGCAAACTCAAGAAGGAGTATGGAAGACGGGCCCAGGTTGTCTGTATTGGTCCTGCAGGAGAGCGGCTCAGTTACATGGCCGGCATCTGTAATGATGGCGGAAGGATCGCTGCCAGAGGCGGCCTTGGCGCTGTAATGGGTTCGAAAAGGCTGAAGGCGGTGGTGGCCGCAGGGAAAAACAGAGTGGGCGTGACCGACAAGAAAACAATGCATGAGCTCAGGACAGGGTTTCGAAAAAGGCTTGAGAGAATCAAGTTCATGGATCGTTTCTTTGGAGACAGAATTTTGGGGATGATAGGAAGGATCACAAGAACGGGCCTTATTTACCCGCGTCAGCCAGCTCAGCTCTGGCGACTGCTTTTGAGTAAATACGGGACCCCTTCGGTGACTGCAATGAGCGCTGAGAGTGGCGACAGTCCTATAAAGAACTGGTCTGGTATTGGTTACAAGGACTTCCCGCTTAAGAGATCACAGCAGATCGGGGCGGAAGCGGTCATTCAATTCGAGGAAAAGAAATATGGCTGCTACTCCTGCCCCCTGCGTTGCGGTGGACTTATGAAGATAGACGAAGGTCCTTACACCATTGAAAAGATGCACAAGCCGGAATATGAAACTATCTGTGCCTTCGGGACTCTACTCTTAAATGATGATCTTCAAGCAATATTTAAAATCAATGATCTCGTCAACAGAGGTGGAATTGACTCCATTTCCTGCGGTGGCACTGTGGCTTTTGCTATTGAATGCTTTGAAAATGGTATCCTGACCTTGAAAGACACCGATGGATTGGAACTTCGCTGGGGTAATGCCGATGCAATCATTAAACTTACCGAGATGATCATCAGCCGCGAAGGTCTGGGTGATATCCTTGCTGACGGCGTGAAGCTCGCATCTGAAAAGATAGGTCATGGTTCAGAAAAGTATGCTGTCCATTGCGGCGGGGTTGAAGCCCCTATGCATGATCCCAAGTTTGATCCTGGCTTTATCATATCCTACTATTGCGAACCCACACCCGGACGCCATACCATCTCCTCTTATCAATTTCTCGATCTGCAGCATCTTGAAAAGAAGTTTACTCGCGCCAGAAAGATACCCACTTTGAGTACACGGAAGGAAAGATACCGCTATGATAACAAGGCGGAGGGTATCGCGATCAACAGTTTCTACAAAATGCTTATCGACTGCGCCGGGGCCTGCCTCTTTGGCACGCAGGTGGGCGGCAACATCCCCCTTTGCGAGTGGATGAATGCCGCAACCGGATGGGATCTTTCTAATGATGACTACCTTGTAATCGGTGAACGGATACATCAGCTCAGACACGCCTTCAATATCCGTGAAGGGATTAATCCCATCCGGGACTTCCGGCCTCACCCCCGCGTCTACGGCGATCCGCCCCTGCCTAAAGGACCGGCCCGCCATATCACTCTTGACATGGACATGCTGGCGAGATCCTTTTATCAGGCCATGCACTGGGACCTGGAGACCGGCAAGCCGGACCTTGAGCACTTAAAGGAATTGAAACTTGATGAAGTGGTGGAAGCATTTTATCCCCAAGAAGGGTAGGGGCAACCTAAAGGCAATCAAGTCCAAGGGGACTTATAGCATTGTGAAGCAACTGATGGAAATTAGCCAAAAAATCGGTTCAAGAATCGGCTAAGACGCATCTGCCAGTAAGCAATGTTAACAGGAATCACCAACCTGGGGTCTAAATTGGGATTGCCGATCTTGCCAATGAAAGCCACATAGTTCACATGGTCTGCAACAGAAACGGGACATCCCTTTGCATGCATGTATCCGGATGATCTGTTCTTAAAACACTGCCAGAGGGAGCTCAAGAACTTTAAAATCATATCATTTGATTTGGTTTTTGACGCATCCACCTGGGTGCTGGTCTTGTAGCTATTTTTGATCTTGACGCTTTGACCATTAATTGTTCCTTCCCAACTGGTGCAGTTTCCTGCAAAGATCACCCTCTCACCTTCCTCGAGATCGAGCGGCCCTTCCACCCTGCCCACTACATATCGGATCTTTTTCATCTCCTTTTCCACGTTCGGGTAAAAACCTCTGAATATATGCATCGCCTCCTGGAGGGCCCCTGGACAGCCTCCCCAGCAGTAATCGGGCGAATGACTTTCAGGAAACGTTCCCACGGTACAGGTTAGATTGCTATCCTTCCCGAAGTAATCGTCAATATGTTCCAGGCAGAATTCAAAATCCTTGGTTTTTTCCTGAACCTCCTCAAGCGGGAAGTCACCTGAGACTTCAATCTCGTCCAACTGGATAGGGCCGAAACCTCTTTCTGATGCAAACTGGAGGTGGATCAAATCATGGGGATCCACATGAACCATATGGCAGCAGACCGTGTCAACTGCACAAGAGTTCACGCCCATCACTATGGCTTCCATGGGAAAGGGGGATGTGGTAAGCATCATTTTCTGGCCAGCAATTATGGCATCAATCGCAATAAAACCGGGCTGGATGACCTCCTGAAGATCGGCAATTTTATGCTCCAGGAAGGTGTTGTGATCCACCAGCCTGTGTCGATCATCCTGAATCCCGATAAAGTTTTTGAGGCTCAAGGTGAGTCTGGTCCAGGGATGGGCCTTGAACTTTGGCAGGTTGATGAGGAAATCGCATTCCACAATTGGCTTGGGCACATAGATGAGGTCGCGGAGCCTCCCATCTTTTTTAAGTTTTACCGGGACCTGTTTGACCTCATCAAAGTAATAGGCCTTGATCCTGTGCTTTTTTGTCACTTCTGCATAACCAGCGTTTTTGAAGCTCCACCGGGTGGGAATGGTGATGCCACACCGCTCCCCCACGGCAAGCTCTTTCATTCCTTCAGCACGTTCTTTGGTGGCGGTTATAACGCCATCCAAAAACTCCTTGCGGGTAAAGGCGTAGGGAAATATCTCAGGATGGGCCATTACCAGATTGGGCTTTAAAAGTACCTTACCTGTCGGCTTCACACCCAACTCTTCCATTCCCTCTCTGACGATGCCCGAGATCTTGACTGGGTCATAATCGCTGCACCGCATAATCAGGACCTTGTGTTTTGCCTCCATCTTTACCTCCTTGGATAATGCTCGCCGCATCAAGAGAAAGTATTGGAATTTAGCACTTAATAGAAAATATAGAGATGAATGTGTTCTTAAGTCAAGGAAAGATCAATCCTCTTTCCCTTAATATTTCCATAAAGATTGACCTTTATCCTCGAGCAGCGCACAGGGCCACGTTACAGTTAAACATAACCTATTGATTTTTTGAGCTTCTTGGTGGGCATGGGTATCTTTTTTCAAACACGAAAGAGCAAATGCTTTATGGCCGGCCAGAGGTGAAAGCTAAGGCGGGCAGAAAGGCCCAGAGGGGATTACCCGTCACCTTTTCTTTGCGAGTCTCAGACTGCGATGGCCCTGGCCCAGACCTATTCTTTTGGCCTAAAATCCCGTGGCAACGGCCAAACCATAACAGGGATGGCAGGTTATTAAGTCTCTGTCGCGCCAGGGCGGGCCGCCCTCCTGGAGCAGCGGCAATGGTAGGAGCATAGGTATCTCTTTTTTTATTATGCCCTTATAAATGCATCAGCGTGATCCCGATAATCGGGATTTGCCAGGCGGAGAATATAATAGCATAGACGAGCTGCTTTAAATCCCGATTATCGGGATCCTGTAAGGCCACTTGTTTAGGGCATTGAATAAAAAAAGAGATACCTATGCTCCCAAGGGCAGAGGAGGCTTCCAAGCCTGCCCTGTTGAATAGGGTTCCCCTCGGAAAATTCAACGTAGTGTATTTTTTGAAAAAAGACACCCATGCCTCCCTTTGACATTACCGTAGATCAACCCCAAATTTCTTGACAGATCAACAAGATAAGGATAATTTTATTCAAGGAGGATGGTAAATGCGTGAGCTTTTCACAATGTGGCAGAACACCCGAATGATTGTTATGACGGCAATCAGCGCCTCGGCTTACGTAGCGGTGTTGCTTCCGTTCAAAGGTTTCGTTATCATCCCGGGTTTAACGGAAGTACGTCCAGGAGCGGCGATTCCGGTGGTTTTTAGCTTCCTTTTCGGCCCTGCGGCAGCGTGGGGAACGGGGTTCGGCAATATAATGGCAGACGCTTTAGGCGGTATGCTCGGTCCCGGGAGCTTTTTCGGTTTTATCGGAAACTTATTCTATGGTTACCTTCCTTACGCCCTTTGGCGAGCCTTTATGCGGCACAAAAACCCAGTACTATCCGGACCGAAAGGTTGGCTGTTTTTTGGGGTAATCCTAACCACAAGCTGCCTTGTGATCGGTTCTATTATCGGGTGGGGGGCTGATTTGCTCAGGCTTGCTCCCTTCGGAGCTGTTGGTCCGATCATAGCAGTGAATAATTTTATAGCTTCAGCAGCCATCTCCACGGTTCTGTTGAGACTACTTTATGAACGTGTACGAGTATGGGGACTCTTGTATTTCCAGATTCTTGAAGAAGGGAGCGAGGATTTTTCCATACAGCCCCCCGAGAGACCCGCGCCCTTTGTTCGAAAAACAGCCAGGCTCGGTGCGACCCTTTGCTTTGCTGGTGCAATCATCGCCTTTTTTACTGGTTTGATAATAAGCTGCGAAGCTCTGGGAGTGGGCTACGGCGTTACTGCATTTTCAAGTGAGATCAGAGGGACAATGGCCGTTGCAGGCGGAATGGCTCCTGGACTGTTGCTTATCCTTCTGGGCTCAATCCTCCTTTAGGCCATTATGGGCAACCTTCTTTCTTGTAAAGACATTTCCTTCGCATATCGTGACAGCAAGCAGCTTGCATTGGATAATGTAGATTTCTCAATAGATAAAGGGGAGTTTGTAGGGATCGCTGGAGCCGCCGGTGCAGGAAAATCCACCCTTGTAAGATGCGCCTCTGGAATTGTGCCAAAGTTCTTTAAGGGCCCCTTTTCTGGCGAGGTTCTTGTAAAGTGCAAACCTATAAGGAAAAAGCGAGTTGCTGAGCTTGCAGGCACAATTGGGACAGTCTTTCAGGATTTTGAAGCCCAGCTATTTTCAACCAACGTGCGTCGCGAGCTTGCCTTTGGGATGGAAAATCTCTGTATTGACAGAGAGACCATGCTCCGTCAAATCGATAAGATTACACAGCTTGTTGGGCTGACAGATTTCACGAACCGTGAACCTCAGAGCCTTTCCGGCGGACAGAAACAGCGGCTCGCGCTCGCAAGCATATTATGCCTTAATCCGGATCTGCTTTTGTGTGATGAACCAACTACTGATTTAGACCCGATCGGTAAAAATGACCTTTTGGATATCCTTGACCGTCTTGTGGATTCTGGGAACAGTGTGGGTCTTGTTGAGCATGATACAGAAAGGTTGATACGCACTGACCGCATAATTATTATGCGTGATGGACGTATTGTAGCAAGCGGAAAACCGACAGAGATTCTTTCAGATCCGAAGTTCTGTATTGAAAACGGCCTCTTTGCACCACAGATGTTTGCACTGTTTTCTTTGCTGAGCTTATCAGAGCACCCTCTTTCTGTTGAGGCGGCAAAAGAGGTCCTTGACAGCAGGGGATTTATCCCCAAAGCAATCCCCGAAGGTGCTGAAATGCCCGAACCCGGGGGATCACCGCTCATAACCGCCGAAGATGTCCATTTTTCCTACACCCCCAATGTGCCAGTTTTACAGGGTGTTTCTCTTGAAATAAAGCGAGGTGACTTCGTTTGTCTTCTTGGGCAGAACGGCTCTGGGAAAACTACCATGGTCAAACACTTTAACGCCTTTTTAAAATCTACTTCAGGGCGTGTTTTTTTCGAAGGGACTCCTGTTGATGAGATCGGTCCAGCAAAGATGGGCCGAAAAATTGGCTTTGTGTTTCAAAATCCTGACCAAATGCTTTTTGCGGCAAATGTGTTCCAGGAAGTTGCTTTTGGTCTCCGCAACTACGGGATAGCAGAAAAAGACATCACCCGGAAGATCTCCGCTTCTCTGGAAGCTGTCGGACTTGACGGAAAGGAAGAAGTCGATCCTTTCATAATGACAAAGGGAGAACGCCAGAAACTTGCAGTAGCCTGTATACTGGCCTGCGAGCCGGAAGTGTTGATACTGGATGAGCCAACAACTGGTTTGGACGCTAAAGAGCAGATTGCTATGATGGAGCTTTTAGGCAAACTGAACAGGGCAGGGCACACGATTATCATCATCACACACTCTGTGCAGGTTGCGGCTGCATATGCACGTCGCGTGATACTTCTAGAATCTGGTAAAATAATTGGCGACGGTACTGCCCGAGAGATATTCAGCAAGCCCGATTTGCTTTCCCGGACAAACCTGATTGCTCCGCCTTGCGTCCGATTGGGGTGTATGTATGGGCTTTCGGTTCTCACCGTTTCTGAACTGGCCGAATCTATTGAAAGGAAGGTGCGATGAGCTTTGCATTTTATAATCCAACGGGCGGGTTTTTCGAACGGGTGCATCCGGTTTCAAAACTTATAAGCCTTATAGCTGCCTTTGTCCCCCCGTTTTTCGGAACCGAGCCAGTCGAGATTTTGCCTTATTTCGCACTCTTGTTCTTTGCAGCCCTTTTGGCTCGAGCAGGGTCGAATATTGTCCGCGTCTATAAGCTGATGATCATCTTATTTGTCATGAGCATAGTGCTTTGGACCTTTTTCTATAAGGGGCAAACCCCTGTGTATAGGATTGGGCCGCTTGTAATTATGAAAGAAAGCCTTTTGTACGGAATTACAATCGGCATAAGATTGAATTGCTTTGTCCTGGCCGCTATCATCTTTTTGACATGCACACCCATCGAAGACTTTACATACGGGCTTTCCAAGCTGGGAATACCCTTTGTAGTTAGCTTTGCATTGACACTTGCCTTTCGCTTGACTCCTCTATTTATAGAGACAGGGCAGGCTATTGTAATTGCCCAGAGAGCCCGCGGCCTGGACATTGACTCTGGCGGTATTCTAAGGCGTATACGGAATTATGTGCCTATTATTGTGCCTGTGCTGGCAAGCGGGCTTCGCCGCGCCGATCAACTATCTGTGGCCTTGGAGTCAAGAGGTTTTGGGAAAAGCAAAAAGCGCTCAGTTGTATCAGAGTTTCCCGTAACCTGGAGGGACTATACTTTAATGTCAGTTATATTCATGGCAGGCGCTCTGATGGGATTATACCGTCTTGCATAGGAGTTTTGAGTTTAATTCCGTTCCGGAGCTGATGGGAAATAGAGAGAAAAGGTGGTTCCACCTGATTGATAACAATCTTCTTTGTTCGTGCAAAAGCTACACTCACTGATCCTGCCGGGACAGATATCACTCTCTTTCGGTATAAAACGACACCTTAAAGATGCAAGATATATTTTAAAATTATACCGTTCGGAGAAGATTTTCATGCGTAACAGATCCGCCCCTTTCCCCCCGGCATTGAAATCAAAAGGCCTTTTGGAGGAATAGTCCATAGTATCTTGGGTTGCAAAGAAACCCTCAAATATCCTTCTTTGAGCTTCTTCAGTAATGCCAACGCCGTAGTCATGCACCACCAACTCAGCACCCTTCCCCTTTTTCTGGACAACGATCTCTATCTTTCCCTCATCAGGAGTGTTTTCTATAGCATTTTTTACCAGACCATCAATCACCTTTTTCAAAGGATCCAGAGGTATATATATTGGTGGTATAGGCTCGAGACGGCTTATGATTTCCACCTGGCGGTGGGAAAATAGTGGTTTAAGATCCTCGAGTCTTTCCTTGACATATTCATGGAGAAGAATTTCCTCTGGAACGATTTGTCTGGGTCCAAATATTTCTTCAACTCGTTTTCTGACACGTTCAATTATGGGGGATTCTCCCATCTCTTCAGCAATGAGGCTATCCAGTTCATCGGTATATTGATCGAGTATCATAGAAAGGAGACCATAGGTCTTGTGTTGTTTATCCCGCATTATATCTTCCACCTCGTACTCAATATCCATTATGCGATCCAGATTTCTTTGAGCCCTTCGCATGGCTGGCTTCCAGGTCTCTTCAGGAAGGGCTACCAATTTTCTTGTTAATATGCTGAAAGAACTTGAGAGGACTGCAACAGGTGTCTTCAATTCATGGGATAGATGGTTGATAACATTGTCTTTTGCCCTGTTCAAACTTGTCACCTCTTCGTAAGCTTTTTTTAGCTCATCAGAAACCCTGGCGTTTTCAATGGAAAGGGCAACGGTTCCCCCTATCATGCTTAATAGATCAATATCTGTGTGGTCAAAAGACCCTTCCTTTTTATTAGTGGCACATAAAACCCCTATAATTCGATCACTACTTCTCAAAGGTACATCGAGCATATCATGGGAATCATATCCAAGTTGCTTATCCACCACGGAATAAAAATTGGGGTCTTTGGATGTATCAGGAACAATGATTGGTTCTCCGGTTTTGATGACTTTGCCTGCCACACCCTTATCAGCAGGGAAACGAATCTCTTTTGCTCTTTTCTGGGTGACTCGGTCTTCATAGGCAGTTCCCAAAAAAAAGAGCTCGTTCTTCTCCTCATCCAGCAATATGATGATCGCCCCATCCACGTTCAGGAGCCGTTTAATCTCATTGCTGATGTAATCCAGGATATCCTCTAAATCAGGATATGCAGGAAGAGCCATACTTATCCGAAGTAGTGCCTCATTAATGCTTGCCATCCTCCTTTCTTGTGTAATATCCCTAAGGATCGAGATTACGCCACCTGGCTCGTTTTCGGTTTCCGAATAAGAGGCAGCCCTTATAGCCACATCCAGAATCCGACCATGCTTAGTCAGGCGCCTGGTCTCGTGACGTAGTATTACCTTTTCCTCGAAAAGCCGCCTAATATTTTCAGCAGTCTCTTGCTTAAGGTCTGGAGGAATAAAAGGAATAATTTTTCCTTCCAATTCCTCGAGGGTCCAACCGAAGATTTTCTTAAACTCGGGATTCAGGTAGGTGACCCGCCCATCAGATGTATACAACACAACAGGAAATGGCACAAAATCAAGAAGTGTTCCGAGGCGCTTTGCTGATTTTTGAAGCGCCCTCTCCACTTTCTTGTGCTTGCCGGCTTCTTTTTCTAAATCCTTGACCCTTTGTTCCAATTCTTCATAGGTTGGCTTTTTGGCCATAAAAAATCCTCCTATTGCCCTAAAAATAAAAAAGCCCATACATCCTTGAATCTGGCAATCTATGAGCCCTTACCACTACCATAAAGTTTTTTACCTTGGCTTTGGTTATATTTCGACTTGTCTTGCCGTTATTTAAGGAATATTATTATTAAATTGTCATCCTGTCCATGTCCATACTGACGAGCATGGCCCCCATGATCATGAGCACTTAGCTCACGAGGCTGAATTGCATGATCATACCCACTAACTTGATCCTCCTCCATGGTTTCGAGCAGAAAAAGGGCTTGTTTTACGTCGGCACAACTACCTTCCCTGTAGTATAATCAGCAAAATCTGCCATAAACGCCTACTTTTCTTTCTTATTCATCCTTTATTATTTCGTGAAAACCAGTTGGCAAGAGGGAGGCTGCAGCCTCCCCTATCCGTTGTCAGAATGAGGCCCTGATTTTTAGTAATTTTCAAACGATCGTGTCCGGTATATGTAATAATCTGTCAAACGACCGTGTATGTCTGTATCCTGTACCGTGATCAACTCTGTTCGGCCAAAGATCTCATCAAGCCTTTTATGGAAGGCTGCGCATTTTTGCGCTGCCCAGACAATGAACACGCCACCTTCACTCAGCAGGTCTTTAATCTTAAGGAGAGCCGGCTTTTCGTACAGCCTCTGGTTGCTTTCCAGTACCAGCCATGTGGGTCAATTATCAACATCCAGGATGATAGCGTCATAGGTTTTATCTGTTTTGTGAATATAGTCTCCAAGATCCATCTTTATAAGGTGAACACGTGAGTCAAAGCAGGCATAGCCATTCAGTTCGCTGAAGAGACCCTTTGCCCACGTGATGATATATTCCTCGATCTCAACAACGTCCACAGATTGAATCCAGTTATAATCCAAAGTAGCCCGGAGGGTATAACCGATTCCAAGTCCACCTACCAGAACCCGTATGTCCTGCCTTTCCAATGTCAGTGGCTCAATGGCCAGATAGGCTAATTGCTTTTCTGATAGCTCGTTGTAGCTGGCCATAAGAAAAACACCGTTGAAGATGATCTCGTAGACAGGATGGTTTTTTTCATCAGACTCTACCCATTGCTGTAATTGTAACTCTCCCTGGGGAGTCATCACACGACTTAGGATGATTTTCTCTCGTTTCATGTTTTGTCACTATTATTACAACCAGATGCTTTGTGCTTCTCCATCATCATAAATTTTTCATTTTTTACCACATCATACATCATGGTAAGGAAGGGGGGTAAGGCCTCAATTGGCAGTCATCACGGCAATATTACTGTTTAGTCTTCGATATATTCTTCATACTCTATACGCCCGTCTCTGCCTACTGAATAAACTTTATCCCCTGCAACATGTTCGCTTGTAATCAAGAAATCATCTGCTTCGCCTCTAACAATTTCGATCTCTACACCTTCAGTTGCTCTAAATCCGAATTCATTCAATTTTGTCATATTAAGCTCTTCATTTGGGTGACTTGCAAGATAACCAACACTAGCTACGAAAGCGCCTTTCAGGGCAGTTTCTGCAATTGATTAGCACGCTTTACCATCTCATCAAGCATCGCAGTCGCTGCAGGGGCTGCCTTTGTTTCGGGGTATTCTGAAAGGATTTTGTTTAAGTGCTCTTTTAATTCAATCCATTTCGCCTTTTTTAACAATACGTGAGATTGGACAAGCATGTCCCGTGCCTTCTTTTCATTATCTCCGCATGAAATGCAAATAGTTCCTGCAATCAAGAATGCCAAAAAAAAGTTGATTAATCTTGATGGCATGGCAATGTCTTCCTTTCTATATGATTCGCATAAGAGATGAGATTGTTATTTAAGTTATTTAAGATCCTATGGGAACACACATCCCTGTATAATAGAGAAAATAAACAAAAAAAGAGGAGGTATGCCCCATGAAACTGAAAGATTATGCCAGAAATCATAGAGAACGTAAAGACTATATTCAGCAGCCAGGCCTGTTAATGGTGGGAGTGGATGTCACTAAATAAAAGTTATTTAGTTATTTAAGGATGTCCCCCTTTACGGTTGGGGCTTTTAAATTTATCACTTGACAATAGGAACCAAAAGCTGTACATTAAGCTGTACAGGAGGTATTCTATGAAAGCAACAACCTACACAGCAGTCCGACAGAATTTGGCAAAAACAATGGAGAAGGTCTGCAAAGACCATTCACCAGTCATCGTGACTCGAAAAAAAAACGACTCCGTGGTTATCATGTCACTCGAGGACTACGAGGCATTGGAAGAGACAGCCTATCTGCTACGATCCCCTAAGAACACCAGACGTCTAATCGAGTCGATTGCCCAGCTTGAAGAAGGTAAAGGCACCGAAAGGGGCCTGATCGAGTGAAAATTATCTTTTCCGAACACGCTTGGGAGGATTATCTCTATTGGCAGCGCTCGGATAAGAAAATCCTCCGGCGAATCAACAGATTAATAAAAGAGATCATGCGCACTCCTTTTCAAGGCATGGGCAAGCCTGAGCCTTTAAAACACGCTCTTTCTGGCTATTGGTCCCGCCGAATCAACGATGAGCACCGAATCGTTTATAAAATCACAGAAGAAGCCATTCATATAGCGCAACTTCGCTACCACTATTAACATCCTTGTGGACCTGACGCAGGGATAACCTGCTGGGATGAAGCGCAGCGAAATACCAGTCAGGTTGACCCCATGGTGTACGCCCGGCATGTCGCAGATCCCGACTTATCGGGGGGCGTGAACTAATGGGGTGGAAGTCCGCTGTACGTGAATCCTGTTAACGGATTGATATATTAGCAAGAGTATTAGCCGAAGGCAAGGGCGTTCCCGTGAGGGAGGGTCTGAAGGAAGTCCCGCTCAGCGGGATAGACCTCCGTGCAAAGCTATGAGCCAAGCCTGCCCCGGACTTGATACGGGGGACAGGAACAGCATATAAGGCCAAGTTTCCGGGTAAGTTAGCACAACATAACAAATTATCGGGAGTGGTGTGTGTGGGCTGGGGGGCTACCCGATTATGGCCCCACTTCATGTCCAAACTCTGGCTTTACATTTTGAGCTGGAATAATTCGTCGCTCAATGTCGGGCCAAATTTTACGCTTCATCATCCTCAGATCATATTCAGACTGAAGATTTAACCAAAACTGTGCCTCAATGCGAAAATAGCGCTGCAATCTGAGAGCAGTATCGGCCGTAATGGCTCGTTTACCGTTCACAATCTCGCTAATTCTGTTCGGAGGCACAGCAAGATCACGAGAAAGCTGATTGATACTTATCCCCAATGGTTCCATGAAATCATCATGCAGTATTTCACCCGGTGTAATTGGTTCAAGAAATTCTTTTGTATCCATATTTATACCTCAATGATAATCAATAATTTGCACGTTGTAAGCATTGCCATCACGCCACTCAAAGCAAACACGCCATTGCTTGTTGATGCTTATAGCATATTGCCCCTTTCTGTCTTCTCCCAGGGTATGAAATTTGTTTCCAGGGTTTAGCATCAATGCATCTAAGTTCGGAGAGGCGTGCAAAACCATTAGCCGCTTTCTTGCTTGCCGCTCAAAAGATTGAAAACGTCTCACTCGTATGTCATTGAATAGTTTTTCAGTGTCCCGGCAGGAAAACGATTTAATCATATGCAAAAGCTATTACGTTTTCCGTAATATGTCAAACATATTATAATCTGATTGGTAGGCATAACGAAAAGTGCACCGGCGGTGGGTAAATACCGATGCCGGTTGAACAGGCACAAAGTAGTCAAAAGCTACAACCTACAAAAAGCTCCGGTCTCTAGCTGTACGAGTGGAACGACTGGTTGTGCTGCGCACACTTCCGATCCCTTATCCTGTATAGCCACAGACACCGGTTCTTGGAGAATTGACCACGGGGAGAAACATCTCTTCACTGCATTCATGATCTTCAGCACAAGATTGGCACAACCATCCTCCTCCCTCCCACTGGCACTCAGTACAAATCTGCACAGCAGGAGCTTTTCCGCATTCATCACATGGGATTTCAGGGGCTTCATTTCTGGATAGAATTTCAACAGGATTATTCTTCTCCATTGGACCTTCATGCTCGCCGAGTACCTTCACCAAAAGCTCTGTAGTAGTGCCAAAATCATACTCGTGCAGCAACTCCATCCCTGGAGTTAGCACGTCCTTAAGTTTTCGCCCCATTCCCAATTCACTTCTTTGATATCTAAATGCGCTTAGATGGCCACAGCACTCTAACCAGATATCTCTTAAAAATTGATCTAAATCCTCCAACTTAGAGTTGCTGGCCACTTTCAAATGCAGCCAGTATCCAGGCGAATAGTATCCCTTGACCAGGATATGAAAAAAAGGTTGTGACTTAAATTTCTGTTGTTTTGATTGATTCTCAAGACTTTTAGGGAGGCACGATTGCAAATGTTTCGTCATACCTGTTCCAGTGTATTTTGACTTGCACAGTAAACACGTAGCTTTTGGGGCTTTTTCTGCCATTTCTTGCTCCTTCCTTTGGTAGTTGATAAATGGGCCAGATCTTTTATTTGTAACTATTCAGGTCGTCAGGTTCACGGTTCACAGTTCACGGTTGGTTGGCTTGCTCTCTTCATATTTCTTGAGATAGTTGATGAATCCACGAACGGCAGCACGCCCTGTCAGAGTCCCCTAACAGGGTAAATGTTCGTCTGGCCTGTTCGTAAACATCTTTGAATTCGTTGGGCGATATGTATTCTTCATCCAAGGCGACATAGAGTTCGCTCTGGACTTCCGTGCAAGACCGCTTGGCGTATCTCAAGAACCGGATAAACTCCGCATTCGTCTCGGAATCGAAACCTTTTTACCCTGTTAAATACGATTTGAGCCTATTTTTCATGAACATTTTACCATGGTAAGATTTAAGGTATCTTTCCCGTTTTCTTGTGGCAGCTTGATCAATACACGCCTCATAATAAATCAGTTTCAATGGCCTCCTATGCTTTGTCGCCTCTACAAGCCCTTTGTTATGCTGCTCAAATCGTAGCTTGAGGTTCTTAGTAGAACCTTTATAAAAGTCCATATCTTTCATACTTTGCAAACGTAGGTATAGTACATCACATCCTCAAGCATTTAACAGGGCGAGTATTATGCATCGATGATCCGGCAGCATCTTGTATCTGTCTCTTCAGCCCGTAGTCCTTTGCAAGTCCTGGTTTCTTTGTTAGACGGTACACTTTTCCAGTCAATTCACGCGCCAGTTGCCAGGCCTCGATATCTTCAAACCGTTCAATTTTGATCAGTCTAACCTTGAACCGTGAACCCCTGAACTTTGAACCTGAGTAGTTACTTTTATTTTAAAAAACAACATAAAAATTCTGCCACCTATTTCCTGAACGAAATTCCAATTATCTTTTGGTTCAAGATTTATGAAAGAGGATTTCATATAAAATATTTTTTTTCAGCCGAACGCTGGAATTGAGCTACGCCGAGAAATATCCTGTGTCCATGCAGTTCTGCAAAATGAACGATAAAGACAAGAATGCTGAAAGCCGCGAGGCATTAAGCGTTAGCTCAAATGACTTGTTCTGCCTTAGAGATCCAGTTGGATCGTGATAGCCTGGCCTATACCCTCCATCTCGGTAGAGGAAATCGATCCCGCTGGATTGATTAGCCGCTTTTTGCTCACTGTAGTAAGCTGATCGGCCATAGCTTTGGTCTTTTTTCCACGAAACGTCACATATGTTTCGCTTGGGTAGAGTTTACCGACGCTACTCGTTAGGGGCACAACTTGGACTCTATTAAGGAACTGATTGGCAGCATCATTGCTTACTATGACGGCCGGTCGCTGCTTGCGGATTTCACCTCCGACAGAAGGATCGAAGTTAATCCACCACACTTCACCTCTCTTCATCATTTACGTCTCCAAATGTGCCTTCGGCCCACTCAAGGGCTTCGGATTCCCTGACCCGATCAGCAGCCATCTCTTTATATGCAGCATACATATCTTTCTTGACAACATGCGGGCGAACTAACTCTTCGATAAAATGGCTGATTTTTCGTGGTCCAATGACTGACCGTAATCCGTTATAGACCTCCTCGTCTATGGTCACTGTGAGTTTCCTTTGCATCACAAACACCTCCTCAGATATTACACGTATAATACACGTGTAACGAATTTGTGTCAAGAGGCCAGAAATATTTTTCTACGGTGCAGAACGGCGGGCATCACCGGCCGCGAGGTACGAGCTGTCCTTGTGCAGCCGCATTGTTAGACACATCTTTACGATAATCTTTTAATGATTCTTTTTGCGAGATCTTCTTCAACTTCTGCGTGTCTTGGAATAGGTTGACTTTTACCGGTTTGAGGATTTCTATACCAATCATGATTGCCACCATGACGCACGAAAACACAACCGTTTGATTTAATGGTTTTAATTAATTTTTTTCTTTTCAAATTGCCACTTCCAATA
>Ga0114930_10001571_pt1 | contig 21548 bp, 15 predicted proteins | sample AnhtaG_FD_87300 | JGI IMG/M metagenome (GOLD analysis project Ga0114930, IMG submission 87300) | Deep subsurface microbial communities from Anholt, Denmark to uncover new lineages of life (NeLLi) - Anholt_01485 metaG | ecosystem: Environmental > Aquatic > Marine > Oceanic > Sediment | place... | reverse complement strand
TGTCCCCATTCAGTCGCTCTTTTCAGTTCTCCCTCGAGCAAAGGCCCTGACATATCCGACAAGATGTAAAATTGTTCAGGCTAGCGCTTATGTCCTCTTCGACCAGCTGCCGCCGCCAAAGGTGCCACCGCCAGCCAGAGGGCGATGTTTATCAACATAGCCATGGGATAGTCTATTTGTTGGATTCCGAAGTCTGGGGCGATAGCCCCCCAGAGAAGCATGACAAAGAGAGAACTCAAAAAGAAACCGGGTATAGCCGCTAGTATAGCAAAGTAGCCCCTAATATCAACCCTCCTTTAATCCGGGATTTCCTATATTAACTAGTATGGTTATATTAGAACCCCTGCTCGCTATCTGTCAAGGCCTCTAACAGGGCCAAAACCAGCTCACGTAGCCAGCACACTGCATCGCTCTCCTACGCTTTAGCACCCACAATCATCCCTTTTTGAAAGATATTCCACTAGCATATCCTCATCACGCATCCCCAGTGAGACAAAAGTCGCATACAAACTTTGGCTCCTGACCTAGAATATCCTTGATCAGTAGCCGGGGGCGCATGATGGCAAATAAAATTAAGAGTACAGATAAAGAACACAAAGTCGAGACTGCACACGAAGAACAAGAGACCAAGTGCCGACACTACTGGTTAATCGAGGCCGCCAAAGGGCCTATCAGCAAAGGCGTGTGCAAGTACTGCGGCGAGGAGAAGGAATTCCAGAATTCCTGGGCGGAATCCTTATGGGACGGCGATATATCCAGCCTTCTTAACCTCCCTGGATTGCCAGACATCGGGCCGGAAAGGGATCAGGAGTCCTGACGTCGCATTGGACCGGAATGGGTCAAGATGTGGCTGCACCGTGGATATAGGTACTACGATAGAGTCTTCCACCCAGCGCACGTAATTGTATCTAGAAGAAGTAAGCGCGGCGAGCCCATCGCAAGCTAAGAACATTAGGAAGAAAGGAGAAAAGAAATGGCTAAGGTATTAGGAATAGACCTGGGGACTACTAACTCCTGCATGGCAGTGATGGAGGCCGGGGAGCCGGCAGTCATCGAAAACAGCGAGGGGGGTCGAGTCACGCCCTCGGTGGCAGCGATAAGCACCAAGACCGGCGAGAGGTATGTGGGTCAGGCCGCCAAACGCCAGGCGGTGACCAACCCGGAGAACACCATCTACTCCATCAAACGCCTCGTAGGCCGCAAATACGACGATCCCGAAGTACAGCGGGACATCACGGTCCTACCCTTCAAGATCATGCAGGCGAGCAACGGCGATGCTCATGTTCAGATGGGGGGCAAGACCTACTCGTCGCCCGAGATCTCAGCGATGACCCTACAAAAGCTGAAGCAGGACGCCGAGGCTAAGCTGGGCGAAAAAATCACACAGGCGGTGATCACCGTGCCCGCCTACTTCAACGATAGCCAGCGCCAGGCAACCAAAGACGCAGGCAAAATAGCCGGGCTTGAGGTGCTCAGGATCATCAACGAGCCCACCGCTGCCGCTCTGGCCTACGGCCTGGACAAGAAGGGGGACAAGACCATCGCCGTTTTTGACCTCGGTGGTGGCACCTTCGACATCTCCATCCTCCAGATTGGCGAGGGCGTCTTTGAGGTTAAGTCCACCAACGGCGATACCCACCTCGGCGGCGATGACTTCGACCAGAAAATAATCGACTGGATGATAACCGAGTTCAAGCGGGAGCAGGGCATCGACCTGAAACAGGATAAGATGGCCCTTGAGCGTCTCAAGGAGGCGGCGGAGAAGGCCAAGTGTGAGCTTTCATCTGTTATGCAGACTGAGATCAACCTGCCGTTTATCACCGCCGACGCAAACGGCCCCAAGCACCTGACCATGACCCTCACCCGGGCCAAACTGGAGCAATTGGTGGCCGAACTCATCGAGCGCACCGTGGAGCCGGCGAAGCAGGCCCTGGCCGATGCTGGGCTGAAGCCCGGCGACGTCGATGAGGTTATTCTGGTTGGCGGCCAGACCAGGATGCCCGCAGTAATCGAAAAGGTAAAGCAGCTTTTTACCAGGGAGCCCCACAAGGGGGTCAACCCCGATGAGGTAGTGGCTATCGGAGCCGCTATCCAGGCTGGGGTACTCAAAGGAGAGGTCAAGGATGTCCTCCTTCTGGACGTGACTCCGTTGACCCTGGGCATCGAGACCCTGGGTGGGGTTATGACCGCACTCATTCCTAGAAACACTACCATCCCCACCAGCAAGACCGAGGTGTTCACCACGGCATCGGACAACCAGCCCAGCGTGGATATCCATGTGCTCCAGGGTGAGCGGCCGATGGCGGCTGAGAACATGGGCATCGGGCGCTTCATGCTCAATGGCATGCTGCCAGCACCGAGGGGGGTGCCCCAGATCGAGGTCACCTTCGATATCGACGCCAACGGCATCCTCAATGTCTCGGCCAGGGACAAAGGCACTGGCAAGGAGCAGAAGATAACCATCACCGCCAGCTCCGGCCTCTCCAAGGAGGAAGTGGAACGCCTTGTGCAGGAGTCGGAACTCCATGCTGAGGAGGACCGACAGCGGCGTGAAGAAGTGGAGATCAGAAACCACGCCGATAACCTGGCCTATACTACAGAGAAGACCCTACTCGAGGTAGGAGACAGGCTGCCGCCTGATCTCAGAAGCGAGGCCGAAGGTAAGGTGGCAGCGCTACGCTCAGCCCTCCAGAGCTCTGATATCTATCAGGTGAAGAGGGCTATGGAGGAGCTTGACGCTACTATGCAGCTTGTCGGCCAAGCGGTGTATAGCCAGGCCGGGACCGGAGCCTACCCAGGTGGTGACCACCACAGTGGCGATGATGGAGGCACTGTGGATGGTGAATTTCGTGAGGTTTAACCCGGTACCGGGTACCTTTTGCTAAGGGTGGGGGCATTGCCCCCACCCTTCCTGATAAATATTCAGAAGTGAAGGGGAAAATCAGATGAGCATTACCGTTTATACCACACCAACATGTCCCTACTGTCACCAAGTGAAGGACTTCCTCAGCCAAAGAGGGGTGAAATTCACCGATTGCGATGTATCCATTGATAGAGTTGCCGCCGATGAGATGATTCGCAAGTCTGGGCAAATGGGGGTTCCAGTGATTATAGTCGATGACCAGGTAGTAGTTGGCTTCGACCGCGCCCGATTGGAGCAGCTACTGACTAAGAGCGGTAATGGTCAGCGCCCCTATTTTGGGCTACGGATAGCTGACGCAAGCAAAATAACCACGCAGTTAGGTCTCGTTCCCGTGTTCGGAGCCTTCGTCGGCAATGTCGCCCCTGCCTCTATAGGCGAGAAGGCGGGCCTCATACAGGGCGACATCATCACTGAGGTCAATTTCAGGCCCATACACAATGCGGATGGCCTGGAAAATGCACTCTCCGAGCTGTCTTCGGGCAACCGGGTTATGATAGTGTTCCTTAGGGAGCACCAAACACTCAAGGCTGAAATCGCTGTTTAGCCTCGGAGGTGTGCCATGCCTCTCTATGAGTATCATTGCCTAAACTGTTCTACGACATTTGACCTCAGACGCCGCTTCGATGATAGGTCAGTAGTCACCTGTCCCAAATGCCACGGGAAAGCGCGACGCCTGTTTTCACCTGTGGCTTTGCTTTTCAAGGGATCGGGCTTCTATACTACGGACAATAGGAACAACGGCTCAAACCCTAAAGAGCCTGGGGACGCTTCCCATTCATAGAAGAATGGCGCGTGTAACAGCCAGCCATCGCCTATACTAGGTAGGCGCGTTGTTCCCCGGCTAATTCACCCCCCCAAAGGCATCTCTCGCCCAATCCAGGCTCCTGGAGCTCTTGATGGTCTCGTTCAGATAGATGGTTGGACACCCTCCCCTCATTGCAAGAGGCTCTTTCACTTGTCATTGCGAGGTCACTTAAGGCGACCGAAGCAATCTCAGAGGAAGGTGAGAGGAGATGAGATTGCTTCGCCTTCGCTCGCAATGACCAAAACAATAGGACGAGGCAGTGTGTCACTAATATGACGGCAACGCAACCGACATGTCCTCAGTGTTCTCGTCAGGCATAGGAATGACGCCGTAGATGGTAACCTCGTCGCCATCCACGACTACCTTGTCCACTACCTCTCTCAAGATTTGTTTCTTATCCTCAAAGTTGAGATTGGCTAAAGTAGCAGGTAAACTCTGGCAAAACTGATAGAGCTTTTCCTCGTTTAGTTCCTGAGCCTCGGATATCCGTATCTCTCTTCCCAGCCTTGATTTTTCCTGGTCTAGCTCCGCCTCTTCGCTCTTTATCTCATCCATTTTTCGCTTCAGGGTCTGGAGGTCTATTGCTCCTATCTTGTAGGCATCAAGCATCCTATCGGCCTCCACCCTCTTTCTTTCTAGAGCCTGAGATACTCTACCTAAGCTTGCCTTTAAGTAAGCAGTAGGGTTAGCTTGCTCTCGGTTCTTCATTTGCTCGATTATCAACTCAGGCCGGGATAGCAACCGGGATATGCTCTCCCATACTACTGTCTCCAACCTATCTCCCCGGACATTCTTGGAGGAGCAAAGTTTCGGCCTATTGTTGCCTGATTTTGAACTACAGCAATAGTAAGCTCTGCCTCCCGTCGTCCTGGCACCAAGCTTGAAGCCGCAATTGCCGCAGATAAGCAACCCGCTTAGAAGATACTCCCTCTTTGTATTTCGGTAGCAAAGTTCCCTATTCCTTGCCAATTGCCTCTGGGCTGCCTCGAATGTCTCCTGAGAAACGATGGCGGGCACCTCAACAGGTATCCACTGTTCCCTTGGTTTCAGCACCTGGACAGTTCCACTGTCCTTGGTCTTGGCTGGGGCATCCATATGCTTATTGTAATACCATCGCCCCACATACATGGGGTCTGTAACGATGCGGTATAGCGTGGCTCGCTGCCACCAAGATTTACCTTTGCGGGTGGGAATGCCCATTTTTATTAGTCTATGCTGAATCCCACGAAGGCTCATACCGTCTTTCGCAAGCCAATCGAATACCATGTGGATGATATCGGCTTCCTTTGGTTCTATCACGTGCTTGGCATCGACCAACTTATATCCGTAGGCTGCTTTACCACCTGGGTGTTTCCCCTCTTTGGCTCTCGACAGCTTCCCCCTCATCGTCCGCTCACGTATCTTCAGTGCTTCCACCTTGGAAGCCCAGCCCCTCACAAAACCTAATAATTGCCCTTCTAAGCTATTGTCCAGTGGCTCAGTTACAAAGTGGATCTTTACCCCCGCTTTGTCGAACTCATCAACCAATAGCAGCAAGTGGACAGGATCACGGGATAGTCTATCGGTCGAGTAGATAATGGCAGCGTCTATTTCCTTTCGCTTTACCCATTCCCTTAGCTCAGTTAATTTAGGCCGATCTAGCGTGAGGCCTGAGAACACTTCTTTTAGGACACGCTCTTTTGGCACCTCGCTGCCAAGCTCATCAGCTTTTCTAATGCCCGCTTCTGTTTGACTTTCGAGGCTTGTTCCCTCTCTTTCCTGATCCTCTGTGCTCACCCGTGCGTAAAGTGCCGGTCTCATTTCTGTCTCCTCAGGATTTCTATTTGCTCATTTGTCGGTGGCTCTGTGCCTAGATACTTGATAACTTTTTGTCTCACCTTCGTACCCTCTCGCTTGCTTTCCACGAGGTAGTAATAGATTCTGTTTCCTTGTCGTTTAGCTCTCACAAATGCCACCGTTCACCTCTATTGCCATTGTAGTGCCTAGTCAAGCCGATGTCAACGGGTTTGGAAGGTCGAAAAGGGAACTTTTGAGAACGGATTGGGTTTGGGCCCCAAGAAGCGACTGAGTCGCAATTCCGTGTTTGCCTTATTACTCTGAGACATACCAGTAGCGTATCCGCAGAACTGTTGTGGTAGGATGACCTTGGGCCACTTCTTCATCCTTAATGCTGAGGCTTCTTGGGCTTTCTCGGGTGGCCTTGGGTGGCTCTCAAGGGTGCCCGTGGGGCTGGAGGCCTCCTCAGCGAGTTTATGAAGCGATGATGCCATTTCCACAGCTTGCCTGCTGGCCCTGTTAGCCTCATATATATTGGAGCCGAGGTGGAGAAGCTGGTTAATCAGCACCCCCAATTCATGGTTTCATTTTACACGGAAATGTAAGAGTGCAAGGGGTGCATGGGGGTGCACGGTCGCAACGTGGCAGTATTGGAGGTAGTAGTGTTGGCGATGGTTGCGGAAGGTCGCGGTTGTATTTGAAGTTGCGCAACGTTGCATGTTGATCTTCTTACGGTAACAATGCGATGAAACGTTCAAGAAGCGAAGCATCCTTTTGTTGAGAGTTGAACATTGTGGATGATCGTTTACGTATTATCGTGAGTGCGACTTGGAATCACCCTTCCCAATAAGCATACCACTACTTTTTGCGGAAGACACGAAAGTATACCGCTACTGCCGTCACGGCCAGGATGCCCAAAACGCCGCCTATGATACCACCGACCAGCATCCAAGGGAACGGCGCTACGACTGTGAATTCACTGGTGAGCCCTTCTATTTCCACAGCGTAGGTACCCGCGCTATCCCTACTCACTGTAAAGGTAGCATTGCCGCTGGCGCCGGGGGACAGCGTAATCTCCTGCGTTGCCTCTTCAGTCCCATCTACCAGCAACTTTGCCATACAGTTTTCGTCAATGCCACTAGTGTTGATGACCTCGGTGGTGATGGTGACGTTCTCCCCAAGGCCGACCAAGCTCGGAGACACCGATAGATTGGTAAACTCAAACAACGATCTATAGACTTGCACTGTGGCCATACCCACCATGCCGCTGCTGTCGGTGGCACGGAGAGTGATTTCGTGCGCACCACAGGAAAGCGCGTCTACCAGCAGGTTACCTCCCACACCCAGCGGCCCGTCTACATTGGAGAACCACGCTAACGCGTCATCAGGCAGCGGTCCATCTTCGGGATCAGTGGCCAAACCTGCGAGCACCGCCGGCTGGTTCGGCAACAGACGCTCTCCTTCCTCCGGCCACAGCAAGAAAACTAATGGCGCTTTGTCAGTCACTCGAAATGACGCGTTGCTTACGTCTGAAGTGGTGTTGATACCGTCACTCACCTTGATCTTCACCAAGGCGTTGTCGCTTCCCGGCAGGTCAGAGGCATCGATTTCGTAGTGTTCCGAGAGAACGTTAACTGCCAGCGGCTCCCAGCTCTCGCCTCCATCATCCGAGTACAATACTCTTGCTACCAAGGGATCGCCGTCAGCGTCCTCAGCATGCCAAGTGATAGTATAGGGGCCTGCCCCGTCCCAAATCTCGCCTCCGTTGGGGCTTAGGACCGTAACGGTGGGCGCATTGGGGCTGACCTCTACTACCCGCATAATCTCGCCTTGATGGCGGAAGACAATACGCATAGTCTCTTGTGAGAAGGGCAGCGTTTCTCGGAAGTAGCCACAATCATGATCAGGACCGGAACAATCAGCATCTGGATCGAAGTGACGTATGAAAACCACGTTCCCCTGGGCGTTCTGCAGCTCCATGCTATAGGGCCCGTCACCCTGCTCATCGTAACTGCCTGCGGGTCGCTCGTCGATCCAGAATGGGCGCGGCAGCTCGATCTGGTCGTCGCTCACCCGTCCACTGGCGACTAAATGGGGTTCATCGGCTCCATTTGCGGGCATGGCCTGAGAGCCGGGGTTGTGAGGCATCTTTGATACAATGCGCTCCCATATATAGGGCGAAATCCACTCTGGTGAGCAATAGGACATCAAATCATAGTCAGTCAGGGGGTCGAAGGTTTGGCCAGTGGAAACATTGATGCCAACCTCACCAATGGATGACCGGTGATAGGGATTTCCTTGTGGGTCCGTGTACTGTGGGTAATTATTGTCTTCATTTGCCGCGTCCTGACAATCCGGGTTGATCACATTGCCTGCAGCATCTCGGTCGCTCGGGGAGTGCAAGCAACCGAAATTGTGTCCCAATTCGTGGGCCAGGGTTGGTCCACTGTTGCCGCTGAGGATGCCAGCAGAAAAATGGTCCGACATACGGCCACATCCACTATAGTAATGGGGTACCTGTGAGCTCAGCACGCCATAGACGAAGGCGTTGCCGGGACGGTCCTTCCAGCTGTCGTAGATGTCATTCAGATCTTCCAGTAACTCACCCCAGCCATCGCCACAGCCGCCTCCCTTGGTAGAGGTGTAGTCGTAGTCCGCATTCAGCGGACCGCCTTTCTTGAACCAGATATTGATCCTTCCGGCGGGGAAGATGTCTCGTAACCAGTTGATCATGCTGTTGAACTGGGCATTGTTTTGCAGGGACGGGGTGACGCCAGAGGCTGTGACGGCGACGAAGCCGATGTTGATCGGGGCAACCCCCGTGAGAGAGACATCGTGTTGCAGGCTGTTGTTGGTAAAGTCGGTTTCCGGTACGGTCTTATTTGGGTTCACCCGCGCTTCTAGGAGGAGGTCTCCCTTTTCCAGCCACGATTTGGGTAGAAAGAAGTTGACGCTGGCGGTTGATGACATCCGCTGGTCGTGCAGCGGCAAGTTCTGCACCGACGCAATTCCTTTCGTGAGCGTGCCGGACAGGGCAACGGACCAGCCGAACTGGATACTCCAAGCCCGCAACTCGACCTCCACGCCCGAGACTGGGCCGGCGACGGGGCCGATGTCCACGTACACCCGGGCCACGGTTAGCTTGTCCCTAACGAGCGTTACGTTGTTATCGAGGTCCTGAATGGCCTGGGTAATCTCGATCCCCTGAACCGTGAGATCGGCATTGCCAGTGAGGCTCACCTCTAACTCATATTGATCGGAGTGATAAGGAATACCGCCAGGCCCGAACACAGACACGCGCCACGATCCGGGGATGTTGTTGGCAACATAGGTGACGTGCTCATCAGCTGTGCCGGAGTTGTTGGAGTAGTCGGCGATGGATCCATCAGGCTGGCGGAGAATCATGTCGTAATCGGCTGGCAGACCGGTCAGGTCAGCGGTAATGGTCACCGTCTGACCACCCGACACCTCAAACTTGTAGAAGTCGATATCCCCTTGGGGACAGATGTAGCCGGTATGCTTATTGCTGATCCCTGCCTGTGGGATGCTGGGCAACAAGGGTGTGGCATCCGCGAACGTATCGCCGGCCTCATCAGGGAAGAAGCAAGCGAATTTGAGGTCAACACGCAACTTGTAGGGGGTGGTCTTGCTCCAATCAGCCGCTCCCCATGGCCCCCACCCTTTCCCGCGCACCATCACCCGCCAGTCGCCATCCATATAGGCTTGGTGATAGATGTACTCACCCTTCTCGGCACCAAACACCTCTGAGCTGGCCTTCTGAGCACCGCTGGGATCGAAGAGAAAGAGGTCGTAGTCGGCATCCGGTGCAGTGGGCAGATCGTACAGATACACGCTGATCTCGTGGCCGGCCTCGACCGGGAACTTCCACCAGTCTACATCACCGCTGGGACAGATGTACTCTTGCGTCTCAATGAAAGGAGTCAAGGTGGCGGCTGTGTTGAAGGTATCACCAGCGGCATCTGGGTAGGTGCAGACGGGAGTAGGCGTCACACTCTGGCAGTACTCCCCGGCCTCTTCTTGAGTTGAGAAAAACATACCTCCCCAGGAAGAGCACGCGGGTTCATCGGTAGGAAAGACCTGCCCATCGTAGCAGCACCAGCCCCCAGGTTCGGGAGGGAACTCCTGTTGGCAGTACTCTTCGGCCTCTTGCTCTGTAGAGAAAAAGGTACCTCCCGTTGCGGAGCACTCGTGCCCGGACGAAGGGAACACTTCCCCTTCGTGGCAGCACCAGCCCATGGTGCAGTACTCCTGGGCCTGTTGCTCGGTAGAGAAAAAGGTGCCTCCTATTGTGGAGCACTCGTGCTCAGAGGAAGGGAACACCTCGTTGTTATAACAGCACCAGCCCTCAGAAGTTGGTGTTGGTGTTGGTGTGGGTGTGGGTATAGGTGTTGATGTGGGTGTAGGCGTTGGCGTGGGTGTGGGTATAGGTGTGGGTATTGGTGTAGGCGTGGGTGTTGGCGTGGGAAGGTGGTAGTTAACCACCAATTGTGGCGCCTGTGCTGGTATCTCCCCCTCGCGACTATCGAAAAAGAGTAAGTAGAGGGTCTCACCTTCAGGCCCTCGCAGCTCGAGGCCGTAGTGGGGGACATTGTGCCACGCCAAGACAATTTCGGTTACATCTAGGCTTTTGAAGCCTGGGGCGGTATCCACAACCGTTGACACAACGGGCTCTACCGCCCCTGGCCGGTTGTTCCACGTCACGTCGGACTCATACCAGTCCTCGGCTAGGCAGGATGCGATCAAGCTGACGCGTTCCGGGCCCTCGCCATACTCCAGAAATAGGTTCAGGCGGGCCGAGTCAATAATAGCCTCAGGCGGCACCGCGGCGGCCAGGTTGAAGCGGATCAGGGCGCGGGCAATCTCGTTTTGGCCACCGTAATACACTGACAGAGTCTCATCATGGCCGAAGATGGCATCGGGCGCTGCGGATTCGATAGTTGCATCAGCCACTGGGATCAGGGTTACGGCCGGATCGATAGTAGCAGGGACAATTACTTGGAAGTGGCTTTCCTCAGAGGCAAGTTCGTCGTTGGCGAATACCACAGCCATGTTTGACAGCAATGGCAACACGGCAAGAGTAAGAATCAGTGCCACAGTCGAGGCGATAAAGCTTCGTTTGCCCATTTTCTACCTCCCCTTTGTTGGTACTCCAAGAGGCGTTGTTCTAGGAATACTCATCAAGGTTGGTTCGGCCTTCCACCCGAGCCAAGGGAGCTGGCTGCAAAAGGCTAGCACTTTACCAATGTGCTGTCAAGAGGCAATGATGGCTACGAGGTGGAATGGCAGATTTCATCATAATTTGGATTGTCCTTACCATGGGCCATAATCCAATAAAATGCACATTATGGCTAAATGTTCAGTCTGACGGGGTCCCCTAAAGCATTGCTTTTGTGTAGCCTTCTACGCTTTACGACTGTATACGAGCTCCTTCAGAGTCTTCAAATTCAGTACATCCTCTTTGTTGTATTCTAATAATATGCGCAAAGCATCATAATCATGGTAGTTCTCATACCTGATCCAGAGTCGAATGGCTTCTCGGCCATCAACATGCTTCAACCTTCTACGGATACCTAGTCTCTCCTCTACAACCTTTAGCCCGCCATAAAGATTCTTTGTCCAACAGTCTAACATCAGATCATGATGCCTAAAGCTCCTGTTCAAATCGATTCCCAGATGATGTCTCAGAAAAGGCAGATCGAATCTGCTGCCATTGTAGGTATAGATTGTCTCGGCCCCCTTCAGGGCCTCATGGAGGATGTTTGCGGTTATGTTCGGGGCAATCAACTGGATCACATCCCTGCCGCTACTATCACCGATAGAAATGCCGACTACCGTTATATGATTGTGATAGGGAGATAAACCTGTGGTCTCGATGTCCAAATAGGCTTCCATTAGAAACCATCTCTTTTTACGTTCACCCCCACGCATGTGGGGAATACCAGCTTTACTTCCCACTCCCTAGCTCCGCTTGCGGTTCACCCCCACGCATGTGGGGAATACGAGGCAACAGCAACAACCGTGCAGTTTTACTTCGGTTCACCCCCACGCATGTGGGGAATACGCATTTTATAAGCGCCTCTTCGCTAACCGACTCGGTTCACCCCCACGCATGTGGGGAATACGCCCCTGAGATGTAGTCGAGCCACATAGAATGCGGTTCACCCCCACGCATGTGGGGAATACACTGGCTGGAAGGCTGGATCCCTAGCACTAGACGGTTCACCCCCACGCATGTGGGGAATACTGTTGGCCCTCTTGCCCTGCTTTAAGGCAACGCGGTTCACCCCCACGCATGTGGGGAATACTTCCCTTATCCTGTCCGACCCAATTCAAGCCACGGTTCACCCCCACGCATGTGGGGAATACGCTTCCTCATCTGATATCAAAGTCTCGTGCAACGGTTCACCCCCACGCATGTGGGGAATACATAGAGAGGCTTTAGTAGTGACCTGGAAGAGACGGTTCACCCCCACGCATGTGGGGAATACGGCTTCTTAACCTCGATATATATAACACGACCCGGTTCACCCCCACGCATGTGGGGAATACGTAATCTCAGTCTGTTGATGAGGGCATATACGCGGTTCACCCCCACGCATGTGGGGAATACAAAGGTAGCATGGGATCGTTGCGCATAGCCTGCGGTTCACCCCCACGCATGTGGGGAATACGCCATCAGTTTGGACTGCACAACCACAAGAGCCGGTTCACCCCCACGCATGTGGGGAATACCTATTCAACAACGTCGCGGGCAACACCTCGGTCGGTTCACCCCCACGCATGTGGGGAATACGCGCTGGCAGCGGCCACCAAAACTGATACCACGCGGTTCACCCCCACGCATGTGGGGAATACTTTTTATTGACTGCTTGGGCATTTGAACTGTACGGTTCACCCCCACGCATGTGGGGAATACATTGCCTTCATCTTGCCTTTGCGCCCTCCCATCGGTTCACCCCCACGCATGTGGGGAATACCCCGTCATGTCACGGGCGGCCTCGTCCGAGTCCGGTTCACCCCCACGCATGTGGGGAATACAGCTCCTCATCCGTCAGCCACAAATCACTCATGCGGTTCACCCCCACGCATGTGGGGAATACCCTAAGAATTGCTATTTAGCCTATCTCGGCATCCTATCTGACTACCCACCTTTAGTGTCAGCGGACTCTATAGATACCTCGCCGCGGCGGGAGACCTGGATGAGCGCCAGGCCCTCAAGGTCCACAAATTCGCGGTCTCTCATCCCAAACTGCCGATATGAAAAGCCCTGGGGATTACTATCTGACCATACTTGAAGCACCGCCCCTTCCCCCTTTGTAGCCTTTAGCGCCCTTGTCCAAAGCTCATCTCGCACCCGCGCGCTCGGGTTGCCAAGGAACACCCCCGTCCTCGGCTCCACCAGCCAGCGTGACAATGCGCCCCTCAAACTCCTCGGCACTCTCTCCAAGATCATCACTAGCATTCAGCACCTCCGCAATGTCCGGCAACAGCCGTCCCATTAGCCTGAATTCGTGGAAAGCGTTGCGGCATTCCATCCGCACTGCACGCTCCAGCTCGGTCGGCCCCTGTGAGACCACCCGAAATGACACCGGGATGGTGAGTTCCGTTTTATACAGGTCAGCTATATCATAGACAAAGCTGAGCATCTTCCCGGTATGAATGAAACCCAGTGCTGGTGAGTAGCCTGCGGAGAGGATGGCAGCATGGCAAACGCCATATAGGCAGGCGTTCGCTGCTGAAAGGGCGCGGTTGATCGGATCCCCTAGGCTCCAGTCGTTCTGGTCGTATCTACGACCTTTCCATTCCACACCGTGCATGTTCGCCGCTTCAGCGTACGTCCTCCTCACTCTGATGCCCTCCATACCACGTATGCTCTCCAGACTGACGGTCTCTGGTACTGCCTCTTTGAAGCGAAAGCGGTACATCCTCCAGGCCACCTCTAGCCGGGAGCGCTCATTGCTGACGAGCTTCGCCTGGCGGATGAGGCGTCTGGCGCTGTAGGTGCCACCGGTGCTCGCCGCATAGAGCCTGATTCCATCCTGTCCCGTCCAGGCAAGCAGGCAATTGTTGCGGGATAGCGACTTTACCGCCGCATGAGTTACCGTGGAACCGGGACCGAGCATCACCACCGCCAGCTGGTCTATGGGGATGGGCACCACGGCGTCTCCCTGATGAAAAGCCAGCCCATCGGCGTTCACATCCAGCCTGCCCGTCTCCAGATAAAGGTAGCTCCATCGGTCACGAAAGCGGGGAAGCTCATAAAGCGTCCGCATGTTACACCCCCCTTAATGACGCAATCGAGAGCAAACCGAACCCTAAGCCTTTGGCACTTCCTATGCCACGCTCGAGCGTTTGCCGGAAGATATGAGGGTCAATTACCTTTAGAAGCCCCTCGAAGCGCACCGAGAGCAGCCTGAGGTCATGCAGTGAACCCATCTGGTCAGTCATTTTGTCATGGGCTATACCTTCGGGCACTACAGTGAGTGAGACTACCTCGAATCCGCTTTCCTTTCCTTTGTGTTCGAGCCAGGCGGCTTGTTCCTCCTCCCTTAAGATTCCCAGTCGCTTTCTATTCCGCTTTATCGTGGGGTTGGCCCGCAGCCGAAAATAAAGCACCTGTCCCATAGCGACGGCCGGCTCAAAGGCTTTGTACCGAGGTTGCTCCAAGAAGAAGCCTTCTGAGCCATCCAGGGCCGTCCAGTCAGGTTTCTTCTCCGACTGCACCAGGACTGATATATCGCCTTTTTTATGGTCGATGTCCAGACGGAATAGGACACGACCTGGACCACCTTCTTTATTGTCTGGGAAGGCATGCATAAGGGAACGGTGCAGTTCATACGGACGGGTAACCTCAGCCATTGCCTTCCGAGAGCGAGGATTCAGCTTCAAGAGGGAGAGATACATGGCTCCTCCTGGATGGGAATTTCCGAGAGCGGAATGAACTTCGTCTTAACATGTCGCGGAGCGAAGCGGCGCTCAGCAAAGGGGGAGATGGGCTGGTCGATACGCACCGCTTCACCGTAGGGGTCCTCCAGGATGAGTCTCAAACTCGCTATCTTGCTATCGTCTGACCTTCGGCACCTTGGATAGGTTTCTAAAGCCTGGCGCAGTTCTTGGTTCTGCCGGAGGCCATCCACCAGGTGCACTGGCTCCCCTGGGGGGAATGCCTTCCTGCCGAGGAAGGGCGGCCAGTGTGGTTCGCCCAATGCGGCATCGATTGCTTCCAGAAGACGCAGGTCGTCGCCCTCCAGGCCGACCAAGAAATCAGCATCGGCTAGGTAATAGCGGGTGGATACCACGGCTTCCCCAGGTTTGGGCTTAGTGCCGCTTGCCTTTATAACATTGAGGGTAGTATGGTAGTCGCTGGTCATGCTCCCCTCATGGTCAACGCGCACGCCCATGTGCAGGGCAGCAAGGTCTCCAATCGAGTCTGACCTGGGCCTGCCAAGGGCGGCACATACAAGTCCGATAACGCCACTCTTGGAAGGCTCAAGGCCTGTGTCCCGTATGGTGAAACGGCTCTGTGTGCCCCAGGACTGCATGGGGCCGGTAAGTCGCAAGAGCAAGACATTCATATCTATTCCCCCTTCATGAACGATATGGAGTCCACTATCACTTTCACCAGTTCCTCGAATGAAGAAACCTCTTGGCCTTTGAGAGCTTTCAACTCAGCCTGATCTACCAGGCAGATGGGGCGAACCTTAACACCATCCTCTCCGTAGACCCTAGTGAGTTTGCCCCAGTAGCTATCCATCGCCTCAATGGATGCTTGCGCTAGGCTTTTCTCGCTTGTGGAGCGGACAGGCACAGCGAATGCATTGGCGAGAGAGGCAGGAGCGCCCTTATCGCGAGCGACGGCGAAGACGGCTTCCGGTGGGTTCTGGGCAGCCATGGAGTTCTGCTTGCCCGTGGGAATGGCAGTGACCGAGGCGCGCAGGAATGCCTCCAGGGTTTTGCGTGCGAGTTCCACATCCCCACCGAGGTTCTCTTTCAATTGCTCGAGGTCTACCAGGGAGTAGCGGTAGAAGCATGAGGAATTGAATCCGGTGACTCCCATCATACCGGCACCGGTCTCGGCTTCCGGCTGGAGGTCGTCTACAGCGGTGTAGAAGTCCATATCCATCAATACCCTGTTAGTGGAAATGGCGTGAGCGACCTGGCAGGCGGCATCGATATTGAACTCTGGGTGTTCGGCCATCATGCGACCGAAGAGAGCGATGTCAGCGGCTTTGGAGCCACTCTTGAAATCCTTGGTCGCTAGCTTGCAGGCTTCGTTGAGTGCAGCTTCGATCTCTTTGTCCGACTTGTGAGCGGCGGCATCCAGTTTGTCCCAATGACTGAGCAGAACTTCTTTCATCCTCTCAATTTCATCATCGCCTAGGTACAGCAATACTGCCGTCTTGTCCTTCTCCAGCTTACTCATGAGGTTGACTACAAAAGCTGGAACAATGGCTTTGATCGTCGTAGGTTCTTTACCAATATGGGCAAGTTTTTCCTCAAGTTGACTGACGAGCAATTTGGTCCGGACGCCAGGCGCCTGCTCCAATGTTTCCCTAAATACATTGGCTTTCCTGATAGAACGCTTGATGCACTGGCTGGAGATGCGGGCACGGCGGTGACCGCCAAACTCACAGTCCTTGGGGGTATTGGTATCATCCCTGTTGAGGCAGGAAGGGACGAAGTTCTGGATTAGATGTAATTCAACTAGCACTTTAATTTCCTCCTTTTATCTATATATTCGTACCTGTGGATTACGATGTTGCCATCTCTTCCTCCTGTGCTTCAGTTTCTCGAACCGCGCCTTGCCAGAATTCTCTGGCCCACTTCTGTTGCACAAAACGGGCCTCGTGATCCCAATTAAGAATATCCCGGAGCAGTTGTTGCCAGTTAACCGGCACATCCTTAGCTTTGAGGAGGCTTACAGCCTGCCGCAGGTGGTAGGGCAGATCGTCACGGTTGCAGTTAAGCAGAGCTACAAATCGTTTTTCCAGGCTTTCATGTTCTTTCCTGCCCGATCGCTCTTCCAGCGACTTCATAGTCTTGAAAGCGGTGCCGAGATTGCCTCTTTCATTTGCCTCCGGATGGAGAGCAAACAGGGAACCTACTATATAGCAGGCGTCCTCAGCCCGCCTATTTTGTGGAGCCCAGGGCAGGATGTGAGGATACATGGCTGGTACGGTACCGAGTGGGCTGCCCAAACCGCGACGGAGCGCGGCTAGCGCCCCACGCTCCTCCTGTTCGCGTAATGTTTCCAAGTGTGAAATGAAACGGTCAATCCAATTATCTTTTTCCGGCATCATTTTACTCCTTAAGAATCGAATTTATCCAAAGCCCACCAAAGACCAACATCCAGCTTTTGCCTTGCCTCGCCTAGAGCCTTTAAAGTCCTCGCCGAGCGGTCGAGATCGCGGGTGGCCTCATTGAAGGCATCCCAGGCGGTGCGGCGCAATGTTGCCGTCCAGGCTTTAAGTGCCTCATCGCGATCCCTGGGCAGATTCGGGAGAAGGCGGTGGAAGGGTGTTTCCAACCGTGACCAGAAGAGCCTATCGGCACCGAGGTGTTCGACGACATCATTGACTGAGCCCCAATCCACTTTACTACCTGTCGAAGGCAAAACGCTTATAGCAGCGAATCGTTTGAGAGCACTTATAAGTGCTTTGCCTACGTCTTTACCTCTATTCAGAGCGGATTTTAAATCATCAACGAGGTATTCATCGGTAAGATAGTCCAGATGCAAAGGCATGCGCTCGCGCCGCCAGAACTCTATCTTTGCCTTGGTTGTGTAGAGTCCATACGCATCCACCGTATAGATGGTGTTTCTCTCCACTATTCCCTTTTGAACTAGCAGGGCAATCCACCGCAGGGTTTCCGGGGGGCGTTCATCTTGTAAAGCGAAATTGAATAGTGTGGTACTGTCACGCCAAAGGGCCTTATCCTTACTAAAGCGAAGACCGTTCCAACCGCCTTTCTTCTGATAGGCTACAGCAGGATCGAAGAATTCTCCCTTGTTCTCCAAATTTCTCCCAAGTGCCATATCGAGACCCCTGATTTTCACCCCATTGATGTCCTTAATATAGGGTCTAAGGCGCAGCGATAGCGTCTGCCAGGTAAGATAGTCGAGATAGCCCTTTGGAATTGGCGAATCTAATAGTTGGTCCCTTTCCCAGGCAAGACGGTCTTCATCCGAGCCGGGGATGGGCTCTTCTTCATTATATTTGACAAAATTCATCGTGAGGGTTTTGAAGAGATTCTCCCCTCGCATGAAGAAGAGAACATTGCGGGCTGAAGGGGCATCAACGAAATTGGGCCCCAGCCCACTCAAGCCCCCCAACTTGAATGCCTGGAGCGCGAGTAAGCCCCGTGCTGCCACCGCAGCATCCAATGGCGCGCAGTCATCATCAAGGGTATGATCGAAGAGGGTGGGATTATTGCCCCTGGCCTGTTCAGGCAGCAGGTCGTTGACCGCCACAGTCTTCGCCCTTTTCTTTCCAAATTCGGCTACCTGGTAGAAGGGATATCTATCGTCGAAGAGGTCAAACCTGTGGTGCCATTTGTGGAAATAGTCTTCGAGTGCTTCTTTATCAAAATGCCCAGCCTCCCATATAACTTTCCATTCCTCGATAGAGCGGGGCCCAAAGTTACGGTGGAGAATAGCTAGCAGGAGTCGGTGGAGGGAGGCGGTTACCAGCGGCGATGGGTCGAAGACTTCCTGTATTTCGTTGGCTCTGACAAGCGTTTCCAGTAAACCAAGCTCATCGGGTGTGCCGTCCGGCATAATGCAGGGTATCCACTTTTCATCCACTAGATTGAAGGAGTAACTTGCCATTTCAACCCTCACTTTCCCCTTGGTTTTTAGGGTCTACAATGCATAATCCCAACTCTTCATCCAGATGTAATAGGTACTTGTCAACCTCAGCAATGCCGTTTTCAAAATCCAGGAGACGATGATGCCGCAGGGCGGGACACTTCCTCCAGGCCAGGGGCGGCTCTTGGTCAATCAGCTTAAAAATCACTCTCTTGTCGGTGATAGTCAGGGAACGCCGCAGCAGGTCACTCACCAGCTTGCCCTGGGGAATTTGGTTCATATCCAGCGGTTTGTGATCGCTCTCATGCAGAAAGGTGCCATTTGATGATTTATGTAGGCAGACAACTTGCACTGAGGGTTCAGCCAATCGCGTCAGTGCCTGGAGGGAACGGTGAATATCCGGGTCGTCCTCCTCGAGCTCCTTGTTGAATCTATAAAAGAACTCCAGAGGTTCCGCGGCATCATGCTTCGCGACAAGGTTACCCCGGGCCTGAGATTCATCCTTTTGCATTTTCTTTTCCATATCCCTCTTGGTGGCATAGACCGCCTCCTCAAAAGCGAGCGAGGGCCAAGGGCCTTCAGGCTCACCGTAAACCCTCTCGATTATGATCTGGATGTCATCGGGCAGGTAAATAATAGGGCGATTTATCAGGATCAGGTATGAAAGGAGTAGAAAATACCTGTCGTAGACATAGGCAGAGGCTCCAAATTCGGGCACACCATTTCCATCGGTATCCGGCATGCGAATCCATAATGTCGGCTTGGCCATGGAAGGGGGGTGGGGATTATCGTGGCGGTGCACCCGCCCTGCACGCTGAATGACAAGATCGGCTGGGGCCAGGTCAGTGACCATAAGATCAAAGTCCACGTCGAGGCTCTGCTCGATGATCTGGGTAGCTACCAGTATGGCACACTTTGGCCGTTTACCCTCCTTGCCAAAAGCCGAGAGGACTTCGTTTTCCCGTTTTCCCCTTTCCTCGAAGGGATAGCGGGAATGGAGAAGCATAAGCTCATCGGGGGATACTAACTTCGCTTGTTTAATGGCGGTATAGGTCTCCTGGGCACGCTTCACCGTGTTGCAGATGATAGCTATGCATCCCCCGTCCTTGAGGCTATCGCGGAGATCGTTGACCAACGCGTCGAGGTCATCCCGAATCTGGCAGATATGTAGCTCGACCCGGCGGGTCGATTCAAACTCAACCACATACGGGGTTGTGCCGGAGACCCAGGTTATTCTTGGATAAGTCGAGGTCGCCAATATCTTTGAGTCTCCGCCGTAAGCTCTCACCAGATCCTCTCGTTTCTTTGCCGGTAGTGTAGCAGAGAGCAGGATGATCGGGGAGCCAAGGGCACGGAGCCAACCGATGAGCCTCTCCAATAAAGTAGACATGTAGGTATCGTAGGCATGGACTTCATCAATAATGACTGTCTTTTGCGCCAGACCAAAGAGACGCACAAAGTAATGTCTGGTCTGGAGAACAGAGAAGAGCGCCTGATCGATCGTACCAACCCCGAATGGTGCCAGCAGCCCCCTTTTCTTGGGAAGAAACCATTCAGCAGCGGTAACCTCCGGTGAAGGGTCAGTGCTATCTCCATCCTGGGATAACCGGATGCGAAACTCAGCGAAATCTTCAGATAGCAGGGCACCACTGTGTACCAACTGGAGATTGGTGTGGGAACCCGGGTATCGGGCTTCAAGGAACTTCGACACCCTTCCGAACATCTGGTTGCTCGTGGCCTGAGTGGGCAGGGCGAAGTAACAACCCTTCTGGCCAAGTGCAGCAGCCCAATGGTCGGCCAGGTACATCGCTGCTTCAGTCTTCCCTTCGCCCATTGGTGCCTCGATGATGACTAGGCCCGGACTGTCACTCAGCAATTGTGCTGCTTCGGCAACTTTCCTCTGGAGCGGTCGGGGTTGCTCAATAATGGTGGGAAAGAGTTCCTGAAGACCAACGATTGCCGTGGGTGGAACCCATCCCGCCCAGCCAAGGTGCTGGATGGCTTCTTCAGCCTGCCGCTGAGAGAGTTTCAGGTGTTCTTCTGGGGTATGTCCTTCTAACTGGTAAGGGAAAAATCGCTCGTTTGAACCGATCCAGTCAGCCACAGATGTCAGGCCGGCAAGCACTAAATAGAAAGCATTGTCGTTTACATAGCGGGGTGCTGGTAGTGAAGGAATATCTAGCAGGCGGGCAAGTTTAGCCACAATCTCAAAGCGCATGCCACTCCATCTGCCATCTCCTCTTTGGCGAGGTCCTGGCTCCCCCGTTTTGAAGGTGCCATGGTGTCCTCCAACGGTGATGCCGATAAACATAGATAAGTCTTTTGGGAAACCACCTATAGACAAGACGCTTTCAATGAGTTCGGGAAAAACATACGCCGTAATTTCGCCGTGGGTAAAAGCATCGGCGAAGCGGTCGAATTGAAATCCGTGCGCTTCAAGTATGCGCTTTGCCTCTATACTCTTCCTCTGAAACACAGGGGATGCTTTGCCGATGTCATGTAATCCAGCCCAGAAAGAAATCCATACACCTGCTTCTGCTTCTGGAAGGCCAAGGTGCTCGTCGAAAAAGCATTTAGCTCCGGAATGCAAAGACTTCTTCCATAGTTCTTGAGCAACCATGGCTACATCCAGCATATGGAAAAGCAAAGGATAGCGCACTTCGGGCGGCGGCTCCGATTTACTCTTAGCCCACAGTAGTAGTGTGTCTGTCTCTGACGTTTGCTCCATTACAGGCCCTTTTATCCCAATTTTTCTAAAAGAATGAAGTCATCCCCAATGTCAGACGGTGTGAAAACCCTATTTCATCCAGAATATCCCATATTAACTATCGTGGGTAGGTTACACCCATCGCTCGCTAGCTGTCAACGCTTCCAGCAAGCCTAAAAACCAGTTCCGCAGTGAACCCCATCGCATAAAGCTACACAAGGGGCTTTTGAAGCTATATTACCATAGAACCTGCCTATGCCCCCAGTTTGATATGTGGAATCCGCTACTACTATAATTAGTATAACTTGCAGCCCTACGATCTGAGGTTAGGATAAAATCGGCCGCACACAATAGCGCTTTGTGGAACGGGTCGAATCATCTTCCACGAAGTACGAATCGACTGTTGAACAAAACTGACATTTGTTAAGTCCTGCGCTCTGCCGACTCAGCTTCCTTCTGCCTTGTTCCAATAGGACTGTTAGTGTACAATAGAGCCGGCAGAGGAGATAGT
>Ga0114930_10001569_pt1 | contig 21552 bp, 13 predicted proteins | sample AnhtaG_FD_87300 | JGI IMG/M metagenome (GOLD analysis project Ga0114930, IMG submission 87300) | Deep subsurface microbial communities from Anholt, Denmark to uncover new lineages of life (NeLLi) - Anholt_01485 metaG | ecosystem: Environmental > Aquatic > Marine > Oceanic > Sediment | place... | reverse complement strand
TCAGGCCGAGGCCGCCGTTGGCAACGGCGGCCTACTGGGACCTGGCCCGCCGCCAGAAGCCGTCGTCGTCAGGCCGAGGCCGCCGTTGGCAACGGCGGCCTACTGGGACCTGCGCCAGACGCCAGAAGCCATCGTCATGGCGTCATCCTTTCGGTTGAAACCGACTGAAACCACGGGTCCTGAGGCAAGCGTCGTGCCATCGGCTTTGGGAACGGACCGTCACAGCGAGCATAGGGGGAACGACCGCGCCTGGGCGGACCCGCCCGGGACCAGGCTACTCGACGTGCACCAGCCAGACGATCCGGCGGTACTTGCGGTACTCCTGCTCGGCAGGGCTGAGGGGATCGGTCATCTTGCATTCGAGCCGGTAGGTCTTTGGCTCCTCGAAGATGTACTTGAATTCGTGGCCGCCCGGCACGCGGGTGCCGTCCACCCGCCATTCATAGTCTCGATACCGTTCGGGGGCGGCCGGAAACTTGACCGTATAGCCCAGGGTGGTGGTGTGGTGCTCGACGGGCTCGGACGCGACGCTCGTGGTTGCCCGGGTTGAAATGACGGTTTGGCCGTCGAGCTTCTGCACGAGCTCGAGTGTGCAGGTTCCCGGCTTGGACAAGGCATGCCTGAGTCGGGACTTGCCGACGCCCTGAAGCACCACCTCGCCGTTGACCTTCCAGATGTATTCGAACTGGGCTTCGCCGGTGCCGGGCACGTCCATGATCTGCCCTTCCACGTACCGTTCGGGGAGGGTGATCTCGTAATGCTCGCCTCCCGGGGTTCCGGGTTCGCTCGGCCCGGTTGGCTCGGCCGGCTTGGGCGCTGGGGTCTCGACAGCTACGTCTACGGATTTGCTTTGCCCGGATGCCCTGACGTCGAGCCGGTACGTGCCCTGCTGGAGTTGGTCCGGCAGGACCTGGACGAGGATGAAACCATCGGATTTCAGCGTCTTGAACCTGCTTCCCTCTTCCCGCCAAGCGGCTTGGATGGCCGAAGCCGGCGCGGGCTGGTCGCCGAGGCGTACGCGGATCTTGGCTTCGGGATTGTCGCGCGACAGCGTGGTCTGGGTGGGCGCCACGTCCAGTTTGCGGGCCAGGAGTATCCGCTGTTTTTCCTGTTTGGCCAGGCGAGCGGCTTCTTGCAGTTTGGCCGTGGCGTCGGCATAGGCGTTGGCCGCGACGTCGAACTTCCGATCTTGGGCGTGTGCGTCCGCGGTTTCGATCAGGTCGAGCGCTTCCTGCAAGGTGTCCCCGGCGTGTTCCTGGGCGCCGGCCTTGCGTGCCGCGTCGCGGGCCTCCGCGGCCGTCGTCTTGGCTTGTTCCGAGGCGGCCATGGCCAGCAAGAGGGCCTGCCGGGCCGCGCCCACGGTGTCTTCATAGCGCGCCGCCGCGGCTTCGTACTTCTCCTTCTTCGTTTGCGGGTCCGCGGCCTGTTCCGCCTCCTGCATCAGCGCGGCGGGCTCGGACAACTGCTCGGGCACATAGTAGGCCACATCGCCGGTGGCAGCACGCTCCTTGGCGTCTTCCGCGTTTCTCTGAGCCACTTGGACGATGGCCTCGGCCTGTTTCGCGGCCAGTATGTAGGCTTCTCGCGCATCCTGGTACTTCTCGGTGGCCTGTCGGACGTCCGGGGTTTGGTCTGCGTCTTGTTGCGCTTTCTGGGCCTGTTCATATTGGTTCGGGACCAAGTCGGCCGCGCCGGCGCGGTCCGCTTCGGCGCGGGCGTTGGCGGCATCCTGGCGCGCCTGATCGCGTTTGGCGAGCAGTTGCCGCGTAACGCCGGCCGCCGTCACGAGCAGTTGCTCGGCCTTGTCATATTCGGGTACGGCCCGGTAGTACAGGCCTTGTCCGCGGAGATCCTCCCCACGCTCCCAAGAGATGGCTGCCAGGCTGGACTGCGGCGCGGCGTAACGTTCCGCCCCCATGGCTTGCGCATCCTGCTTCGCTTGCGCCGCCTCGGTTTGCGCGTTCTCGGCTTCGGAGGCACTCACTCGATGCACCACGGTCGAGACTGCGGCGTTCCAGGTCCGGCGGTTCAGCGGGGGCCGGTTCGGCCACAAGAAGAAGCCGGCCAAGGCCGTAGCCGCGATGACCACAAAGGCCGCCAAAGCCAGCACCCAGCGGGGAGTTTTCTTCACGAGCGCGGCATCGAGGGCCTCGCGCAATTCCGGGATGGATCGGAGCCGGTCTTCCGGGCGCGGTTCCAGACAGGCCAGCACCACGTTGTCGAGCTTGCGGGGCACTGTGGGGCAGATCGTCGAGGGGGGTCTGACGTGCCCGATAGGAATCGTGCCCGCAAGCATTTGGTAGAGGATCACGCCGAGCGAGTAGATGTCGGCGGCCGGGCTGAGATTGCCGGCGTGCACGCCTTGTTCCGGGGCCTGGTAGTACGCCGTGCCCATGGCGAGGGTGGACTCGGTGAGCTTGCCGGGCGTCATCACCTTGGCCAAACCGAAGTCCATGACCTTGACCGAGCCGTCAGGGCGCACCATGATGTTCTGCGGCTTGAGGTCGCGGTGGATGGTGTGCTTGTGCGCATGTTCGAGGGCATCGCAGATCTGGCGGGCAATATCGACGGCCCTCTCCCACGGCAGGCGCTGGTGTCGGTCAACCAGCAACCGGTGCAGCGTCTGCCCGGACACGTATTCCATGGTGAAGAACACGATCCCGCGCTCGCGGTCCTCCCCGAGGTCGTGTACGCGGACGATGCCTTCATGGGTAAGGCGTTGGGAAATACGGATCTCCTTGAGGAACCGCGAGCGCGCCCGACTGTGGACCAAGAGCGACGGCAGCATGACTTTGAGGGCGCGGTCCTCCTCGAGGCTGTGGTCCCGCACGCGATACACGGCCCCCATGCCGCCCAGGCCCAGTTGCTCGATCACCTCGAACCGGCCGACCACCATATCCCCCGGCTTGAGCAGGACGGCCTTCTGCTCGGCCAACAACTCCGGCGGCAGTTCACTGCCGGGCTCGACAAAGGCCTCGAGCTGCCGGTCGGCCCAGTGGGGCGAATCCACCGCCGGATGGCCACGGCCGCCTTCGGCCCAAAAGGTCGGACTATCCCCGGCGCTATCTTGGCCGTAAGGCTCGTCGTTCATCGTTTTCCCCGCCCGCGTAACGGCAGCATAACACGGGCTCTCAAAGAATTGGACTCCGCCCACGTACACATTTCAGGCCCCTCGTATCGCGCCTGAACAAGGCGCCCCTCTGAAGCCGCCCTTGGCGCGGGCTACCCCCACGGCACGACCCGCGGGTGCCCGCCTTGGCAGATTATTATCATGCGCCCAGAGAGGTCCTTGATAGGATTACCTCAGCTTACTACTACCGTACGCCCGCTTTCAACTGTGTCGAAGGTCCCGACTGTGAACCAACGCCGGGCCGTTGCTACGGGTTACTCCATCACGTTGGCGTACCCGCCCGGCGCCCGCAATGGGGCCGGGGAGCCCCTGTGGATCTGCGGTCATAGAAGCGTGTCCTTCCTATGCAGGCCCGATCTCGACGAGGGGATTCCCTCAGCGCGGCGGTCTTTCAGCGCGCCGGCGACCTCGGGGGAGCGGCACAGCCGGAAGCCGACGAAGTTGCGGCGGGTGTCTTGGTTGAGGCCGTAGCTGTAGGCGGCACGGCAGCTCATAGGTTCGCTGAGCCAGCCGCCGCCGCGAATAGCGCGCAAGGTCACGGGCCCGCGACGGTTCGGGTCGGGCAGCACGGCGTAGAGGTCGTGGCACCATTCCCAGAGGTTGCCGTGCATGTCGTGTAGTCCCCACGGATTTGGGGGGAAGGTGGCGACGGGCAGGGTGGTTTCGCGATAGACGCCCCTGCGGCCGCGGGCATACACCGTGGTGCCGTTGTAGTTGGCGAGGTCGGTGTGAATCGTGTTGCCGAAATGGAAGGCGGTGGCCGTGCTGGCCCGGCAGGCGTATTCCCATTCGGCCTGCGTGGGCAGCCGGAAGGCCCCCTCGGCCCCGCGGTTCAGCCTGCGGATGAAGCGCTGGCAGTCGTCCCACGACACGCTGTCCATGGGCAGTTCGGGGGCTTTGAAGTCGGGTTCGGGCCCGAGCAGCCGGCGGCCCATGACGGCGGCCCATTGGGCCTGGGTGATCTCGCATTGGCTGAGCCAGAAGCCCTCGAGGGTGACGACGCGCTGGCGTTCGTCTTCCGGGTCGCGCTCGGGTTCGCCGCGGGGACTGCCCATGGTGAAGCTTCCCGCGGGGATGTAGGCCATGTCGATCCCGGCGACGGTCCAGATTTCCCCGGAGCTCGGGTTCGAGGGCGGCTCGGGCAGCCCGAGCGCGGCGGGCTCGGGCGGCTCGATGATGGTCGGCTGTATCGGCTGGTGCGCGCACCGCACGCAGGCCGTTGCCAGCACCAACAGAACGGCGCCATTGGCTGCGATATGCAACGCGCTTGCGTGGAAGCGGGATTGGCCGCGGACTCGACTGAGGCACCACAAAGCCATCGTGTTTCCCTCCTGTGATTGTCGGTTCGAGTGTATCTCATTCGACCTGCCGGGGGTGGAGCAAGGCCCATGCCACGGGTTTCGGGACGGGGGCGTCACAAAGCCGGCGGCACCCATCTTGCGTGGTTCGGGCAGGATTCCCGGGCCGTAAGCGTTCAGCCAAGGATGAAGGATGAAGGATGAAGGATGAACGGGAACCTGCCCCGAGGGTGTGCAGACATGTGGCCGGAGCTGGCGCAAACGTGCGAACGTGCAGATGGCGCGTTCAGGAAGTCCTCCGGACACCCCGGCGCCAAACACGGAGTCGCGACGAAACAAAGGCGTCCGGCCATAGTCCCGGGGGTGACTTCGGATTCTTAGTTTCATCCTTCATCCTTCATCCTTCGGCTGAACGCTTACCCCGGGCCATTGAATAGCGCAGCGGCGCCGTTCGTCGGGATCGCGGACGAAGGAGAAGGACGATGGACTTCCTGGCCACCATGATAGTCGACGCGGTCATGTACCTGGCCACGAGCCACGGCCTGCGGATGTTGGGCGCTGGTTTCATCGCGGCGGCGGGGGTGCTGGCGATGCTCGGACCGGTTCTCGTGCATTTCGTGCGGGAGTAAGGACCGTCCGGCCCGGCTCGGAGCGGCCTTCAGGAAGGCCCGACCTGCACCTCGTCTATGGCGGCGACGTGGGTTTTGCGCACGCGGAACATCCGGTCCTCATGCCGGGCGAAATAGTAGACGTCGTCGTCATCCACAATCGCCTCGGCCGGTTGGGTAAACCCGTCCTTGTATTGAATCTCGAGGAAACGCCCGGTGGTTGCGGGCAGGGCGTTGGGCGCCGGACGCTGCGTCTGGGCCAACGCCACGGCGCCATACCCGGCGCCGGCATACTGCGCTTTGTAGCGCTGCACGTCGGCGACGTATTGGCGAACGTCGGCGGGCGCCCTGGCCACCTCGTCTCCCACCTTGCCCAGGTTCCCGAGCCCCCAGTTGTAGGCGGCCAGGGCTTTGCGTTCGTCCTGGCCGTAGCGGTCCAGCAGTTGCCTGAGGTATTGGCATCCCCCGGCGATGTTCTGCTCGGGGTCGAAGGGGTCCGTAACGCCCATCTCCCTCCCTGTGTCGAGGATCAGTTGCATCAATCCCCGAGCACCGGCGCCAGACACGGCATTGGGATCGAAGTTGCTCTCGATTCTCATGACGGCTAGGACAAGTTCGCGGTCGAGTTCGTAGTGCTGGGCGTAGCACGCTACCATGGTGTCAAGGTCCGCGCCTGGGGGCGTCAGCGCCGTCGGCGTCTCTTGGGGCTTTTTCGCAATTCGCCGTGGCTTCCGGGCCTTGTACTCCGGCAGGTCCTCGAGCTTCTTGATGACCGTGAAACCGATGTCGACCCCGCGGAAGTCGTCCCTGCCCGGGTACTTGCCACGCCAGCCGGCCGCGCTGAGCCTTCCTGCGCTGTCGAGTATCTCCAGCCTTCCCGTCAGCCGCAGTTCTTCGACCAGGTCTTTGCCGGTAGTTTGATGGACACGGAGACGGTCGAGCACAGTTCGTGGCGCCGCGAGGGCCGGGCGGGCCAGTGGCGCGCACAAGAGCAACACCAGCGCAGTCAGAAGCCGGCTTGCCACGGTCCCAAAGCGACGCCTCGGCCAATCCATCGTCATCATCCGAGTTTCCCCCATGAACAAAGCAGCCACGTTGTTCGTCTCCTTTCCAGGACAGCCGCTTGGGAGGGAGCAAGGAGAGTGCCAAGGCTTTTGTGACCGGCTGGTCACCCGAAGGCCCTGGGCGAGGTGGCAAGGAACTTGCTGTCTCAAGACATGAGCACACGTGAGCGGGAAGGTGGAAAGGTCATGGCCTGCGGTGTGGATACGGGCGTCTGTGCATGGTGCGGCGGTCACTGTCGCGCCACCCACCTGTGCCGCCTGCCCCGCTACGAGGCGGAGACCAAGCGCTTCCGAACGGTCCCCGTGTGCCCCTTCTGCGTCTTCGAGGCCTACGCCTTGTGGACGGAGGAGCTGGGCGCCGGGCTGTCGGATGGTGTGGTCGCCGCATGGAACGCGTGGTCGCGCGCCCATGACGTGCCGTTTCTACGCGCGGTGTCCCCCGCGGAAATCTCCCGGGCTTTCCGAACGGTCTTGCTCATCGGCGGCGTCTAGTCGCCTCGCACCCCAGCCGCGCTTGCGCTCCGGGAATCCCGCCCGCCGTTATCATCCGTACCTCGAGGATCCGATGGACTGACGAAAAACAAGCCGCCGCCCACGCCGGCCATCGGCTGCGAGCGGCGGCGCCAACCGCACGATATCTCTTCAGCGCAGCACGGCTACCGTCGCGTACGGGTCGGCCTCGACCACGTCCAGGTCGATGTTGCGCAGACGCTGCACCTTGCTCGACAGGCCCGGCGCCGACCCAAGCGAGACGGTCAGGTCGACCTCGCACAACTGCGTCGCCTCGCCCTCCAGGTCGCATTCCTGCACGCCGCGCAGCCGGGCGTCCCGCACGCCCTCGAGGCCGCCGAGCTCGCGCACGAGGGCCTCGCGTTCGCGCTGGTCCAGGTCGCCAAACACGAAGACCCGGTGTGACGCCGCGCGGCGTTGGCGAGAGCCCAGTTTATCGAGGATCTCGCGGGCGACGGCCTCGGACACGCCGCGCATCGAGGCCACGGCCGCGTCGGCCTTGTCGGTCCGCCGCCTCTTGTTGACCCCCTCGAGGCGTCCGGCGGCGATGACGTCGGCGGTCTCAGGCGTCACCGCCTCGTAGTCCAGCCGCGTCCGGAACGAGTAGAACCGGCCAAGCTGGTTGCTCAGGCGGCACGACGCGACAATGAACAGGGCCACGTCCGTGTTCTCGTGCCGCGCCAGCTCGGCCACGTCGCGCAGGCTCCCGGGCGCCTTGTCCGCAAGCACGACGCGCAGACTCGAGTCCACGCCCATCAGGGCATCGGCCAGGGCGCGCTGGGCCACGTCGCTCTCGAGCTCGACCCCGTCCTCGACGATGACTTCCCGGGCGCCGATGAGATAGCTCACGTTGAGCCCCGCCAACGCTTGCTCGAAACCCTCCTGGAAGCGCACGCACAACGTGACGCGGTATAGGCCGCCCGTTTGGGACTCCTCGAGCACATCGTAGGCCGTGAACCGGCCCTTGGCCAGCGACACGATCCGGTTCTTCAACAGCAGGTAGTTCTCGGCCACCGCCTCGGCCTCGACCGTGCCGCCGTACTCTTGCAGCACGGCCGCGCCCAGCGCATCGAGGACGGCCGCGTCGCGCGCCTCGGCCGGGCTGCGCTCGATGACGGCATAACCGTGCGCCTCGAGGCCGTCGCAGGCTGGGCCGTCTTCCCGGGAGGGCTGGGGTGTAGCGCCCTCGGGCCCTTGCCACGGCTTGAGGTCGTACTGTAGGGACACGGGCTTGCCCTCTTCCATCCGGATCAGCGTGGGCTTCGTCGTCTCGTACTGGTCCTTGCGCAACTTGAGCCAGAAGGCCTCGCCCACGTCCACCATCACGTCCAGGGGCGTCAGGTAAGGGAGTTGGCCCCCTTCCGTGGGCCACGGCTCGTAGCGCCCATCCTCCTCCGCCGCGACCAGCACCGTGGCCTCGGAGGGCTTCGAGGTGACCGTGAGCCGCTCGCGCGGCCAGCCCAGCCTCTTCAGCTCGAATCGAACCGGCGGGGGCTCGGGCGCGTCGATCACGATGCGTTCGATTACCGAGTCCTGGTAGCCATCTTTTCGGCACTTCATGTAGAAGGAGTCAGAGAGGGCCACTTTGCCTCGTGCCGGCGTAACCGGCGGGCCGATGGCCACCGGCCAGGGCTCGAAATCCCCGTCAATCCGCTCCGAAACCAACACGGCCGCGGCCCCAGGCTCCGAATGGACCTCCAGAAGGATCCCCTCGTGCGGGATCAGCTTCTTGCTGACCCGGATGGGTTCCTCCTTCGGGCCCTCCGTTACACGGACGAACTCCGGCCCGGACGGCAGATAGCCTTTCTTGCGCAGTTGCAGCCAGAAGTAGTCGCCCACTTTGACCTTCGATACCGAGGGCGTGACGTTCTGGCCCTCTTGTTTCTGGTGGTCCCTGCGGTAGTCCGTCCAGGGCCCCTCGTCCGTGTCGGCCGAGTCGATGTAGGCGCCCGGCGGCTCCGACTCGACCACCAACTCACGGTAGGTTACACACCCGCCAACGGCCAACAGCATCAAACCAAGTAGAATCCCGCGTTTCATCCTACGTCCCTCCCTCGATGGCGTTCCTTACGCCGACGATACCAAGAACCCAGGTAGTCAGTCTATCAGAATAACCACATAGCCTTCGCCGTTGCGTACGCGGCTGGTGCGTAAGGCCGCCAGTTTGCGGACCGCACCGCCTGGCAGCACCAGGTCCGTCTGGGCCTCGCCGCACACGCCCTCGACCTCGACCAGCAGCGGACGCGGCCCGAAGCCGGGTAGACCCTTGGCTTCCGCCATGCTCTTCACGTAGCGCAGCTTCGGCTCCGTCGCCGGGGCAAAGCGCGCGTATTCCCCGCCTTGGAACGGGTAGATCTGCGACCCGGAGGTCGTGAACGCCTTCGGGCGCAATGCCGGGACCACACCCAGGCCCCGCGTGTCCAGGACCAGGTCCGTGTACGCCTCGGGGTCCACGGGGAACCCCTCCGGCGGGATGACGGTCACGTCGCCGGCCGCGGACACCTCGGGCGGGATGACGGTCACATCGCCGCCCATCGCATAGACCTCGCACGAGGCCCCCGGGGTTGCCGCCGGCTTCTCCTCCGTCTCCGTGCTATCTGAAGGCGCCCCCTCCCTGGCATTCTCTCCACCCCACGCGTCATAGCGCCCGAACAGCGCATCGAGGCCCGCCCAGAACCCAGGCGACGGTTCCGTCTCCTGAGAGGGCGGCACGGGCGCCGCTGGCGTGACGCGGACCGAAGACGCTCGATCCGCTGGCCCCTGCCCCCGTAGGGCCTTTGTCACCACCGGCCGGCGCCCCAACGTGGCGACCTCGCGAATCGCCAACGGCGCCCCCGGCCGAACCTGGAACCCCTCGAGCGAGGCAAAGTCCGGCCGCTGCCCCGAGTGTGTCAAAACCAGTTCCACGTCCACCTCCGCCGACCCATCCGCCCGGTAGCGCGTCTCGAGCGTGCGTACGCCCTTCAGGTAGGCGCGGCTCCGTTCCTCGACCGCGTAGCGCACCTGGACATAGTCGCCCGCCTCACGCTGCGACGACACGTCCGCCCCCTCGAGGATGGCCGCCAGCTTGCCCAGCGCATCCAACTGCGCCGCACCGAGCGCCATCAGACGCGCCTGCGCCTCCGACGACGCGTCCACCGGCGCCGCGCCATACCCCGTCACGCGGTACACCCCCTCGCCCATGTGGACGTCCCCCGCCGCCGCATCCCTTTCCCCCCGCAACGCGTCCCACGCCGCCCGCCACTCCCACGCCTCCGTCCCCGCCGCCCCAACCACCATCGCCAACGTCAGCCATAACCCTTTCATGGTCCGCTCCTTTCCCGGTGGTCAAACCCGGTTGCACGCACCAGGAGTCGAGCAAGCCCTGTGCCAGGCCATTTGAGACCCCGCCGTCACAAACGCGCGGAGAAGAAGGGAACGCGGATTCCGCGGAGGCAGGCAGATCGGAGGTCGCGACAGCTTCGTACTCTTTTCCTATGCTCCACAATCGGTGACAATCGGTGCAATCTGTGGAGGAAGACCCCAGGAAGTCATCCACAGATTTCACAGATGCGCACAGATTGTGGGGAGAGGGGAACAGGGATCTCAGTCGCGGCGGTTAGCCATCGGCTGCGGCCGCTTGTCGGGGGGCCTGCGTCTCTTCCATGGCGAATTGTTTCACCCAGTTCCGTTGCTCTATCGTGTCGGGCACCGGACATCCTCGCGCGCTTTCGATTGCTTGGAACGCCCGATCGGGATCCTCCCCGGAACATATCATGACCGAAGCGACCACGAGCGCTGACCTGCCAATGCCTTGACGGCAGTGCACGGCAACGGCCCTCCCGGAGTCGAGATCATGTTTCAGCGCCGTGACTAGTTCTTGCATCGACGCACGCGACAACGGCACGCCACGATCGGGAATCGGCAATGACCGAAACGCGATGCCTTGTTCGCGACAGAACGATTCCTCATTCTCGAGATTCAGTTCCGCGACTTCTTCACGCGTGAGTAGTGACACCACCGTGTCGACACCGCTTGCGCGCCAACCTCGCACCTCGTCCTCTAACCAGTCCCCTCCACGAGGCCGAGAGGTGATACCCAAGCGGCCGGACGATATGTTGGCTATCCAGTCAGTGTCGGTTTTCATTGCCGTCCATTCTGTTCGGTGTTTTCTCTGGGGAGCACCTCCCGCGGCAAAGCATCCACATCCACATTCCGCTCACGCAGAACCAGTATTCGGTGGTGTCCCTCCAGGATCGTGCCATCCGGTCGGGTCTTGAGTGAACCAGACCGCCCCGGCCGAAGTGAGTCGATGAGATCTCGAGTGCTCGCCTTGCGAAACTTCTCGAGCTTCGAGCGACTCAGAGAACGCTCGGCGTGCAGCGACTTCAGCGGAGGTCCACTCACGCTCAACTCCTCGAACGCACAGCATCGGATCCTAACTCGCCGGGCTTCAAGTCCAGGCTTCTCTATCGGCCCAGCGGTCGAGATCAGCCGCAAACGACGGCCCTCGCCCGGCCATTGCTTCTCGGCTGAATCGGCCTGTTAGAACCGAGCCGCTTCATATCCTACCACACTTGGCGCTTCATCCTTCGCTCTTGGCTCTTGATCCTTCGTACTTGTGTCCTTGCGCCGCTTGCCCCATTGCGCGACGTGCTAGGGCGTATCTCAAATGACAACTCACGGCAGGCGCGCTATCATGCTAGCCGCCGCGCGCCTGTCCCCGCGTCAAGCAAGAAACAGGGGTAGCGTCCCCATGTTACCCCACATGTTACCCCCTGTCGCGGCCGGCCTTGACTACTTCAAGATAGTCGTCGACTTGATGTAGTCCAAGCCGGGGAACTTCTCGTCCAACCAGGCATTGCCCTTGTTGGCGAGGTTCATCTGCTGGTTCGTGGGCTGCTCCTGGTACTGGCCGTTGAACTTGCGGACGATCTCCATGCCCTGGACGACTTGGCCGATGGGGGCAAACCCCATCCGGTCGAGGAACTTGTTGTCGCCCAGGTTGATGAAGAGCTGCGTCGAGCGGCTGTTGGGCGCCTGGCCTGCGGCGAAGGTCACCATCCCCGCCACGTTGGACTGCTTGGGTTTGTCGTCCGGAATGGTCGTGTTCCACCACTTCATGGCCAGCTCCGGGTCGCCCGGAATGCCCCACTGCACGACAAACGGCTTCGGCTGTGTGACCACGCGGAAGAAGCGGCAGTCGTTAAAGTAGCCCATCTTCACGAGCTCGAGGAACCGGCCCACGCCGTTGGGGGCCCAGTCGCGATGCACCTCAATGACGATGGGCCCCTTGGACGTGTCGAACTTGACCTTCACCACGTCCGGCAACGGCGCTTCCTCCGGTTCGGGCGCGGGGGCCTCGGCTTTATCGGGCTCGGTCGCCTTCGTATCCCAGGCATCCGCCATTCGAATCGGCTCATGTTCCAGCATCGCGCCGTCCTCCTGCTCGAGTTTCTGTTGGACCTGCCCGGCCCGTTCCAGCGTGGCGGCCGCCACCCGCCCTGGCGTCACCCGGACCGCCTCGTCGTAGCTGGCCTTGGCCAGCTTGAACTGCCGCTCGGCCTCGGCGTAGGTTCCGCCCGCCTCGGCTGCGCCCCACGCCGTGTCCCCCGCCCCAACTTCCTTCTCCGCGTACTGCCGCTCGTCGTCGCCGATCTTGTTCTTGGCCGTCCGCGCCGCGTCTCGAGCCGTCTCCATCGCGGCCTTGGACTCCGCGATCCGCTCTGCTTCGGCCTCTTTCTCAGCCGCGATGCGTTCTTGTTCTGCTTGCTTGCGGCCCGGCGTTACGCTTAGGGCCTCGGCGTACTTCGCCGCGGCCTTTTCGTAGAGGCCCTTGGCCCGCTCATAGTCCGAGCCGGCGGCCTCGGCCTGGTCCATCAGCCCGTCCGCCTCGGCCAACTCGGCCGACGCGTAGCGCTTCACGTCGTCCGTCTGAGCCACTTGCTTGGCCTCGTCCGCGGCCTTGACCGCGGCCGCCACAATAGCCTCGCCGTACTCCTTGGCCTCGGTGACGGCGAGCCCGTAGCGTTCCGCGGCCTGATTGAACAGGCGCGCGGCCGCCACGCGGTCCGAGATGCTCAGGGCCGTGCGCGCGTCTTCCTCGAGTTTGGCCGCCTGGTCGTAGCGCACCTTGGCCCAGGTCTTGGCCTCGAGCGCGTCGGCCTCTTCCTTGGCGTCGTCCATGGTCGACTGGGCCTTCTCGACGGCAGCGATTTCGGCCGCGATGGCCGCGGCCTGCTGCTCGGCCTTGCCGAACGCGGCTTCGGCCTCGGCGTATTTCGCTATCGCTTCGGGGAAGGCCTCGAGTGTGTCGTGAGCCTCGGCCTCTTTGAGGAGCTTGCGGGCGTCTGCCAGGGGCTCGGCCGCGTGTGTCTCCGCGCCTGCGGTCAGCGCGGCTTTCTGGGCCTTCTGCGCGGCGATCTTGGCGGCGCTCGCCTCGGAGGCCGTCACCACAGGCCGCGACGGCTCGGACGGAGCCTCGCCCTCCCGTTGCGGCTCGGACGGGGGTTCGGGGCCTTGCGCAACCGTGGGAGGCTCTGGCTCAGGGACCTTTTCCTGTTGTCCCGGCTCCTCGGTCGGCGTTGGCTGCTCATGCGGCACCGGCGGCCGTGCTTCGGGGCCGCTTTGGGCCGCCACCGGCGCTGGCGGCTCGATCGGCTCGGGCTGTCCGTAGTGGGTCCACAAGGACGCCGCGACGGCGACTCCGGTGAGAATGAGGGCCGCCAGCACGGCGGACACGAGGGCGCGGCGTTTGGGGCGGGCGACGAGGTCGAGACCGGCGCGGAGGTCGGCGACGGTGTCGTATCGATCGTTGGGCTGGGGCTCGATGCACTTGAGCGTGACGTCGTCCAACGCCTTGGGTAGGCCACGGATGACCGCAGACGGCGGTTTGACGCGGCCAAGGGGGATCTGTGCGGTCAGCATCTGGTAGAGGAGGACGCCGAGGGAGTAGATATCGGCGCGCTGGTCGAGTTCGCTGAGGTGGACGCTTTGCTCGGGGGCCTGGTAGTAGGCGGTGCCGAGGGCCATGCTCGATCTCGTCATGCGGCCGGGCGACATCAGCTTGGCCAGCCCGAAATCGAGGACCTTGATGCGGCCGTCAGGCTGGACCATGACGTTCTGGGGCTTGAGGTCGCGGTGGACGGTGTGTTGGTGGGCGTACTCGAGGGCGTCGCACAACTGGCGGGTGATGTCCAGCGCCTCGTCGACGGGCAGCTTGCCGCCGCGCTCTTTGAGCAGCCGGTTGAGGGTCTGGCCTTCGATGTACTCCATGGTGAAGAAGCGGAATCCGCGCTCGGGGTCTTCGCCGAGGTCGTGGACGCGCACGATGCCGTCGTGGTTGAGCTTCTGGGAGATGCGGACCTCGGACAGAAAGCGCTGGCGGGCGGTCTCGCTGCGCAGGAGAGACGGCAACATCACCTTCAGCGCCCGGTCCTCGTTCAGGATCCGGTCTCTGACGCGATAGACGGCCCCCATCCCGCCGAAACCGAGCAGCTTGACGACCTGGAAGCGGTTGGCGACGAGGTCGCCGCGGCGCAGGTAGACGGCCTGGTGCTCGGCCGCGAGGTCCGGCGGGAGTTCGGTTCCCGGGTCGAGGAGGCGGCGGGCCTCGTCGTCAAAGAACGTGGGCTTTTCGTCCGAGGGCAGCGAAGGGGCCGAGGGCGGCTCCGCAGGCTTGCCGTCGAAGTATGTGGGGCTATCGCCGTCGCTGGGTATTTCGGGTGGCTCGTCCGTCATGGGGTTCCCCGTTAGTCGATCGGAGTATAGCACTCCTCCTAAAGCACGCCCAACACGTCCGGGGTATTCGCACCCCGTAGGCCAGGTTTGCCAAACCTGGCCTGGCCCGACGCCACAAGCCATCGTCGTCAGCCGGAGGCCGCCGTTGGCAACGGCGGCCTACTGTGGCCTGGCCCGCCGCGAGAAGCCGTCGTCGTCCGGAGGCCGCCGTTGGCAACGGCGGCCTACTGGGCGGCCTTTGGCGACGCGTCCTCCGTTCAGGCATCGGGCCGGTGGCGACCCGGGCTGGGCCGGTTGTCCGTGACAAGGCTTCCGGGGACCGACTGGTCCCAAACAGGCCCTGGCGCCGTGTCGTCGCATCAAAGGGAGCAAGAACCGCACCAGCGGCTTAGCGTTTGCCCGTCACGCCCAGGCTTGCTTAGTAGGCCAGGTTTGCCAAACCTGGCCTGGCCGACCGTGAGAAGCCGTCGTCGTCAGGCCGAGGCCGCCGTTGGCAACGGCGGCCTACTGGGACCTGGCCCGACGGGAGAAGCCGTCGTCGTCAGGGGGAGGCCGCCGTTGGCAACGGCGGCCTACTGGGCAAGGGCGGCCTACTGGGCGAAGGCGGCCTACTGGACAGAGGCCGGACTACGGCCGCCATTGGGACGCGCCGTGCACAACGTGCTGGCACTGTTCTTGCCATGTCCAGGCATTGGAATGCGAAAGGAGCGTGTATATAATGGGAATACGTCGACACGTTTGGGGTTTTGCGGCCAGAGGTGACCGGGACCATCGGCGCCTCCTCAAGCGCCGCTACAGGGCACAACGGCTTGAGATGACAGAAACCAGGCAAACCTGCTCTTCGTGCAACGCCTTCTTCACGAGCGCGCAGTCCTTCACGGGCGCGTGCACGGTGTGCGGGGCGCCGATCTGCTTCCGGTGCTGGACCCGGGGCACGCGCACGTGCGCCCAGCACGCGGCCGACCCGAGCGCCCCAGTGGACGCGCCCGGCGCCCGCTCGACGCCGAAGCCGGCGGTAGTCTGCGCGCACTGCGGGCGGCCGTTGGCCGGCGCGCCACGGCGTGCCGGGAAGCCCGCCTACTGCCAGGCGTGCCAGGAGGAGCTGACGCGCGTGCCGGACGACCTGCCGGAAAACGCCGTGACCGTAGACCGCGCGCGCTACCTCGAGACCCTGTTCTGCCGGTCGATGGACGATGCGTTGGGCGGGCTGGTGCGGTGGCCGGGTGAGAAAGGGGCGCCGCGGCGCAAGATGGCGCGGGGCGCGCTTCGCTCGTTGGGGGCATTGCCGCAGGGCTTCGTGTCAGGCCACCCTTTGCGGGACGCGCTCGAGCCGAGAGTCGAGCGATTGCCGCACAACCCGAGTAACACCATCGAACTGGTCTACAAGAGCCGGCTGCCGTGGCGTCGGCGAAAGCACGAGCTGGAACTGGTTCTCGGGTGTTGCGCGCCGCTCGAGACGCTTCTCGAGAAGGGATATGCCGTCGAGCCGGCGGGCAGCCAGGCGCTCAACGCGGCCCTCGAGAACCTGCCGGAGGCCAACGCCGACGACAGACTGGTGTTCGTGTTCAGTCCGACCGGGTGGGAGGGGTCGTTGCCGATTCCTGATTGGGTCGTGCTGGTCGGGCCCGGAGTGAACGGGGGCTGGCAGACGCGGCATAATGTGCGCAAGGACAGCCTGCGGGCCTTTGTGGCGGCGTTGTGCGACCTGGAATCCAGCGGCGAAAAGGTCGCGCGTTGCGCCGCGGCCCTGATCGAGACGGCGCCGGCCCGGTTTCCGTTGAGCGCCCGTGGGGTTGCGGCCGAGCGCGGGGTGCCCCTGCCCGTGGTGGCGGAAGCGTTCCGGCGCGTGGCCGACGAGCGGCCCGAATATCTCGTGTGTGACGATCCCGCCAGGGACGATTGGCTTCTGGAACTGAAGTAGACCGCCGAGACTAGGGAAAGGGACGCCATGGACCTGTTCGCAACATTCAAGGAGACACTGAAGCGTTCCGTCGGGGCCCTGAAAAAACAGGACGACCCGGCGGTGGCGTTGCTCGAGGCCATCAGCGCCGCCGACAACTGGGAGGGCCTCGAACGCCGCCTCGTCGAGCTGCGGGCCGTGGGCCGCAAACGGCAGCAGGAGGTGTTGGAGCGCCTCGGGCCGTTGGCGGAGCGCATCGAGGGCCTGCTGGCCAACGCGAGAGAGGCGAAGGTGAAGGTGATGCGGCAGAACCTCTTGCGCCAGGCCGAGGGCTTCATGCAGGAGCTCGAGTCCGAGGATGAGCCGGCCAAGATCCACGCGTCCAACTGCGCGATGCTGACCAACATCATCAAGCAGGTGCGCCGCGCGCGGGCCATGGCCGAGCGCACCATCGATGCGGACGCCATCGACTCGATCTCCACGCATCTCGAGGAGATCGTGGTGGCGCACGAATCGACGCTCGAGGCCGCGGGCGAGCTCGAGGAGGCCGGCCAGATCGCGACGCCCGGCGAGGTCAGCGTGGCCACGATCGAGAAACGCCTGTCGGCCGTGTATGACACCGGTGAGGCGGCCGACGCCGAGCTGGACACGGGCGAGGCCGGCCAGGACATCGAGGATCTCGAGAAGAAGCTGTACGAGTAGCGGCGGGACGGTCCCGTCACAGAAGGGAGGATGCGTGCATGGGATGGTGGGACGACCTGTTCAAGTCTCCGGCGCGGCGTAAGACCGAACAGGACCGGCGGCGGCGCGAGGCGTTGACCAAGGCGAAGACGGCGCTGCGGCGCGAGCGCCGGGCCATCAACAAACGGCAAGGCAAGGCGGAAGAATTGCGCCGCAAGGCCGTCGAATACGAAAAACAAGGCAAGGCGGTCCTCGCCAAACAGGCGGTCCGGCAGTTGGTCCAGATCGACAAGGAAAGCATGGCGCGCTCGATGGCCCTCGCCAACATGGACTACACCCTCGAGCAGGTGCAGATAAAGGACAACTACGACGAGTTCGTGCGCGGGATGAAGGTCGTGGCCGACATCGAAGACCTCGCCCAACACGGCGTCGACCCGGACGTGGTCCGAGAGCGCCTCACCGACCTGGCCCAGCGCAACCAGGACCTGGTCGAGCCGTGGACGGAAACCATGGGCGTCGAGGTCGCCGGGACCGGCGCGGAAGCGTCACTGACTGCCGAAGAGCAGGAGGCCTACGAGCAGGTCATCGTCGACGCGGCGGGCGAGATCGGGTCGGCCGCACCGGGCCGCGCCGGGTCCGAGTTCGCCGATATCGACCAGGAACTCGAGCGCAAGATGGACGAGGCCCTCGGCAAGGAGTAATCCCCGATGGACTACGAACGCGAACGGCGCATGGCCGAGGCGCGCGCCAAGAAGTCGCTGGCCGCCCGGGATTGGCCCATGGTGGCCTATCACCTGTTCAATGCCTCGCGCATGACGCTGCGCCTGGCCGAGCGCGCCGAAGGCCGCACGCGGGACAGCCTGGTGCGCCTGGCCAAGCAGTACGAGGCGCGCGGCGACCAGGCCCTGGGCCCGGCGCCCAAGGGCAGGCCGCCCGGGAAGAAGAAGGTCCCCAGCGACGATGCCGCAGCGGCGACCTCGGACGATGATCAGTGGGTGGTCGCGGAGCGGCCGGACGTGCGGCTCGACGACGTGGCCGGCATGAACGAGATGAAGGACATCATCCAGACCCACATCATCCTGCCCATGAAACACGCTGACGTGTATGCCGAATACGGGATCCGGCCCGGGTCGGGCGTGCTCATGTACGGCCCCCCGGGCACCGGCAAGACCTTCGTGGCCAAGGCCATCGCGGGCGAGGTGGACGCCGCCTTCATCCCCGTCGAGATGAAGCGGGTCCTCAGCAAGTGGTTTGGCGAAACCGAGCAATTGCTCGGCCAATTGTTCGAGGCGGCCCAAGGCTATCCGCGGAGTGTGGTTTTTTTCGACGAGGCCGAGGCCATGTTCCCGAAGCGCTCGTCGACCAACTCGTCGGTCATGGCCCGCGTCGTGCCGCAACTGCTGCAGCTCATCAACGGGCTCGACCCGACCAAGAACTGTATCGTTCTTCTCGGTGCGACGAACCGGCCGTGGCTGATGGACGAGGCCGCCACGCGCCCCGGGCGCTTCGGGCGGCTGGTATACGTCGGCCCGCCCGACGCCGACGCACGCGCCTACATGGCCGAGCGGGCCATGCAGGATACCCCGACGGACGAACTCGACTACGCCCGGTTGGCCGAGCAGACGGACGGCTACTCCGGGGCCGACGTCGCCGGCGAACGAGACAGCGTGTGTGTCGAGGCCAAGCTCGCGGCCCTCAAACGCACCGTACAGAAAGTCGAGGCCGCAGACGGCGCCGACGTCGAGCCCGAGCCCGTGACCATGGCCGATTTCGAGACGGCCCTCGCGCGCGTGCCCCCGTCCATCAGTGAACAAGACCTGAAGAAGTTCGAGCGCTTCCGCCAGGAACACGGGAGTTAGGGACTCGTACGCGTACAACAGGAGGAACGCAATGCCCTGCCGCCACTGCGGGGAAGATATTCCGGAGGACGCCGAGTTCTGCCCGGTGTGCGGGGGACCGGCCCAGACGGATGTGGACTCCGACGACGCACCTACGTTATTCGGGTTGCGACTTAGCCCGGGGATGGTGCTTGGTGGCAAGTTCGTCTTGAAGCGCAAGGTCGGCCGAGGTGGGATGGGGGAAGTGTGGTCAGCCAAAGACCGCGAGCTCGGCGATGAGCCGGTCGCCGTGAAGTTGCTGAACCCCCACCTCATGGGCGACGATACCGCCGTGGCCCGCATGCGCCGCGAGGTCCAGATCGCCCGCAAGCTGACGCACCGGAATATTGTTCGTGTGCACGACCTTCATAGCCAGGCAGGCGGGTTTTTCATTTCGATGGAATACGTCGACGGCGAATCCCTCGCGCAGGCTTTGCGGCGCAACGGCGGACCATTCGCACTGGACACAGTATTGCCCTGGGCGGAACAAGCCGCCGAAGCGTTGGACTACGCACATTCACAGGGCGTCCTCCACCGAGACGTCAAGCCTGGAAACATGCTTCTGGGCAAGGACGGCGTGCTTAAGCTCGCCGACTTCGGGATAGCGCGCCTCGCCATGCAGGCGGAAACGCGCCAGACGGGACACGTCGCCACGGGCACAATCGCCTACATGAGCCCCGAACGACACGCGAACATCAAGGGCAAACGCGACGACCCACGAAGCGACCTTTATGGCCTGGCCGCCAGCGTGTACGAACTTCTCAGCGGCGCACCGCCATTCTCAGGCGGCGACATTGCCTGGCAAGTCCAGCGCAAGCCACCCGACCCCGTAGACCGCCTGTCCAAGCATGCGAATGCCGCTCTTCTACACGGTCTCGCCAAGGACCCGCGCGCGAGACCGCAAGTTTGCCGCGACTTCGTTACCGAACTCGAGCGCGCAGCCGTTTCTCGAGCTTCTCCAAATCGGAATGCGGACCAGTTCCCTTGCGACGCTCTCAGCGCAATCCCGGTCCATCAAGCGCAGAAAACGGCCTCGGACACAGGCAATGCCAGGTTGGCCGCCATAAGAGCGCGAAGGGAGGCCGAATCATCACACGCAGCGACCTATGAGCCGAAGCTGATGGCCGAGGCGCAACAGATGCTGGAGCAAGCCGAGGAGTTGGACGCCAAGGAAGCATTCGCAGAAGCTGTAGAAAAGTACACAAGGGTGAAGTCGGTGTGCACAAGTGGGGCAGCGCTCGCCAAGGCTGCTTCGGCTTTGAAGGAGGCCAAGGCTGCAGCAGACTCGCTACAAGCCCATAGATGGGCAAAGGTCCGGTACGAGCAGGCGGCCCGGCTAGAGATGCACGCCGCAAGCTGCGAGTCCTCGGAAGACAAGGAACGAATTCTTAGGCAGTCGTCAGAGCTGTTCGCACTCGCGCAGGCGGAGACGACGGCCCTTGCACCCGAAATCCTGAAGGAAGAACGTCACGTCGCAATGAGACTCAGGGCAGAAGTAGCAGGATGTTTCGATTCTCAGGCACAGAGCCTCTTGCGGAAAGGGGACGAACTGATATTTGAGGCGCGCTCGGAGTCCGACGCGATGGCTGCTTCAGAGCTCTGTCGTGCCGCGGCTGCAAAGTTCAAGACAGCCACGGAGCTTGAGGTATGGCACAAGGCGCCAGGCTGGATGCGGGAATCACCGAAGCGCAGTATGTGCAGACCCGCCCAAACCTTGATCGACGAAGCACGACGGCTCATGTCCGAGGCTCGCACAGAGTCCAGCGCAGAGAAGGCCACGGCCCTTTATCGGCAGGCCATCGTCAAGTTGACGGAAGCCAGCGTCACGCGGCACGCCTGGAGGAGGGCGAAGCTGTCAAGGACCCTCGTTCTCGTGGCCTCGCCTGTCGTGCTCATTCTCCTGCTCATGTTGGCGTTTCTCGGCTTGCGCATCCTACTGCAATGACGGTGTAGATGGTGCTGCAACGGCTGGCATTGTGTGACGTAGCCCGCAGGGCGCTGGGTGACATGCTTGGCCCGAGAGTTGCAGGTAGATTTGTGGAGTATGAAATCGTCAAGGCAATGAGACACAATCGTCACAGTTGGGAGAAAAGGAGCGGCATGATGCGGTGGACCACGTGGCTTGTACTGGGCTGTCTTGTGGCAGCGGGGGCAACGGCGCAGGGGTCGAAGCTGGTGGACGACGCGATTCAGGAGGCGATGGCAGAGGCCAAGGCTTCGCTCGAGAGTGCCGAGAAAATGGCGGGCGTCGAGCGTATCGGCGTGGCGGTCCTGCGAGATGACAACGATGACGTGCGTGGGTTCGTACGAATGATGGTGACGAACTCGAAGTACGACCTGGTGCTGACCAAGGAGCAGGAGCTGCTCCCGTTGATGGAGGAGTTCGCGCGCATGATGGAGGACCACTACGACCTCCTCAAGAGGCGCGACGAGTTGCTCGAGGGTCCGGCAGTAACGACCGAGGCGATCCTGGCGCCGTCGGGCGACCCGGGGGAGTTGCCGAAAACGGCCAACGACCTGGCGCTCCACGGCGTGGACGCCGTGATCTTCGGCCAAGTCCGCGAGGTCCGCGAGGAGACGGTGGCGGACGGCCGCCAGCAGGGGAAGCGCGCGACCGCGCGCATCTGGCTTCACGCGGCGGGTTGTCAGCCCGACAAGGCGGGCATCTTGGTCTGGGACGGCCTGTTCGAGGGGACCGCCGAGGACCTCCAACCCCTCACGCGGGACGAGCAACTGCGCGGTGTGCTCAGAGGCAACACGATCTT
>Ga0114930_10001568_pt1 | contig 21556 bp, 18 predicted proteins | sample AnhtaG_FD_87300 | JGI IMG/M metagenome (GOLD analysis project Ga0114930, IMG submission 87300) | Deep subsurface microbial communities from Anholt, Denmark to uncover new lineages of life (NeLLi) - Anholt_01485 metaG | ecosystem: Environmental > Aquatic > Marine > Oceanic > Sediment | place... | reverse complement strand
TTTGAAGGGGTTGTACAGCGGGTCGCCTATCAAAACCAACTGCCACGAATTAAATGGTTTTGTGTGATAGTATGCCTCAACAAGACAACTACCATTGAACAGCTCCATGAAAAATCCTTTTGGCTCAGGAAATGAATGAAGATACGGCTCAGCCACCGGCCCCAGCGTCGCAGTTATCCCATCCTTTAGCATAGCCGGACACCATTGGCTGCTGTTTGGATCGCGAAGGTTCACCGCCTCGAAGCTCGCGATATGATATCCAACCGCGCCGTCGACGAAGTCAAAGGCGTCCACATATTTCTTCAAACTGTACCAGCCACAATAGATAGCTGTCCGCGGACATGCCCCAGATGGGAAAAGTCCCCCTGTTCGTTCCTCTCCAACGGGCATTATGTCCCGCTGTCTTATAAGCATCGCCAAATCTCGCAAAGACCGGTCAAATTGACCGACCACACCTTTCTTTACGATTCCCCGTGAGTCGATGTAGGCGACACCCTCCAAACCCGTTTTCTCTGCTGCGATAGCCTTATCGACAAGGCCTTTAACAATTCCATAGTCAGGCCCATCAAGCCGGCAGACCATAAGCGTTCTAAAATCCAGACCCAGTACGTTGTCTTTCAGCATGTTCGGCCGCCATCGATACAGATCATAAGGACCGGACACCACCATTGACAGTTCGCTGTCCACCGACGCTCCTGTTTCTTTGCCGCTGATATAGTCAATCTTGAGCTGCAACTGAGTTAGTTTGCGCTTTCTTTCCTTGTGCTCAACCGAGCCGGCTGAACCGTTTTTCTCCAACTGCCCGATCTTCTCTTTCTCTTGCTTGGCCAGCTCTCTTAGTTTTTTCAATCTACCTTCCTGACCTTTAATCGGCCCTCGCCCTGCCACCTTGAACGGAATACCGTAAGTAGTCACCAGGCACCTGATTTTGCTGGCAAATTCAAGGCTGAACAACTTCTTGCGAATCGGCCCTGCAAGCCACCTTTCATAATCGTTTCTACTGATCTTGTCTTCAAAGCCTGCCCCCAAGGCCGCGGTAAGAATATTTTCAGCCGGCACCTTCCGTTGTTGGCAATAGTACCGGGCAATCCGGACAGATTCTGCGTTGTAACCGTTCGCTACTACCAGGATCTCGTCAGGCTCTAACGCAACACTTACCGCGCATTGCATTAGAATCAACAAAACAATCACACCAGCTCTAATCGCCATTGCTAACGAGCTTTCTTGGCGCCTCTATCAGAATGAACAGAATCGGGGTTTTCAGTACTGGTATGGCCGTAACCGTTCACGGGGCAAATATGCCATTTTATGTCATTGCGAGGTCCGCCGCAGGCGGACCGTGGCAATCTAAATCGTTACAGTTTAGATTGCGGAGCCTGTTGCGAGCGAAGCGAAGCAATCCCAGGATCCGAGTTTGCTTCGGCACTTTGTGCCTCGCAACCGTAAAACTCCTCGCAATGACCCCAAGAACGCAACTTATACGCTGTGAACAGTTACTCTTTTTGTTAGAGCCTCTTAATGTTTCCTCTCCCCGCGTGTATGTTCAGTTTGTGAATAGCTCTTTTCATAAATGCTCTTTCGTCGAAAAACCTGGCCAACAGTCGCCAAAATTATCTTAATATCTAACCAGAAACATGCTGTCTCGACGTACCTAACGTCGAGCTCAAGTTTTTCCTCACGGGCGAGTTCTCCACGCCCTGAAATCTGAGCAAGACCCGTTAGTCCAGGCTTCACGAGCAGTCGTTTCTTTTGCCGCTCGTCCCATTCAGCCATCTGAGAAATATAGAGTGGCCGAGGCCCAACAATACTCATATCCCCCTTCAATACATTAAACAATTGCGGCAATTCATCGAGCGAGTGTTCCCGCAAAAACTTCCCTACTCTTGTTAGTCGCGGATCATCGCCGGATTTGGGGCTTGGCCCGAAGGGCTCAACATCGAGCTTCATTGTTCGAAACTTATAGAAGACAAACGGCTTGCCGCTTTTCCCTGCCCTTTCCTGCCTGAATATCGCCGGCCCTTTGCTGCTAAGCCTGATAGCTATCGCTACAACAGCAAAAACCGGCAGCAGGATTACCGCCGCCGGCAACGAGACAAAAACATCAATAATGCGTTTGCAGGATTTCTTCACACTATTTTGCGACCAGGAAAACGTCAGCGTCTGACTGTGCGCCGTCGGGATTCAGATATTCATTAGACGGTAGCGTTGCTGCCGCTGGTAATCAGCAACCTGGCTTTCATACTCACGGCAGGTGAGTGAAAAAAAATGCAGGTATTGTTCTTCGTTTCGATAAAAGAGTAGCCTGCCCTTCAGCGCTTCAAAGCGATATACGGGTTCAGCGTTATTCAATATCCCCACGTCGCATCGAGCACCGGGAGCTATTGCTTCAACAAGCATACAGACCTTTTCATAAAGCTCCAATGAAGGTTTGCCCTCAATAAACAAAGCCAGGTCAATGTCACCGCCTTTTTTTACCTGGCCATCTCGTGCAGAACCGTGCAGCAATGCGAAACAAATCTGCGGGCACTGCTTCTTGAGCAAATCCGCCAGTCTATCTACATCGAATTTCATGCCCGGTCAATCTCATCCCGAAATTGTCTAAAAGCATTGAGCTGGTTCTTAGCTATATCAAAAACTATCGCAGGGTCTATCTCTTCGTATTGGTGGATAATAAGATTCCGGAATCTTACCATATCCGTGTAGGGCTTTGCAGACCTTATTACTCCCAACTCGACCAGTTTCTCCATTGCTTCTGCCGCGGTTGCTGTGGGACCGGCATTCTTGCGTGCAATAATACGCTCCGCGATATCCACAACGACTTCCACCATAACTTGCAGAGAACGTTCGGTCATTCGCTGAAGCGCCCAGTCATTCGTAAAGGCTGTGATGTCCACACTTCTGAGCTGGCTTTGTAACTGAAGCAAATATTCATCCAGAAGTGCCAATTTTCTATGGACCAGTGCATTATATTCCATAAGACTAACCTCGGATTAGCGTATTCTTGGCTCCATAGATATTAGTCGGAACGCCGTCATTGTCAATCTGCGGACAGGCTCAAAACCGTTTTTCTTATTCAACTGGCGTAAATTCCGTTATAAACTCCACGCTCTTCTTAGCCGTTGCTTCGTTAGCCCGGGGATGTAAAGGCAAATTTACAGCTTCATTACTGGCCTTTTCAGCTTCCGGACACATTCCCGTTTCGTAGTCGTATGCCGCCAAGGGTGTCTCAATCGGGTGCAGGGGGCATTCAAACCAACTTCCAAGCTCGATCCCCGCCCTTTCCTGCTTAAATATCGCAGGCCCTTTGCTGCTAAGCCTGATAGCTATCGCTACAACAGCAAAAACCGGCAGTAAAATTATTACTGCCAGGAGTGAACTAAAGATATCAACAATCCGCCTCAAAAAATCCCTCTTTTCTGCGCCGTATTTTCTAACCGCGGATTTCGCGGATTACACCGTTTTCCGCATCCCTCCGCCCAATCCGTGTAATCCGTGGTTCATTACAGCTCCATACACTCTCGCCTTATATATTCCTGTCTTAGAATACCGCCAACTTTGTGAAGCAATGTACTGGTCCGTTTATCGCAAAGGAGCCACGCGATATGCCTAAAAGGATATGCCATACTAACCATGACTTTGAACTTCCCTGAATACACCACCTTGAGAATCGCATATTCCTTTCTAAAACCAAATACTCGCATCAGATAATCCTGAACATGTGTCCTGTGGTAGATACTCCTGCTGCCATCAGAAACGTACGCAAACTTTTTCTCATTGAGATAATAATTTAGCATCCCGTCGATCAGGACATAACTGGAATATTTTGGCAGGAACTTGGGATTATACCATATACTCTCCCAGAAAGCGGCATTTTTCAGAATGTAATTCTCCGAATAGCCCACCAACTTGTCATCGGAAAAAACTCCAAAAAATTGCAGGACGTTACCGCAGCGAGCTGCTGCCCGCACCTTTTTTTCGTACGCATCTCTCAAAGGAACAAAATCACTCTTATCGTAGCGGGTGGCTGCTCTCTTGCATACATCATATCCCCACTTCTGTACCTCTTCGGGGTTAATCAGACGTACATATAAGTGTTTACGTCCTCTCCGAATTTTGCTCCTGGTATTTCCACTGCACTGCTCCAGAGACCACGTTCCCTTTCGAATCACATACCACCACTGGGAGTCTTGCACTTTTCCGAATCCTGAATCCCACCTTGCGAAAGGTCTGCCGGAAATCCTGACGACACTTGCAGCTATTTCCGATGTGATTTCGGGACAACAATGCGGCAGATATGCAGGTACCATGAAACCACGGTACTCGTACCAATCGATCCCTTCTACGGTGAGCACATAATTGTCCTGCTCTTTCAGAAGTTGAGCAAAAGTATTATCAGAATCTTTCAGTGCCACTTGATATTGGTTCCTTCAGGAAAATATCTTACATGGGATGTACAGCCCCAAAACCATTTGGTCTGGATAAATTCCCCAACTTTGATTCCACCAGCCTTACCGATACCCTTTAAACTCGGAGTGTTGGTTGATTCCGTCCATATCCAGAAGCGCTTTGCAGACACATCTGATTGTACCACCTTCTGAATTTGGGATGGGTAAATCCTGAGGCCGCGAAGACGCCCCGTCGTCAAGCACGAAATGATAGAATATGAACCGTCAGAGACAAAAGGATAACGGGCCTGCAGCTTGTATGCTGGGACAATCCAGCCTACATGTGCCAATTCCGCGTCAGCAAAAGCCAGTAAAATGCGCGTATCTGGTGCGCCATAGCGAAATCTTAGGTAGAAAGTCGCGAATCGTCCCTGAAGTTGTCGCAATTGTTGCCACTGCTCGCCCGTTACTTCACCCAGGCGCAGCAATTTTGTGCCTACTTGAATTTTTGCATTCACTCTGTGGGCAGGTTTCCTCGGAAGTATAAAGACTTCAAATCTTTTCTGCGAGTACCCGAACATTTGTCCACTTCAAATCTTGTCCAGAAGTATCCGTACGATTCGCTCAGCCGCATGCCCATCCCAGAGTTGCGGAATTCTGGAATGTATAGTCGGCGCACTCAGTTCCTCCATAAATGCCGCAACGATTCTCTCCGTATCCACGCCGACAACCCGGTTCGTGCCAATTTCTGCCGTGACAGGTCTTTCTGTATTTTCCCTTAGTGTCAGACAGGGAACCTTCAAGATCGTTGTTTCTTCCTGTATCCCCCCGGAATCTGTCAGTACTACACGTGCCGAAGACATCAGTTTCAGGAAATCAAAATAACTAAGCGGGTCCGTCAGAACAACGCCTCTCATGTTCTCGATTTTTCCGCCGAGTGACGTTGCAGCAAGGTTCTCGCGAGTCCTTGGATGAGTCGGAAAAACAACCGGCATCTGTCCTTGTATCACATCGATGGCGTCCAGAATACCACCGAACACTGTTGGGTTATCAACATTAGCCGGACGGTGCAGTGTCAAAACAGCATAGCCATCGACACTTACGCCTAACTTGTCCAGTACCTTTGAATCTTTAGCCTTTTCCCTATTCCTCAGCAGCGCGTCAATCATCACATTGCCAACGAGAAACACTTTCTCGTCCGGCATTCCCTCTCGGCGCAAGTTATCTACGCCGCTCTGCTCACTGCAGAAAAGCAGATCACTGATGGCGTCAGTTAATATTCGGTTAATTTCTTCTGGCATACTCCGATCAAAGCTGCGCAGTCCAGCCTCCACGTGCACCAGCTTTATGCCCTGCTTAACTGCCACCAATCCGCAGGCGATTGTACTGTTTACATCACCGACAACTAACACCGCGTCAGGCTTGTGCTCTGATGCAACCGGTTCAAACCTCTTCATGATCTCAGCCGTTTGCACCGTGTGAGAGGCTGAGCCTACTTCCAGGTTCATATCAGGTTCCGGAATCTCAAGTTGTCGAAAGAACAGATCGCTCATTTGTCTGTCGTAATGCTGACCGGTATGAACCAGCACCGGCTCGATATCTTTGTGGGCTTGGTATGCTTTGAATAGAGCCGCTATTTTGATGAAGTTCGGCCGTGCGCCAACAACGTTAATGATCTTCATAATCTATGACCTTCTCACAACTTCCACGAGGACACGTTCTAACCGGCTGGCTAATTTGCGGCGGTCGAATTCACGCTCGCCCAGTTCGCGGCCATTCTTGCCCATTTTTCGGCACAGTTCGGGATCAGCAGACAACTCTTCCAAGGCATTGGCCAAGGCTTCTGGACGATACGGGTCAAGACATCTGCCGCAGTTATTGTTCTCTATTGTTTCTCCCAGCCAGCCCGCCACATTTATCAGTACGGGCTTACCAGCAGCCAAGGCATCAAACATCTTATTTGGGGACCATGCGTTGTGTTTCGACGGTCGCAGTATTGTCATACAAACTTGACAGCCCGCTACGGCTTGGGCAATCTCCTCTTTGGGCACTGGATCCTGGAAGACCACGTTCTTGAGTTTGTAGTGCCTCGCCATTTTCTCAAGCTCCGCTCGTTTTGCTCCATCACCTTGTAGTATTATCACTATCTGGTCTTTTCCTCTCTGGTCCAAAATGCGAGCTGCTTCGATTACATACTCCAAGCCATTGGCCGGTCCCATAGCTCCGAAGTAAATAGCAGCGAACCGATCCGCCAATCCGAGGCGCTCGCGCCACCGCGAACCATCTAAGTCGGGCCGAAAGACATCAAGATCGCTGCCATTTGGAATTACAGTAATTCGGTCACTTCGTATCCCCGCCCGGATTATTCCATCCTTCATACCTGGTGCCAGCGCCACAATATGATCGGCTGCCACATATATCTTCTTGGCCAGCCGCCGTAACCACCAGATAGCTACGGGGTTCTTCAAAACTCCCAAATCAACAAGCCCCTCTGGCCAAAGGTCACGAACCTCAAACACGAACGGAACATTGAAATGACGGCTCAGTGAAATACCTGCAAGCCCAATAGGCAACGGCGTATGGGTGGCAAAGACGACATCTGGCCGGTCAAGGCACTTACCAATTCGCCCAGCCAGGCGTGCAAACTCATAGAATCTCAACATACGCTGCCAGCCGTTCAACGCATTAGCTGCCTTGGCGTCATTATACCCACCTGCAATCGGTACCACGTTGATACCGTCGCATGCCACTTCAACATACTTCTTGTCCTGCGGCAACGAAAACTCCTTGTTGCCTATGCCGGACGTCATCATTGTGACTCGATGACCGTTTTCTACAAGGTATCTGGCGAACTCATAGGACCGTATGCTAGCCGTAGCTTTTCTTGACCCGAAATATTGGTGCAGATAAAGAATTCGCATTTGGGTCCCCGCGGAGCAGGGTTGGGCCCGTCAGAAGCGCTGTCGCCTCTGCTCAGTCTTCTGTTGTCTGTCTTCTATTCTCTGCTTAGGATGCAGATCTTAGAAGAACGCCTTCTAACCGACTTGCCAATTTCTCTCGCGCAAATTCCCGCTCTGCCAGTGCGCGAGCGTTTTTGCCCATCTGCCGGCATAGTTCTGGGTCGGCCGCCAGTTCTTCTAATGCGTCAGCCAACATCTCCGGACGATGCGGATCAAGGTATCTGCCGCAGTTGTTGTCCTCTATCGTCTCGCCCAGCCAGCCTGGCACATTTATCAGCACGGGCTTACCCGCCGCAAGCGCATCAAACATCTTGTTTGGAGACCACGTATGTTCTTTCGCTGCCCGGTAGATGGTCATACATGCATCACACGCTGCCACAATACGCGCGACTTCGGCCTTATCGGGCACCGGGTCATTAAAAACAACGTTTGTCAGTTCATATTCGCGCACCATCTTTTCCAAATCGGGCCGTTTACCCCCACTGCCGTGCAGCACCAGCACGATATGCTCTTTACGTCGTTCAGCTAAGATTTGAGCGGCTTCGATGACATACTCAAGCCCATTGGCCAAGCCCATCGCGCCAAAGTAAATGGCAGCGAATCGATCACCTAAGCCAAGCCGATCGCGCCAGACCGAACCGTCCAAGTCGGGCCGGAAAAGATCCAAATCAGATGCATTCGGAATCACAGTCACCCGTTCAGCCGGCACGCCCGTGCGCACGATACCCTCTTTCATGCCCGGCGACAACGCCACAATATGTTGAGCCTCGGCGTATATCTTCTTTGCCATTCGCCGCAGCCACCGGATGGCTAAAGGATTTCTTAGCGCCCCCACATTGACCAACGCCTCAGGCCAGAGGTCGCGGACCTCAAAGACGAAGGGGACGGGGAAGTGACGGCTAAGTGCAATGCCTGCCAACCCGATGGTCAGCGGTGTATGCGTAGCAAAGATGATATCTGGTTTGGCTAACTTCTTGCCCACACGACCAGCTAACCTGGCGAACTGATAAAACTTTAGCATACGTTGCCAGCCGCTCATACCGGTACCGACCTGCGGATCATTATAGGCCGCGGCGATAGGGACCACACTAATGCCTTCCGATTCCAGCTCTGCGTATTTTAGCCCTTTCGGAACTGGAAACTCGTCGTTAGCCACTCCCGAGGTTATCATCGTGACATGGTGACCTTTTCCTACGAGATATCGGCTGAATTCATAGGACCGCGTCCCCGTCATGCCTTTTCGGGATGCAAAATATTGGTGCAGATAAAAAATGTGCACTGGTGTCACCAGTAAATGCCCTCGTAGCCGTCAGCGTGGCGGTCTACGCTCCCGATATTAGCCAGGTCCAGCACGCGAATCCCAGCATTGAGCCAGCCGTAAATACAATCGGCATCCACCGTGGGATGGTTCACAATAATCAACTCTGCTGTCGAGAGGTCCTCCAGAAACGAGACCAGCAAGTTCTCCAGGTGCCGCAATGCTTTTTGGACCTGTTCCTTATTGCTGCCGACCAGCCGGTCCGGATGCACCGCTGGATCGTAAATCCGCAACTTTATCCCCTCGCCAATCAGTGCCTTGGCAACCTTCACATACGGACTTTCCCGCATGTCATCCGTGTTGGCCTTAAAAGCCAGACCCACCATCCCTACCGTATGGGGACGATGTGTCAGTATACGTGCTACGAGATTATTAATCTGTGCATCATTGCTCTCAAGCACATTTCGGAGCATCGGCAGTTGCAGTGATTTTAGCGAAGCAAATCGCAGAATCGCCCGCAGGTCCTTGGGCAGACACGACCCACCGAAAGCAGAGCCAGGCCGCAGATACCGCGCGCTTATGTTGAGTTTCGTGTCCGCGCAGAAAACCTCAGCTACGCGCCGGGCATCCACACCTACAGACTTGGCTACTGTCGCAACTTCGTTCGCAAACGTAATCTTGAGCGCGTGGAAAAGATTGTCACAGTACTTGACCATCTCCGCTTCGCCCAGTTCCAGGCGGAAACACGCGGCACTGTATTTCTCATAGACGCTCAGAAGCTTCTTTGCCGCACCAGGATGGGCTTCGCCAACGACAATCTTAGCTGGGTCATAGAAGTCCTTCACAGCCGTGCCTTCCCGAAGGAATTCCGGATGGAACACAACGTGTATATCTTTGCCGACCGTCAGGCCGGATTCCTTCCCCAAGAGAGGGATAATCCGGTTGGCTGTGCTCCCCGGCAGGCATGTGCTTCGCAGCACGATAAGCGGACGGTCGTCGGAATCGCGCAGCGTCTGCGCGATTTCTTTGATGACAGCCTCCACCGATGAAAGGTCGATTCCACCATCTGGTCCGCAAGGGGTCCCCACACATATCCAGACCATTTCACTTTGTCTCAGCCCCTCCGAGGCTTTGGTTGTGGCTTTGAGCCGACCGGCCTTGTGCCCCTCCGCAAGAAGTCTCGCCACACCAGGCTCCTGGATCGGGCAGCGACCCTGTGACAAATCCGCCACCTTTGCAGCGATCTTGTCCACTCCGACAATCTCGTGGCCGTCCTGAAGCAGACACGCCCCGCTCACGACTCCCACATAGCCCATCCCAAATATGCTTATTTTCATCTGGTTCTCCCTGACCATCGCTGTGTAAACTTGCACAACCGAGTGCTGAAACTACCCTCAAGAAAAGCAAAATGCTCGTATATGTGGCAGATAGGCATACAAGATTACTTATATGAGTTAGGAAGCTATAGCTTTACAGAACGGTCTGTCAGCTGCGGCCTCAATCACTCTACCCCCTCATTGCCCAAGAGAAGCAAGGGCCCATGGTTGTGTAAAAACAATGCCATAACCATTGCTAATTTCCGCTCTTACATATTTATAATCCTTTCCGGAGGGCAATTCCGTAAGATCTATAGCATTGCCTTCTGCGACCCTTTCCCCATTAGCTATCCAGCTAACTCCACCATCGGTATCTATTGCGATTGAATCGTTACTTGCCATTATCTTTGCAATTTTCGGATACCTATTTTTATTCTGCTTTCCTTCGCCCCAATCGTGAATCGCGAAGAAGCAGCCCTTCTCCAATGAGTTTCTGTACTCGTCCATACTATAGGCGGGAATCATCACAAGAATCTTACCGCAATCCATATAAGGTGCATCATAAGGTTCGTCACGATGTTCCCAAGGTCCGTACCAGTCATTGACTGCAAAACCCCATATCTTCGTATCTTTGTTGGTGAGCAAATGATCCCAGACAAGCTGGAAATGTTCAGTGTAATTGGGGTAATCTGGGTATTCCTCTTTTAGGAGCCATCTGCAGTAAAAGTAACCATTCACAATCTCAATCCCGTGGTAGTTCTCCAACTCCATATAGGTGTCTGTACTTGCTGTTGGATGCGCGATAATCGCCATTCCTCCATACAGATTGATTAGGTCCATGCACTGTTGGCTGGTCTCATAATGCCATTGCTCTTTCGTTTCACAATAATTGGGTTCCCACAATTCTATATATGTGGTTAGAAACGGGGAGGTCATATGATGACAGCCTATCTCCTCCATAGAAGGAACGAAAAGTTTAATATTATTCAAAGTAGCAAGCACTTCCTCATCGCTATTAAAACCGGAAAGGTATTCATGAACTGGCCATAGTCTATAATCGCAGTAAGTGGTACCGCCGGATCTCCTTCCCGCATAGTCCAAAGGAACAATCACATTATACCCTGCTTCATCATAGGCCTTTATCCTGTCCAAAGATAAGCGCCCCATATGGTCATGGTGCTGAGCCAATGCCCTATGCCATAGGTCCCAGTCCACATCTTGGTAAGGGTCATAGGCTATAGCGTAAACGTTCGTCGTTGACCAATATTGTGCCCATAGAGCAAAATCGACCAAGTCAATGTCTTGGCTAAGGTCGAAGTCGGTACCGCCAGACCAATCATGCCCCGAGGAGGCATTGTGTAACCATTTCTCGGCGAAAATACTGAGATCAGCCCAATCGACAGAACCATCTCCATTAAGATCGCCTTCAGTCGCCGGAGCCACGCTGGACAAGCCAAGTATCAACGCCAGCACCAGTAGCGTCAGGCTCACAAAGTCAGAGATAGTCTTTTCATCACACATTTTCTAACAAGAAGCTGCGGGAATAGGTCAACTACCCGGAACACTTAGACGACAAAGACTGTTTTTCACATCCTTCAACTCCTGCGATCTTGGATGAGTGCTAATACCGCACTTGGGAATCGCAAGGCACCAGCCTATATCCGGTTATTTATGCAGAGGGAAGACGCATCTTTGTAGAGAACGGGCCCTCCGCGCCAGCTTAGTTCAGTTGTTTGACCAGAATGTGCCAAAGTGCACAAAGTCCATCAGGTCGACAGTTCCATTCATGTCCACATCGGCATACTCACACCAGTCGGGAGACCCGCACTCATCAAGCCAATGCGACACGAGCACACCCAAATCCTGAAAGTCCGGAGGTGGTGGCGGCGCGTCAACCATATGCTGAATGATATTGCGCGTTACCCTGCGCACCGTCTCATACCCCGAAGCAGAAGTCAAAAGCGCGTTTCCCCAACCACAATGAGTACCTGCAGAAAAGACCTGGCCCCCTCGACCATCTGGAAAACCGTACTTAGGACTGTCTTCATAATAGACCGCGGCAGCATCAACATGATCAACCTTCACGTAGTCGTTGTACCTATAGACGCCCGCGAGTTGTTCCCGGCGAGCCAGCAGCACTACATCCATGGTAGCTGGCGAATGGGGACTCATATAGTCAGTTTCACCCGAAGCTGTTCCACTACCGCAGGCATCGCCATTTTGCAGGTTTGTTCCTTCAAACATGAAGTGATTACCGTCCTGAACAATGAAATCCTCCGCTTCAAAACAGTACGAGTACGGTACATAGTAAACGCCCTGCAATACCACGGCCGAACGCTTAAGCGGTTCCTTCGCCCACAAGGTTGTCACTAAGCTGTTATCAACTTCCCGCATAGGGTCTTCATACACGGCATAGCTTTTGTAGCTGACCATCTTATTGCCGTTGTCTTCGAATCGAACTTGCCAGTAGATATCGTTTGCAGAAAAGAATGCAATGTGTCCGCCGCGGTGGTGGTGAGCTTCAAGCGCATCATACGTATTACGCGATATATACTCATGATGGCCGGCAAACACCAAAACATCGTATGCCCTCAAAATAGCTGGTTTAGAACTTATGTCCCATTCTGTAATGAACTCCGGGTCGAAACCGTCAGCGATAAGTTGGCTGCTCACCTCCCACTGGCCCCAATAGTTCTTACCTCTACCGGAGGACTCTGCAAAGGGCCTCAGAAATGATACAGCCACAGCATAGTGGCTATCCCCAGGTACACCACTGTAATACAGGCTTTTACCGCCCCACTTGTTGTATGCGTGCCGTGTGTTATAATTCATAACAAAAGCCACTTTGCTACGAGAGCCTGGCACACGAGTTCGAACAATGAAGGGATGGTATGTGTAGGTATATTCACCGCTGGTGGTACGTAACAGCGCCAGGTAATTGCCGTTTTCCCATTCGTCCGGCACGACCCAGCTATAACTTACCGGCCACTTTGCACCTGTGGCCCAGGGCCGCTCCTCGTGCGCAGGCGCTGGATGATATGCTCCAGGCAAGTCGGTGACTTTCGCTATTACCGTTCTTTGCCATTCCTCCTTACGAATCTCTATGCTGTAAGTCTCAGCGGTCGTCGAGACGTGAAAATGAATGGTTTCACCAGGCAGATAGCTTTTCTTATCGGCATAAGCTTCAATATACGGCTTAGCTCCGCTTGCATTTATTGTTCGCGAACTGCTACCATCTTGACCTGGCGGCGGTTCTTCAGGCCAGGCGCTCGCGTCTTCTTCCGGCGGCTCCTCAGGCCACCGGCTCGCGTCCGCCGCCTCTGGTATTTTGGGCGTCGCAGCCGTTATGCCATGTACAGCAGCCTTCTTAGCGGCACAACCAGGCACGAGTAATAGTAGGACCATAAATAGAAGAAACACCCTCTTCATTCCCCTGGCCTCCTTCTCAGCCTGACAAGTTATATCCACAACCTTAGAACGCCCACCGTGACGTTTCGCGTTCTCATTGCGAACCGCACCAGTGCTCCGACCCTTTACATTCTAACAGATATAGGATATAATATCATACTCGCATTTGTCAAGGACATAATGAAGCTTTTCTAACCCTTCTTTGGCTGCCACGTGGCCAATGGACTATTCTTGACTGCAAGAGAATCATAATGCTGTCGTGTGTGTACGATCACAGAATTGACAGTCTCTGCTTTTTTCTCACTCAAAATGGACCGGTGCCATTTTCAAAAAAGTTGGCCTTGTGCCGACAACAGGGGGCACATTCAACAAGTCACTCACCTCCTACTATTCTCCAAAACTTCCTCGTAAATACCCAGGAGCTTTTTGCTCTCGTTTCCCCAGTTGTACTTTTCGCGAACCGCTCTTGTGCCATTCTCTCCCATTTTCCTTGCTTCGTCTGGATGCTCTATCAGATACGTGACGGCCTTGGCAATCTCTTCGGGATTAGATGGATCTACTGTCAGCCCACACTTGTCCTTGTTAATGATTTCTTTGTACAAGGGAAACGTGGAGACTACCACAGGCAGTCCCACCAGCATGTAGTCGAAAAGTTTGTTAGGTAAACAGCTTATATTATTAGAGTAAGGTAGATACGTTATCACTCCGATGGATGCCTGAGAAGAGAGTCTCTCTTTTTCTTCGTACGGAACCCAGGGTACCAAGTCAATGTTTTCACATAGATTAGACTTCGAGATCGATTTCTTAATTTCCTTCTCAAAGGAGGGAGGACTTGCCTTTCCGACCAGACATAATTTCCACTCCGGATGATTCTTTGCAACGAGACCAAACGCTGTAATCAACTCAATTATACCTCTGATTTTGGACATCCCCCCAAGGTAGATAACATTCTTTTGAGGATTCTTCTCAAAAGTATTGGACAGTTCAACGATAGGGTAATTCTCAATCCGTTCTGCCTGAACGTTCATCTTCTTGTATCTTTCTCCAACGACCGGAGTGGTGTAGATTACATAATCGAAAAACGGCACGACGATCCTTTCAAACAGATCAAAGAGCTTACTTATTGAATGTCTTAAGCCTTTGGAAATCCAATACTTGTCCAAAATGCTATTGGGATAGTGCTCGTGAACATCCCAAATCGTCCTTTTACCTAATAGCTTCAGAACCAAGCCAACAAGCATTAACTCCGGGTCATGAAAATGATAAACATCCGCATCCTCTTTCACCGCCAGTCTAAGCAATTTCCACATGACTTTTGTCATTCTTTCAAATCTATTCCTGGGTTTGGGCAAAGGGAGAATTCTTACCCCGTCCACAACCTCTTCTTTGCTGACTGGAGCAATGAGGACCACTTCATAGCCTGCTCTTGCCAGGGTTTTTGCTTCTTTGTGAAAAATTCGGCCGTCAAAGGGAAGATGAACAGAAGTGAGGATAGAAACCTTAACTCGATCTTTCTGTTGTGAACCGATCACGGATTCCTCTAAATTCTATAGACCTGCTAATCCAAGCGAGTCGTCTCTCAATGATCCTGCTCCCCCCTTCTCCTGCGCTTGTCCAGAATATCCAACCGCTACCCAAAGTATAGCAGAGCTGTCATACCGAACGTCATTCCACCAATGACCACAGCGCTTTGGCAAGTTTCTCTGCGTTTCGCTCTGCGTCAAACACCTTGTGTACATAAGACAATCCCTTCTGCCCTGCGGATATCCTAAACTCGCGATCATTAATCATTGTCTCCATGGCATCTTTGAGCTGATTCGCGTCGTGTGCGTCAACAAGTACGCCTGTATCGCCATCAACTACAGCTTCTGGAATACCGCCGACTCTGGTTGCCACTATGGGCAATCCACAATTCATGGCTTCCAGTACGGCCTGAGGCATCCCTTCACTGTGTGATGGGAAAACCATAAAATCCGAACCCTGCAAGAAAACCGAAACTTCTTCTGGCGCAACCCGGCCTGGCGTCACAATCGCGTCATTTCTGCCGAGCTTTGACTTGAGCCGAGCAAGTCTTTCCGAGGCCGGGCCGCCACCAACACACACCAGTTTGAAATTGGGATACCGGCCAAGAAGTTCTCCCGCAGAGACGACCAATTCGTTTATACCCTTTGTATCTGCTATCTCACCAACATACACGGCCACAATGTCCTCTTTCGCCCATCCGAGGCGATCTCGTATTTCGCTTTTGTCCTTTGGCGGCGAAAATTTCTCCGCGTCCCTACCAAGATACGCACACAAAGGTTTGCGCTTACACTTTCCGGTTTCGGCCAGTCTTCTGCAAATTGCCTCGCAGACCCCCACAGGCAAATCCACCTCTTCCAAGATACTTCCCAGCCGCTTCCACAGCGGAGGAAGCTGCTTCGTGTAGACCATAACGTCACTTCCGATCGCCAGAGTGGCTACCGGCAAATTCAATTTCTTGCCGATAACAACCGCGGCTTCTGCATCCGGGATCATGGGAACTCCTAACACAAGATCAAACGAATTTTCGCCGTGTAATCGCCGACCATGCTTACTAAGAGCCATAATCATAGATTTGCCCTCAAACAGGCAAAACCATAAACCAGGAGGACGCAGATATCTGACTTCATGCACTTTCAGGTCTTTCGGCCCAGAGAGGGGGTTCGTCGGCCCGTAGCCTCTCCATCTGCGCACTCGGTGTAGAGGCCACGGCGCCCAGGGTCTGGCCACCAGAAAGACGCATTCGATCCCATACTTGGCAAGGTATCCGGCTTGGCGACACATGAAAATGCCCTGCCTTTTCAAGTGCTCACTGGGAAACATATGCGTAATCGTCAATATCCGCAGTTTCTTCATTTATCTCGCCAGCTTTATGTCCGGTCGCATCAGCGTAGAATCAGCCGATACGTTCCGCCGCCGTCCTTGCCAAATATTCTTTACACTCTCTTGCCTGCCCTGGCTTACAATAAGCATCCTTTATAGCCTCCGTAGCAGCCCAGCAGCAGGATGTATATTTTTGCTCGACTTGGCTAAGAGCATTTAACCAAAATCATCACAAAATCACAGAAAATAAGGGAACACAACCGAGGCGACAGGCTGAACATACACGAAGCAACAAAGTACATTAGTCGATATCGCACTCTCATCTGCTTTTTGTAATGTCCTGAACTCAGATAATAATCAAATACGTTGGTAAAATATAACTCTACTACCTGTCCCAGGTTGTTTTCTATCTGCTTCTTGATCTCACAAAAGTTATAAACGTTAATGTGACCGCTATTTTCAATCAAATGCTGTCTTGTTTTACCTTTCTTAATAAAATTTTTCATTCTGAGAAAAAGGTTATTTTCTAAAGGCACTTTGAGTATGACAAACTCAGAAATTCTTCTTGTTTCCTTGAGAGCTTCTGCCGGATTAGGTACGTGCTCTAATAAATCAATCATCAAAGTAAAGTCTATTTCCTTATCACATAAGGAAGTTTTGCGAATGTCCTCGTTTAGGGCCCTTTCTAAATCGGGATTATTTTTCTTTTGAATTTCAAGCATCCCCGGGCTTAAATCTAATGCAAACTTATTAACTGTAATACAATACTTTTCCTTAATATAAGCAGATACCGCATTCAGGATCAATCCGGCTCCTCCCCCGATATCCAGCAGATTGATTTGCTTTTTGTCAATATCTCGAATGCATCTGTCAACAAGGGGAATTATCTTGCTGACTTTCCAGGAAGAGTCCTGTTTATGAAGTGAAGGGTGCTTCATAATATACTCATCCGTTCGGTAAAGATTCTTGGCGTGTTCTTCCGCATTTCTCATATTTGAGGCTTCTTTTTGAAGTGTTTCAACAACCCCATCGCGGCACGCTGACCTCACTCGGTGCCCCAAGAGACTGTGCCAATCTGACTGTCGGCTCCAGACACGTAGCTAATACTCGGTGGATACAGCTTCCTCATCTTCATAACTGTATGTGTATTCACCTGGGCCGGCATTGAACCAGCTTATACGTTCCGCTGCTATAATAAATGCTAAGAATATCCAATAGTACTTCGCGAAAATCTGCCCCATACTCAATCCATTCACTAACAGGAATGTCAAAACTGCTCTGGCGTATAGCTTCTCCCATCCAAGCGGCGTGCGCTTTATGGTCAACATCATCATAATTACAAAAACTGCAAAAAGCATAGCAGCAGGTATTCCATAAGCCCCGAGAGCAAGAAAGAAATCATTGTGCGGCCAGTGCCTCATCCCCGTTCGTTCAAACCAGCCGTAATAACTTGTTCCTGCTGGTCTTCTCACCGCACTTCTAACGGCTGCTTTTACAGGCTCCATCCTGTAACTAAGAGCCGCTTTGGCACGTGGAACATCTGTCAGTCGCTCCACAACCGGCGTTTCCACTCTCCTGCTTTTTACCGCCAGCCCCGCAGAGACAGAAGCCAGCAGAATAATCGCGAGCAGCAATATCGCCAACACAGGTCTCCGCAAGACTTGCCTTACAAACAGCAGCGGTGACAGCATTGTAAATGCCAACGCAACCATAGCCCCACGAGACCCAATCCTAAGCAGCATGACGGGCAAAAACAAAATTGCAGCTATACACATTACTCGGCACAATATGTTCTTGTCCCGCGCAAAGAGATAAATGGCAGCCAAAAAAGCCATGCCGGTTAAGGCCGCCAACATGTTGGGCTCGATTGCCTCACCGAGCGTAGCTGCATATCTTGCCTCAGTTGTTTCTTGAATTACTCTCATCGTCCCACCAGTCACAACTGCTAAGATAGCCGTGCCCAATGTCCCAAACACGTACGACCTAAGTGCCCAGCGAAGGGTTTTTTCGCCATTTGTCTCCAGTATCCAGTATACAATCAAAACAAGGGCAAGAAGCTGAATCTGGGTAAACATCCGCCGTAATTCCAGGCCAAGGTAAGGTGCTGCCAGCGATGCTAAAAGTATCCAAATTGTGTATAAGCCCATGACCCACAACGCCTTGTTGCCGATACGCAATCTGGGACGCGTAATCAACAAATTCAGTGCGAAGCTGACCGCAAGCGCTATACCAACTCCCCGGTCGAGGCTGAAAACTTGTCTGTAGCCAAAACCTGCACCTGTTGGCAACACCAGCATCATAACACATAGGGCAAAAGTTGGCTTTAGAACCATGCCGATAAACGTCGGCACAGCTATGATTATGGTACCGGCCACAGGGTTCTTTCCTAACACCATTACGGCGAATCCAATCAGGCAAATTACTGCCCATATCGAAAGCAGCAAAACGTTCATCACCGGCGGTAATTGGATATCAGAAGTCCGCTCAGGCTGTTCATAAAACAAATCCTCTTGGCTTATTTCATTTGCACATGCAGTATACATAAGTGGCAACCTCCAACATAAGCAATTAATCCTATCCCTGTTCGAGACGATAATAGGCAAATCTTGGGTAAATCAACAACTGGTACAGCAAATATCTGGTGGCTTTCCACCAAGGCCTTTGTTGCGCGAGGCACCAAACAGTCTTGCGGTAACACCGACGCATCAGCGGGGCAAAATCCCGAGATAACCGCCCAATCATTTCGGGGTGCCGTTCCGCGTATCCGGATAGAAACACATCAGCCATGTTCGGAGCATCCCAGTTAAACAGGCATGCTCTTGGGACGGCCAAGAAGATGTAGTTCACAAACCAGATTATGTCAAAGAATCTTGAGCCATAGGTACCACTTCGGCCCAGATATGGTGCCGCCGACCAGTCTAATATGACAAGCTGACCCGAAATCTCATGAAAGCACAGGTTACGAAGCGTAAAATCACCGTGAACAAAAACATTAACATCTGGAGAATCCATCCATTCCGACGGCAGTGCGTACTTCATGTCCTCGGGTAAAACCAATTGTTCATGAACAACTGCCAAGGCCTCTCCTGCCCTTCTCAGAAGCCCGGACAACCGCTCGTCTTTACGAACCGCCATCTCAAGCAATGTAACCAGGCCTCTCACTCGTTCAAAATCCAATTCCCCCGTCTGCTCATCAAAATTTAACACCTTCGGAACATAAAAAAGACCGCTGTCCCTACCGATTTCGCCGGCCCTTTCCGTCTTCGCTGCTTCAACGGCCAGTAAAGAGGAGTCTCCGGTTTTTCGGGCAATATTACCAATGAACTCCATCGTTAATTCCTTTGAACCGGATCATCTCTGTTTCGCCAACCGCACACTGCGACGGGGCTCTCTGAGAACCGCGTTAGGCATTTGAACTTGCCGGCTGCACCATCTATTGCACCGTTCAGCCGGTATGATACCGGGACTCTTGGCGGATGGAAAAAACCGACCGGATAAAGCTCCACAATCTCTAATCCCACCGCTTCCACAAGTGTCTTCATCTCAGCGATAGTCATGACATTGAATATGCCCTCTGAATTCTTCTGTCGATGACGGATATACCCCAGCTTAATCCAGGGTGAACCAAAATTCCGGTGATTGTTGAACACTAAGTAACCATCCTCGGCTAACAATTCCACAATAGCTCTGATCGCCGCATAACGTAGTTCCGGCTCGGCATTCAGAAAAAACCGAAAGGCTGTTATCAGGTTAAACGTCCTTCCTCGCAGAACATTTTCTGTAGTAATGTCCGCCTTGACTATCTCAGTGCGTTTCAGTTTTGCTCTGGCAATTGCTAACATTGAGCTGGATACATCAACGCCTGTCGATGTTGTCACACGATTTTCCAAAAAACTTGTTACGCGCCCTGTACCGCAGGCAAAATCCAGCAGGTGAATATCTTTGCCCGCAAGGTATTTTTCTAAGATTCTCAAGATGACTTCCCGCTCGCGCGACCAAAGGAATCTCTGCCATGCCTGCGTTTCGTAATACGCCTCATATTCGGCACCCTTCTCCACGTATTTATGAGAATCTCTGTAAGTATATTCTTTTGCCATACACTGGTTTGCTATTTTCGCAGAACAATATGGACAAATCGTCTTCGCTCAATTGCATCCAAACTAAGGACCCAGCAGCTTACGAGTGTCACTGCCATTGTGGCGAACACCACGGCAAAGATTTCCAGCCACGAATCAGGCGGCGCCACATATTTCCAGACCACAATCAGAGCTACGCCTGGGAGGCAGCCTAACATCGCAGGCCACCATACACGGCGCACACTATCCCACGCAGATATTTTCATCGTCCGATTGAAATATATCGGCAATATCACCCCCGATATTAACACCATAGGCAGGAAATTGGACCACGCTATTGCAACCAGGCCCAGGTTGAACACCTTCACCGATACCACGGACCCGATAACACAAAGTAAGGCCATTAAAGCCGTGAAGATTCCAAAGACCTTGTGCTGTCCACGACCCACAAGCACCAGAAAGTTACTATGCTGCGTCAACCTAAGACAGTGCCCCACCGCCAGTATGGCCAGTATCACACCCATAGTATCAACTATCGCGGGGTTCAGGTCCTTGGATGTATCACCAACCCATATCCACAGGAATTCCCTGCCCATTGCAACGAGAAAACATCCGGCGGGGATTATCATCAAGAGACTGTATTTTTGCGTCAGAAACGCTATTTCTTTGATCCGCCATTCATCGTCTCTCGCGTCCAGGTCGCTGACAGCCGGCTTGATCGCCCGTGTGAAGGCCTGCAGGAATTGTGACAACAACATGACCCCCGCAGCCGCGGTCCAAAACTGAGTGACCTCGTCCTCGCCTATGAAGATGCCGATTATAATACTACTGGCCTGGTAGATTATGATCGCGCCCCCCATATACAAGAATGTATTTATCCCATAAACCAGCATCTCTCGCAGAAGGCCAAAGTCTATCTTCCGCAGAGACAGTACAAATTGTGGCAACAACTTCCTGGCAAAAATAGTTTGCAGCACCCTCACGACAATTTCACTCGTTGCCAACACCACTCCCATCGTCAGCAGACCATAACCTCGCCAGACCAACACAACGAGTAATATCGTTCGGGTCAGCAACATGATAAGCATTGTCAAATTGATGATGCCATACCGCTGCAGCCCGCTCAGTACCGCACTGGATAACTGCAAAGGCATCGCCAAGGTGGCACAGAAGCCCATCACCAGCACGAGCACTTCGGCAGTCCTTACCAGCTCCGGTTTGATCTCGAACCAGTTGTCGACATTGTAGTGAATCACCAGACTTGCCGCGACAACCGCAATTGACACAGCCAAATAGAAAAACAGCGTTG
>Ga0114930_10001566_pt1 | contig 21561 bp, 13 predicted proteins | sample AnhtaG_FD_87300 | JGI IMG/M metagenome (GOLD analysis project Ga0114930, IMG submission 87300) | Deep subsurface microbial communities from Anholt, Denmark to uncover new lineages of life (NeLLi) - Anholt_01485 metaG | ecosystem: Environmental > Aquatic > Marine > Oceanic > Sediment | place... | reverse complement strand
TCCAACCTGCATACCAAGGAAACTCGCTGCATTATAGCAGAACAAGACAAAGCTCGGCTCAAACGGCCAGTTGGTCTGTAGAACATCGAATCCTGCGAGCAGGAAAACACTGCCGTTTCGTCGCACTAATGCCAGGGCCGGTGATTCGTTAAACTCAGCCAGAACCTCCGCGTCACGAGGTAAGACCATTTTATAACATTTCGCAGCAAACAGGTTCATCATATTGACATATTGCAGCACCGGATGCTTAGGCCTCCAATCCACCACAACCTGGTTTTCCAGCTGTTGAGGGACTGATACATCAATGCCTTTTGGCGGATGGCCGAAAACCAGATATCGGCACCGACTTAGTTTTGAGTTTTGAGTTTTTAGTTTTGAGTTTCCTGGATACTTATCAAGTACAATAACATCATAAGGCTGCTGCACGCTCAAAGCGGAATGGTCCATTGCATCGAATTCAGCCGGCGAATTAACGTCGAGCCGAGCAAGCGGACAAGCCCGCAGCGCCGATTCAAGAACTATGTTGCCGGCGGTAACAAGCAGCACCGACAGCTTCTTAGGAGGCGATAAAATAGCCCAGGCGGTATCATCGCTGGACAGGGAATCAGACTGCAACAGGGTTACTTCGAGCACTCCGGCCTCAGCGTGCGATACAGAAAAGCTCAAGGCCACCTTACCGTAGTTTTGAGTTTTGAGTTTTGAGTTTTTAGTTTCGTTGGCAGGGGTGCTATTTGTCTTTCGCGCCGGAATCGTTACTGACCTTACCGCACGCACATCGTTGTTTATACTGAGCTGCACATCGCAGGTTACTTTCGTGCTGCCATAATTAGCTAAAGAGACGAAGACGTTTATCTCATCAGGATTTTCGTAGGTCCTTCGTGCCTGCATAGCGGTTATGGCGACATTATTAGTTTTGAGTTTTGAGTTTTGAGTTTTGAGTTTCCCGCCCACGCTATGAAAAATCAATTCATCGGGACCGACCACTACCTGGTCCAAATCGTGAATTCGCCCGTCGCTGAACAACACCAGCCGGGCCGGCTCCTCGGCGCTTCGGATGTTGCCCTCGACACCGGGCGACTGAGCGAAGGCACGGGCGACCACAACCGCCTCACCCAGAGAGGAGTCACCATCGCCCGCTGTTATCGACCCTATGGCCAAGATAAGCTGACGCTTGTCCGAGGTAAAGTTGCACATCACCTTGGCGTGACTGTCAAAGGCGATGACCATCGTCTGGTCCGACTTATCACTTAGAGAAAAGAATGCCTTACTCCGCATCGACTCAACAAATACCCTCGCCTGTTTCCTGGCCGCTTCCAGACGACTCGGCTCGGCGTCGGCGCTGTTCATACTTGCAGACCGGTCAATCAACAATGCATATCGCCGGCCGGGACCACGAGTCAGCGACAGGATCGGCCCAGCTAAAGCAAACAACATAATCAACAACATCAATAATTGCAGCAGCAGCAGGATGTTGCGTCTTAGCCGTTGGAACGGGGCATTAACCTGCATATCCTGAACGGCCCGTTTCCACAGCAGAGTGCTCGAGACAATCTGCTCACGACGTTTGAGCTTCAGGAAATACAGCAGCAGCAGCAGCGGCACCGATACCGCAGCGGCATAAACAGCCATCATAGGCGTCAGCCATTCCATAAATTCACACTCCCGGCAATTGGTTAAATAATCACCAATCACCAGTTACCAATCACCAGTTACCAATTACCAATCACCACTAACGAAGCAGCCGAATCCGCCGCAGATAGTTCAGTACCAGCGACTCCACGGAGTCGGCGGAATTGGCAAGCACATACACTATGCCGCGACGGGCGCAGAAATCCTTCAATTCGTTACAGTAGGCGGTAAGGTTTCGCTTATAGTACTTTGATAGAGCCGCACTTACGGTAATCTCAGCGGCGTCGGCATCTTCAATATCAACCAGTTTCAAATCGCCCGCAAAGTCCGGAGAAAGTTCCTGCGCAGAGAGCGTCTGGATTACATACAGGTCGTACTGCCTGCCAATCAGGCGCCGCAGCCCCGAATCATAGCCTTGTTTGAACAGAAAATCGCTCAATACAATCATCACCCCGGTGCCAATGCGTCCGGCGGCCAGCGAGCGCGCAGAACTATCGAAATCTGAAGACCCATCGGACTCAGTGGTCAGAAGGAATTCGGCCATCTGGTGCAGGTAGTTGCGGCCACGCATATTGGCAAGCTGGCCCTTTATGCCGTCCGCGAAAAAGCTCATAGTTACCCGATTGTTGTTGACCAGACTGACATAACCCAGAGCGGCGGCCAATTTCTTGATAAAAAGTTCCTTCGAAGGCTCTCCCAAACTCATCGACGCGCTGCCGTCCACTACTATATGCACGGTAAGGTCCTGCTCCTCTAAGAAGAGTTTCAGGAACAGTCGCTCCAGCCGGCCGTAGATATTCCAATCCACAAATCGCAGGTCGTCACCTACAACGTAAGGACGATGGTCGGCAAATTCCACACTCTGACCACGGCGCTTGGAACGCCGCTCACCCTGCAGTTTGCCCTGCAGTATCTTGCGGCTCAGAACGTCGAGCGAGTCCAGCCGGGCCATAAACTTCGGCTCGAGCAAATCTGTCAGCCGCTTGCGTGAAGTTGTCGTTTTCATACGGTTCATAGCGCTCTACCGAATATCGAATATCCAACAATCTGAAATCTCAAATTTGAAATTTCAAATTCAAAATTACGCCGATGGCACATCAAGAGTTTGTTCTAAGGTTTTAGGAGTACTTTTTAGTATCGAATTTAGCACGTCATCGGTCCTGACGCCTTCGGCCTGACCTTCGAAGTTCAGCAAAAGGCGGTGTCGCATGGCCGGCAGCACCGAGGCTGTAATGTCGTCGAAACTGACGTGGTAACGTTCATCGAGCATCGCGCGGACCTTGCCCGCCAGAACCAACGCCTGAACACCACGGGGCGAAGAGCCGTAGCGAACGAAACGGTTGGTTATATCGGCGGCAAATTCACCCTGTGGATGTGTGGACAACGCCAGCCGGATAGCGTAGTCCTGTACGTGGTCTGCAACGACAACACATCTGACCAGCTCCTGGGCCCGGATTATCTGCTCAGCGTCGGCGACAGTCTCAGCCCGGGGCTCTTCGCCTGTGGTAGTTCGGTCAAGGATGGTTCGCAGCTCCTCACGATTGCTGTAAGGCACAAGCAGCTTGAAGAAAAAGCGGTCCACCTGTGCTTCGGGCAGTGGATATGTGCCTTCCTGTTCAATGGGGTTTTGCGTGGCCAGGACCATAAAAGGCTCGGGCAAGCGTCGAATCTCACCGCCGCTCGTGACCGAATGCTCCTGCATCGCTTCAAGCATAGCCGATTGAGTTTTCGGCGTGGCGCGGTTGATTTCATCAGCCAGGATAATCTGCCCGAAGATGGGGCCTCGCTGGTAGTGGAACTGACGCCTTCCCGTCGCAGGGTCTTCCATAACAATATTGGTGCCGATGATATCCGCCGGCATCAAATCAGGCGTGAACTGGATACGCCGAAATTCAAGTGAAAAAGCGGAACTTAGCGTGCGCACCAGCAGAGTCTTGCCCAACCCCGGCACTCCCTCCAGGAGAACATGTCCGCCGCAAAACAGGCAGATAAGCACGTCCTCAATGATGTCTTCATAGCCGACAATGACTTTACCGATCTCGCTATGTAGTAACTCGAACATCCGGCGAAAATCCTGGCACTGTTTTTCAACCCCTTTTTCAGTTTTTGCCATCTCTTTCATCTCCTAAGTTGGTGGTTGGTAACTGGTAATTGGTAACTGGTAATTGGTAACTGGTAATTGGTAACTGGTAATTGGTAACTGGTAACTGGTAATTGGTAACTGGTAATTGGTAACTGGTAACTGGTAATTGGTAACCTTTTAACCAATCTCAATTCTTCATTCTTAATTCTCATTCTTCATTTTCCGATTTATTGTTACGGTGACGCTCAGCGGCCTGCTGTTTGGCTTTGAGGAGCCGCTGAATATGCGAAATATCCTCTTGCGTTTTGGCTTTTTCCGGAGCAGCTTTCTTACGCTTTTCTTCGAGGGGCTGTTCGGCCTGTGGCGCAGTTTTTACCGTCGGCAGTTCGCCGCTGTATTTCTCATCGGCTTTATACCGTCTCGAGGCGGCAGCATCGCCCGAGCGAGCAGAGAGCTGCTCCCGAAGTTTTTGTTGCGTCAGCCGCAGCCGTTGAAGGGTCTGGTCGGTCTTACGCTCGGCTCGCATCGAGGTGACGAAAGAAACAACTCTCCTGGCCATAGCTCGTACCTGCAGAACAACTCTCCGCACCGCCACGTCCAGAAGAAATAAAGCCAGCCAAATCAAGATTAACGGTCGTATCAGCGGCAACCTGGTTTCGGGAAATTTTAGGCCCGTATAATCAAAAAGATTGGCCACGTTGGGGTCGGAGGGTAAAATCCGCCCGCCGCTGATGTCACTGACCTGCACCAGCAATGCTGCGTTATCAGAAAGGTCGCGAAACTCCGGTGCAAAAGGAATCGTCACCGTCGTATGGGTAAAAAGGGTCTTCCCTCCGAGTTTTCTATGGCGTAAATTCACGATGTAACTGCCCGAGGCGGCAGCCTGGAACCGGCCCTGGTACTGACCCGGCCCGAATTGTGTCAGCTCAAGTGGTTGTGTTGACATATCCGGCGCTATTATCTGTCCGTCGATATTGGCAAACTGCACAAATTTGCCCTCGGCATCGATGGCTTCAACGTTGATATTGACCTGGCGGCCCTGAACATCGGCAAAAACTTCACAATCCAATGACTGCGAGGGCTTAGCCGCCCAGCGAACGGTTTGCTCCCAGAATCTCCCGAAACCACGCCATTGCAGCCACTTCGACGCCCATCGACTATCGACGGAGCTGGTGAACGCTGCACACCGCCCGAGTCCGGACTGACAGGTAGCCAGGATGGGGTCCGCCTGGTGACTTGCCAGAACAACCTGATTGAGTCCGCCTTTGGGCCCTGCCAACACATAACCGTCAAGGTTCGGCAGCCCGGCAGACAAGCCCCTCATAATCTCACTGAGAGAGTAAGTTATTTTGGGCGAGAAAGTTTCCTCGACTATCAGAGCACGCCGAACCACCTGCGCCTCCTTAATAAATATCTGGGGCAGCTGTTCAGGGTCCTTGACATTATAGAATCGCCCTCCGGTCGCCTGGGCGACACGCATCAAGCTTTGTACGTCAGCAGGTGAATGCGGATAAACAGCGACACCGCTGCACGTAATTCCGGCTTGCTTGTATTGATTGAGCAACTGGGCGGTAGGCGGGGCGGGGTCGCCGTCACTGATGATGATTACATGCTTCTGGGCGGCGTCACAATCTTTGAGTTTGTTGTATGCTTGCTGCAAATGGTCATGAAGACTCGGCATGTCGCCCATCTGCATCTGTTCAATGGCTGAGATGACCGCCTTCTTGTCACCGACCGCCGAGAGCGGGAAGACCCAATCGTCCCCTCCCTGCCAGTTGTAAGCCAGCAGACCCACCAAATCCAGCCGACTCAAAGTCCTTACCGCCGCAATGGCAACCATTTTACCCCAGAAGTTACCCTGCGGCATCTCGCAGGCATGCATAATCAGCACCAGGGCCCCTTTGGGCAATTGTTTTTTCTGGGGTGGGTCCAGGTCGATGGGCAGGATTTCCGCCACGGGCGAGCCTATCCATCCACCCGCCCCAAAGGCGCCAGGCCCACCTACCATAATCAGGCCCCCACCCAGATCAGTAACGTACCGGCATAGCATTTCCTGCTGTTGATAAGTAAATCTGCTGCAGTCGGTATCGACAAGAATGACGGCATCGGTATCCATCAGCCTGGCTAAATTGTTCGGGAAATCAGCCGCGGGCATATACCGCACGTCGATATCAGAGCTCTGCAAGGCCCCGCTTAAGGCCGAGCCGGTCGAACCATCCGCATCCACTACCAAAACATGGCCGGGGCCGGCGACATAGGTCATCGCACCGGCCCGGTTGTTTTCAACGATTCTGTCCTGGTCGGAGCCATCAGGTATAAATACCGCCTCAAACTCGTGCATACCCCTGGTGCCGAGCGGAATTGATATAGTCTTGACGTTGGTGCCCGGCTTTAAATCTACAGCCACCGCGACTTGCTCTGAGCCGGGGACAAGGTCAACAGGTTTGCCATTAAGGGCGAGCAGCAATTTGCCCCGGGCATTAGCTGTGCTGTCGAGAATAAATCGCAGCGAAACCGTTTCGCCGCTTCGGGCCTTGGTGGGAGCAGCCAGGCGCCGGAAGATTACCTCCCTGTCATACCGATAGCGAATGGGCAGCACATCGATGGGAATCCTGTTGGCGGCAGCAGTTTGAGCAACTTCCTTCAGGTCACCAGCCGTTTCATTGCCTTCACTAATCAGCACTATTCTAACAGCCGTATCCGGAGGCGCGATAGCCATAGCCATTTGAATGCCGTCAGCCAATTTACTCTGCTGACCGGTAAGGGTGGTATTTCTCCTGCGGATGTTAATGTCACCACAAGGCAATTTGGAAATACTCGCCGCCTCGGCAACATCAACAACGGCTAACTGGTCCCTTGTGGCCTTGCTGACCACTGCCTTGGAAAGATAATCCAGGCTCGCCTGCTGAAGCTGCGCGGGAATGGATTGACTGCGGTCAACCACAGCAATCAAGGTAAGACGCCGGCTTTTCCTGGTAAGCATCGGCCGCGCCAGCAATGCAAGCAGTATGACTACGACCACTAAACGCAAAACCGTCGCAAGCACTCGGCGCACTCGGCCCAGGACAGCCAGATTTCGCCAGGCAAGCCAGACAATCGGCACTACCAGAATGCTCCCCAGCAGCCACCAGGGCTGACCAAAATAAAAACCATACGTATGCATCAATTTTGAGTTTAAAATTTTAAATTTAAAATTTCAAATTGCACCACTCACCAATCACCAGTTACCGGAAGTTTTAAGTTTAAAGTTTCAAGTTTTAAGCTTACAACTGCCATATCTGAATCCGATTATTGCCGGCGTCAACTATGAAGGCACGTCGCCGGCCATCAACTGCAACACCCCACGGGTACGCAAGCTGACCTAACTGGCGACCCGGACGCCCATACACCGCCACAGTGCTGCCGTCGGGGTTGAACAATTGTATGCGATTATTTCCAAATTCGCAAACGACTATGGTGCCGTCTGATAACAATGCCAGGTCATAGGGATACCGCAGCTCGCCTGGAGCCCGACCGGCAGAGCCGATGTATCCCAGTATCTCACCGTCAAGATTGTAAATGGCGATGCGATGGTTGCAGGCATCGGCCACGTAAAGGCGCTTGCGCGCTCGGTCAACACAAAGAGCGGAAGGTCGGGACAACTGACCATCTCCACTGCCGGGCGAGCCGAAACAAAACAAAAAATCGCCCTGCTCGCTAAATACGCTAACTCGGTCGTTGCCCCCATATTCACTAACGAAGATTCTGCCGTCTCCGGAAAACGCGATGTCCGTAGGATAAATAAAGCAGCCGTTTTCCTGCCCGAATCGACCGAATTCGCCTATTTTTTGCCACGAAGGCACCAAGACACCAAGTTTTTTTTGTTTTTTACTTATATCTAATTCTCTTTGTGACTTCGTGTCTTTGTGGCTATTTTTGTTTTTAACTTTTTCGTCGGGCGAAAAAATGACGACGCGGTGATAATGCGTATCGGCAACGTAGAGGCTGCCGTTCGGAGCTACACTCAGCCCGGTAGGATACCCTGCTTCGATGAGCGGCATTTTAATCACATCCAGAAACTCCCCCGCAGTTGTGAACCGCTGGATTCTGCCGGTCTTATCGACAACGAAAAGTCCGGCAGCGCCTGCCGGAGCAGGGGCAATCTCGATGGCCCGAGGATAAAGAAACTGACCCGGCCCTTGTCCGGTTTGCCCGAAGGCATCCAGTATCCTGGGGCTGTTACTCACGCGAGGTTTATTATCACAGCCGAACAGCCCGAGCACCACAGCGCAGAAAAGCATCAATATCGTCTGCCGGCGCATCCGCACGGCACGCAGCAGCAGCACTACAACCCCAGCAAGGACCAGAAACACCCCATACAACACCAGGCAGGAAGCTATCACTTGCTGGTCTCGGGCGTAATGCATCTGATTGACTAAACGCTGCGCAAAGTTGGGCAAACCCGGAGGCAGCAGCACCATAGTAGCCGACAGCTCCGTAATGCTGAACATAACCATCAAAATGAAAGTCCCCACAAAGACAGGCCAGGTATGCGGCAAATGCACGTGCCACCACGCCGCAAAGCTCGAGGCGCCGTCCAGCGAAGCCATTTCCGACAATTGTCTTTCGTGAGGATATCGGGTCAGGAGCAGTAAAATCAGGGCCACCCCTGCGAACCGCGCGGCCTGACCCGCTGAGACAACGTACCACGCCTGTCGCAATTCAACTGGCGCATTGCACATGGCCAGCATCCTGACCAGAGAAGCCGCGACCAGAGAAGCCGGGACAAACATTGCAAGCAATATTGTCGTGCGGACCACCAGGGATAATCCCGCACCAATCGTCCCGCGCCAAAATTGAGGACAGCGAAGTGCCCCGAAAGCGATAAAATAAGCTATTGCGGCAGCAGCTGCAGCAATGGCCAACGACCAGCCCAGTTCATCGAGATGCAGCTTGAAGAACTGCTCGAACGCCTGCATATCAGCCACATTACCAATCAGCAGCGCCAACGGTGCTATCAATGAAACTCCAATCAGGCCCAACAATACGACCCATCGCCATCCCTGTGCCTCGAATTCGACCGTCCCGAGCGCAGCACCAGGCAGGACCCAGGAGCGTAAGTTTTTCCCCAGAGCAATCGCCAGTATCAAGGCCACAGCCACCACCGGCCAGGCAGCCCTGACAAGATGGCCTTCCGAACCTGTGAGTTCATACAGCACGGCCAGCTCAGTACCTATGGTCCGAATGCCCGCAAGGTCGAAAGTGGCAGATTCGGAAAGGGATAAAACAAAGCACACCCCAAACGCCAGAGACAAAGGACGCCCAAGCAAAGGTAACGTTATCTCCCTAAACCGCTTAAAACCATCCGCATCGAGGGATGCACAGTCCCAGATTTGGCGGTCAATGTTCCGCCATCCCTGCGCGAGCAGCAGCGCCGCCAAAGGCCAATACCACAAAATCAAGACCGACGACGATGTGAACGTGCCGACAAACCTGGCAAGCCCAGCCTTGCTGGACAAATATATTCCCAGCCCTGTGGTGGGACTTAGAAGCAGCGACCACGCAAAGTAGAGTACATAGCGCGGCAGAACCAGAGGAACCAACAATAAGAGCAGCAGCAAATCCTTATGCCTGCGGCACGTTCCAAGCAGCCGGCCGGGGACCCAGCCCAACAGAACAGCTGCGCCGGCAATAGCAGCAGCCAGGCCAAAGGAACGAAACACAGAAGCGAAAATCCCCTTGGTCACTTCCAATTCAGACGCCGCCGGGGATATGGCCTGGGCAAAAAGAATTGCAAGAGGCACGAAAATCACTATCGCCCAGAGGGCCAGAGAGACTGCTGGCAAAAACCTCGCCGAGATAGTATCAAAACTCACCGCCGAGACCGCTGAGTTTTTTAATGTTAAATATAATCGTTTCTCTGCGCTCTCGGCGTTCTCTGCGGTAAATACTTTTTCTCTCTCGTTCACCGCAGTATCTCCCTTGCAGTCTCGATGGCTATTGGAAGCTGCTCGGCTATCCTCTCGTAGTCCAAATCCAGAGGCCGCGGAATAGCGTACTTCTTAAATTGGTCAGCAAGAGATGAGTGTATCGGGCAATTATGAGAATCACTGCGGACCAGCATCTCCTCAAGCTGTTCACTCAAAAGAAAAACCATCAATTCTTTGGCTTCTTCGGGATGGCGAGCCCCCTTGATAACAGCGGCAGTATTGGGTATTGCCAGAGCACCTTCACCGCCCTGGTCGAGGTAGTTCATCGCCACGGGCCAGCCGTTCGCTACAGCAGCATAAACATCGTCCGTGTCCGTAAAGCAAACATCCGCCTGTCCCGTCGCAACCATTCTAACCGCTGTGCTGTTGCCGGCGACCAGCCGAACCTTATTGGCTTTAAGTGCACGCAGGATTTCCTCCGCACGGTCCAGGCCATAATGGGCAAACCAGCTGGCCACATCTCCCCCGGTCGTGCCGAACTCAGGCGTCGCCATAACCAAACGTCCCTTCCATTTGGCTTCAAGTACGTCCTCGAGGCGCCTGGGGGCATCGTCGTCCGAGACTCTCTCAGTGTGATAACCAATAACACGCGCCCGCAGCGCAAAACCGTACCATTTGCCCTTAGCATCGGCGAACCTGCCGGGCCAATTCTTCGTCGCATCACTGCTGTAAGGCGCCAGCAAACCTTCACGCCCCAGGCGTATCGTGTGGAAAATCTCACCAGACCAAAAAACATCAGCAATGGGTGAGCTGCTCTCCGCCCTTATTCGCTGGACCAGACCGACCGTTTTGCTGGCCTCTGTATCGAACCGGGCCAGCACTTTAATACCCGTCTGTCTCTCAAACTCGGCAATAATCGGCTCGGCAATAGTCTGGTCCACCGAGCAATACAGAACCACCTCCCGGCGGTTTTGACCAGGGCCTTTTTTGCAGGAAAATAGAACCGAAGACAGCAAAGCTGCTAAAGCGATGCACAGACCAGTTACAACATACCTCATTCCGCTTCGCATCCGATTGACTCCTTGAAACTCGATGCTCGTCTGTCGTCTGTCATCTGTCGTCTGTCGTCTGTCGTCTGTCGTCTGTCGTCCGTCGTCTCTCGTCTGTCGTCAGTCGTCTCTCGTCTGTCGTCCGTCGTCTCTCGTCTGTCGTCCGTCGTCTGTCGTCTGTCGTCCGTCGTCCGTCGTCCGTCGTCTGTCGTCTGTCGTCCGTCGTCTGTCGTCTGTCGTCCGTCGTCCGTCGTCTGTCGTCCGTCGTCCGTCGTCTGTCGTCCCCTTACTCACCGCCGGACTCTTCGAGTTGACTGAAGTACTTCTTTACCGCTTCCTCGTACTTGCGCGGGATTTGATTTTCGCTGATGGCCTCAGCGGCACTGTCACGGCCGGCTTGAATAACCTCGGAAAAATCGCGCCGGGCTTCGCCTTTAATCTGAGTGCCCTTGAAGTACCAGCTGGCGATAACAGGGCCCTGTTCTGATTTGCCTTTCACACGGGTTTTCTTCGTCGATGTTTCCCCACCCTGGTCAATGGAGCGAGGCCCGTAGCCACGGCCCGGACCGCCTGTACCAGGCCCGAATCTTTCAGATAGTCCCTCCATAAAGGGCCCCTGGCCACCGAGACCTTCACACATACCCTGTCCCAGGCAGGCGATGGCACGGTTAATCTCTGCAAGACTGGCCTGGCTTAACATCAACTGCTGCTTCATAGCTTCCAAACCGTCCAATTGCTCCATCACCTCCGCCAATTCATCTCCGGATAGCCCGCCGGCGCCGGCGCCAGAGGCGGCCATTGCCTGACCCAGACCGGCACATCGACTGCCGGCCATTCGGCAGGCAGCCGCTTTTTGCAGAAGCTCCTCGATCTTTTCAGCGCTGAGGCCCTGCTTCTGCAGAGCTTCACGCAGTTGTTTTTCGCCCAGCTTGGCAAGGCGCTTGTCAAGTCCCTGCTTCTCCAGCTCCTTCTCAAGCTCTTCATTACGCTGGGCCAATTCCTGAAGCTGTTTGGCTAATTCCTTCAACTGCTCTGAGAGCGCCTTTTGCTGCTCCTCTGAAAGTTTGCCTTCCATCAATTGCTTCTGCAGCTGATTCAGAAGACTTGATGCCTGGGCGAAATCACCCTTGGCCAGGGCCAGTCGCAGTTTCTGTGAGAAAACATCAGCAGAACCACGCAATTGCTTAAACATCTGCTGCATCATATTCACAGAATCAAGCTGAACGCCGGTCTGCATCTTTTGTATCCTATCTGAAAGGTCGCCAAGTTTGCGGATCGCTTCGCGTTTGATTTCCATCGGCTTCGCGTCCCTGGGTAGCTGTTCCAGCTTACCCAGCTCTTCGGCCAATTCAGGGTCACCCAACTGTTTTACGACCTGCCTGACCGTATCGGTGGCCTCCTTGATATCGACCTGAGCCTCTTCGACTTGCTTAGCACGCTCTTCTCGCTGCTCGCGGCTCCTGAGAAATCCCAGAAGGTCTTTCTGCGGCATAAACAGAACCAGGGCCGCTGCTATCACCCACGTACTTATTACATAAAGCCAGCACCTTGAAGGTCGGATGGGAAAGTGTCCCTTGAGATTGACGTGCCGGGCGGTTTCGTGAGCTTCGGTGCGCGCGGCATTGGCGAAGGGGGCTTTAGAATCGGCCAGCGCCAATGTCGTGCTGAATCGCTCGTGCAGTCTTAATCGCTCGTCAAGCAGCAATGAAGTCTGCATTCGGCTGGGTTGCCTGAGCAGCCAGGGCAAAAAGACCAGCGCTGTCACCACGCCCCCAAAACCCCACAGAGTCCAGGAGTTGATAACACTTACCCCCAGCAGCTGTTCGGTCAAAACGCCCAATACAGCAATAATCCCCGCGAAGGTCAGTACCCTTCCGGTCTGCTTCAGGAGCAGATTAACACTCCAGCGAAGACGGACCAGCCGAAGTTTTTTCTCAAATACTTTCAGCATACAAATCCCCTTTCACATAGAGCATACGCATTCTCGATGCCGGATGTTCGATGCTCGTCGAGCATCGAGAATCGAGTATTGAGAATCCAGTATCTTATTATAACTCTTGCCACGGAACTCGCCAAGCATTTTCTTGAAGCCCTGTTGGTAATTGGTTAATTGGTTAAATACTCACTACTCACCACTCACCAGTTACCAATCACCAATTACCAATCACCAGTTACCAATCACCAGTTACCAATCGTCCTTCGTCCCTCGTCTCTCGTCACTCGTCACTCGTGAGCCGTCCAAGTGCCTTCAACAGCCGCACCGCCGCTTCCACCATCATTTCACCGCCGCCGGGTGCAATCCGCGAGTTGACCGTCTCGTAACTGCCCTCGGCGAACGCCTTCTTCGTGGGGATGTAGCCGGGCGCATCCTGGCACAGTTCGATTACCAGCGTAGTCGGAAAGGGGCTGGCACGCTTGATTGCAAGACCCAGGTCAACGAAGACCTCGCCCGGCAGACCGACCACAGCCACGTCCCGGCTTAGCCGAAAAACCTGGACTTCGAGCGGCATCGTCTCACCGCGGCGCATCTCGACCGCCAGAATCTTGTACGCCTCGACCTGTTTGAGGAACGATAGTTCCCTGGTGCCGACCTTCTTAATATTCTCACGGGCCCACGCAACTTCCTTCGGTCCGTAACGTTGAAGCGGCGCCTGAACAATCTCGCTTCGCACCGCGAGCGCAGGCTCCGCGACGGCCTTCAGGGATGCTGCTTCCGCCATCACCGTTTCGGCTAACGTCTTGCCGATGTAATCCGTTTTGAGGCGCTCTTTCTTCGTAACGTCGATGTGGTTGATATCGCCGCACGTGCCCGTGCCGAACAGCAGAACGAACTCTTTGCCATACCTCTTGCGGAGCGACTGCTCCAGATAAAAAGGATAGTCGGCCGCATACTTCGTTCCGCCGACGGTGTCGAGATGAAGGGTGAAGTTTACAAGCGCTGCTGCGGCATTATCGCTGCCAACCTCGTTGAAAAACACAATCCCGACTTCTGGGTCGATTGGACCGGCGACCCGGATGATGTCCGGATTCAGGATGCCGGGATTAAACCGGACGGTTCCGTTTTTCATGTGGAATCGCCGGTTGAACGAAAGGCCCCGCTGCTCGGCCACCCCGGCTTCGAGCCGGACCGGCTTTGCAGCCGCGTCGGCTTGCGCTATGACCTTGACGAGTTTCGCAACGAGTTCGGATGGGTAATCCACCTTTTCACACGGGTCGCTGCCATACCCGGCCACCGCGAGGTCGTGGAAATGCTTTCTAAGTGCACCAAAGTAGAGCGGGCCGGTGTGCGTGTGCGTGGCGGCAATGAGAATGTTCGCAGCCGGAATGCCGGTCTTCTCGGCGGCCTGCCTGCGGGCACGCGACGTGACGTCAAGCGACAGGCCGATGATGTCGTAGAAGACCAGCGCCGCACGCTCGTCACCCTGGCGAAGGACGACGGCCTTGGCGCGGAGAGGGTTCGACGTGCCGGTGCTCAGCCGCTCGCGAAAATATCCGCTCATGCGGTAGCTGAGAGGCGGAGTGATGTCGATGACCGCCACCCCTGCAGTCAATTCAGCAGCATCGGCCATAGGCGCAACCGCGGCAACGGAGGCCTTCTGCCCGGTCAGCTCCTCTAAAAACCGTCGGGCCTTCTTCGCCTCGGCAAGCGTTTTCTTGAGGTCGCCGGGCTCAAGGCATTCCACAACCAGCGGGCCGCGTTTGAAACCACCCTTTTTGAGCCGGGCCATCACCTTCGCAAAGTCCACTTTGCCCGTCCCCGGCGTCACCAACACATTCTTGGGGTGCTTATAATCCTTGACGCACATACCGACCACCAGGCCATCAACCGTCGCCGCATCGGCGACCGGGTCGAGTTCGCCGTTCGAGTAGTAGAGGATGTTCCCCGGGTCGTACCAGATGCGGAAGTTCTTGTGGCCGACCATCTCGACGGTCTTGCGGCACTGCGGCCCCGTGGCATTCAGGCCGCCGTGAGGCTTGATACTGATACCGACGCCTTTATCGGCGGCGTAGTCACAACATTCGGCGATGGCCTTGTAATACGCTTCGTAGAGCTTCTCGTTGCCGGTTCCGCCCATTAAGAGGTTCTTCGCACCGCAGGCGGCGCAATTGTCGATGAGTTTCTTGAGGCCCTCAATGCCCGCATCGAGTGACTTCGCAACCGGGATACCGCCGCCGTATACCGATGGGACTGCCAGGCCGCGCTTCTTCACCTCTTCGCCGACCCGTTCGGCCTCTTCGAGCGCGGTCGAGACCGAAATTACGAGCCCCGTCCTGGACTTGGTGGTCATCAGGCCGGCGTACTTGAAACCCGCCTCGGCTATAGCGTCGAGCGCCATGCGATAATCGTACTGACCCCAGGGACGCGTGTAGCAGCCAATCTGCCAGACGCCGTCGGGTGCAGGTCCCGTCGCCGCCGGTATGGGTAATGCTGTGGCATCCCCCTTCTTGCTTTCGCCTGCCCCCGCGTCTCCCGACGCGAGTCGGGGCGGCGGGCAAGAAAGCAGGGGGACAAGTCCCGCCGTTCCGAGCTTTACGGTCTGGCCCAGAAAGCGTCGGCGGGAAAGTCGGTCAAAAGAGTTCATCCGCGTTTCCTCCTTGTTCATCACATGGGTATTGCTTCGGATATATCTCAATATAAGCTCGAATATCGAAATTCATCCTTCGTAGTAATACTACGGAGAACGGACAAATCCAAAATTCAAATACCAAATGTTCAAAACCCTATTAAATTCGAGGCTTACGGCCTGAATTTTGCTGTTATGTTCGATAATCTTTGTTTTGAATTTCGGATTTTTGGTCATTTGAATTTGTTTCGTGCTTCGGATTTCGAATTTCGGATTTATCCCAAGTCAAGTATTACCCTTCACGAATCTCACGTTTTTCAGCATCATAGACCATTCGGCGGCCGGTATCATACGACCGCATCGCCATTATGCAGGCCACTGCGTGCTGGTAGCCGGCGTCAATCGAGGCGTTCGGCGTCTTACGGGTCCGGAGGCACTGAAGCCAATCGAGGAAGTGGTCCGGGCGCGGGACCTCCTTGACGGGATTCTTGCCTCGTATGGGGCCTTTCTTCCGGGAGTTCGCGCCTTCAGCCGTCAGAATCGGCGAAGTCCAGTTCACCATATCCAGCACACCCTGGTCGCCGAAAATCTTGAAGCTGTTTCCGCTGCCGTTGCCGAAGTTCGTCGAGTAGCTAACCATAAAACCCTCGGGATAAATCCACAGGGCCTGGACGTGGTCGGGGCAGGTGAACTTGCGCTCGTCCTTCCACGTGAACGTCCCGCCCAGGCACACGCAGCTCGTGGGGAACTTCGCACCCGTGATGTAGTGCACCAGGTCGATGAAGTGGCTGCCCAGCCCCGGAACCGACCCGTCGGAGAACTCCCGGTAGCCGTACCAGCCCGAGTACAGCACCGGGTCGAACGGACGCATCGGACGGTCCATCAGGAACTCCTTGAAGTCCACGTCCTCTTCCTTGACGTCCTTCACGTACGAATACCAGTAAGGCCGTTCGCCGTTACGGCACTGCTCTATCCGCCCCACCGTGCCAAGGATGCCCGTCTTGTAGAGTTCGCGACAGCCGGTGAAGCTCGGAAGGCTCCGCAACTGCGTGCCGATTTGAACGACCGTCCTGGCCTTCTTGACGGCGTCGCAGGCGGTCTTAAGTCTATCGAGTCTCTTTGCCAGCGGCTTCTCACAGTAGGCGTCCTTGCCGGCCCTGGCCGCGGCTTCGAGGTGAGTGGTGTGCTGGTGGTCGCACGAGGCAATCATAACGGCGTCCATGTCCTTTAGAGCCAGCAGGTCACGGTACGATGAGAACTTCCGCGCATCGCGGCCGTACCATTCTTTAACCTTCGCGGCGGCGGCCTCCTGGCGCAGCCGCCACGGGTCGCACACAGCCGTGATTTCTATGTTCTGGCTTTTAGCGTGTTTGTGCACCCCGGCCATATGGGCGCCGACCCCGCGGCCGCCGCAACCTATGATGCCGATTGAAATCCGGTCATTGGACCCCACGACGCGGGAGTAACTCGTGGCCGACAGGGCCAAAGCGGCGCCCCAAGCAGGGGCGGTCTTCAGGAACTTCCGGCGGGAACATGAGTCTTCCATCGCAAATCCTCCAAAAAGCAGGCTATCGGGTTATTAGTTCAGCAGGTTACCAGGCAGCCTGGTATCCTGATTCCCTGATTCCAGGGAACCCCTGACATTATATCAAATCAATCCTTGAACATACAATTATTTTAGTCTTCTTTATATTTCCCCCCGCCTGCGCAGGCACAAGTTACACGGATTACGCGGATTTTTAGAATTGACACATTAAGACCTTTCTGTTATTTTGTGCCCTGAAAGTTAAAACACCCGTCAGATCAAAGCTTCCTTGAAATAACTTAAAATAAATTGACTTTCACGAGATACGAGATACGAATTAAAAGGTGGGAATTGCGGGTTTGGGAGCGGGAGTTTGTGTTGAATTAAGACAGGCAATCGTTAAAATGGTGCGGTGAAAACGGACTTTTCTGAAAAGGCAATAAATGAAAACACACTGCCCACATTGTGGTAAACAAATAATAGGTAAAACAGATGAATGAAGCGGAAGAGAAAGAGGAAAAGGGAAACCAGGAACGGCAGCTTCGTCTTGTACAATGCAAGGTACTAACTGCAATTGTTGTCACACAGGAGCACGAATATGACCATAATTACACGTCGCGAATTTGTTAAAACCCTGGGTCTCAGCGCCGCGGCCCTTACTCTCACCGGCTGCACGAGCGCCACGGCCAGGCGATCCGCCTCGAAGGCCAGGCCCAACATTGTCTACATCCTGGCCGACGACCTGGGTTATGCCGAAGTCGGCTGCTACGGGCAGAAGAAGATCAGGACCCCCAATATCGACAAACTGGCCACGGAAGGCATGAAGTTTGCCCAGCACTACTCGGGTAACCCTGTGTGTGCGCCCTCGCGGTGCACGCTGATGACCGGCCTGCACACCGGCCACGCCCAGATTCGGGGCAACAAGCAGGTCGGCGGAAAGGAAGGGTGGAAATTAGGCTCGACGATAGGCGGGCAGTGGCCCCTGAAAGAAGGAACCGTCACGGTAGCGAACATCCTCAAAGACGCCGGCTATACCACCGGCGCTTTCGGCAAGTGGGGGCTCGGGCGGGCCGGCACCACGGGAGACCCCAATAAGCAGGGCTTCGACCACTTCTACGGCTATATCTGCCAGCGACAGGCCCACACGTTCTATCCCAACCACCTCTGGTCCGACGGCCAAATCCAGTGGATCAAGGAGAACGAGGGCGGCAAAGAGGAAATCTACTCGCACGACCTGATAGCCGAGGAGGCCCTTAACTTCGTCAAGGCAAACAAAGACAGGCCCTTCTTCCTCTACGTGCCATTCACCATCCCGCACGTCGCGCTCCAGGTGCCCGAAGACTCGCTCGCCGAGTACAAGGACAAATGGCCCGACGCGCCATACGACGGCAAGAAGGGCTATATCCCGCACGAGTATCCGCGAGCTTGTTATGCCGGCATGGTGACGCGAATGGGCAAAGACGTCGGGCGAATCCTGTCCCTGCTCGAAGATCTCGACCTGACCGACAATACACTCGTTATATTCACGAGCGACAACGGCCCAACATACGCCGGCGGCGCCGATTCGGAATTCTTCGAAAGCGCCGGGCCGCTCCGCGGCCTAAAAGGCTCGGTCTACGAGGGCGGCATCCGCGTGCCATTCATCGCACGCTGGCCCGGCAAGATCGAGCCCGGCTCAGAAACCGACCACCCCTCGGCCTTCTGGGACTTTTTGCCCACAGCCTGCGAAATCATCGGAGCCAAACCACCGGCCGACATCGATGGGATTTCCTATCTGCCGACGCTGCTGGGCAAGCCGCGAAACCAGAAAAGCCACGAGGTTATGTACTGGGAGCTGGGCGGCCGACAGGGCGTCAGAATGGGCGATTGGAAGGCGGTTCGGACCAGGCCCGGCAGTAAGGTCAAGCTGTACAACCTTGCCAATGACATCGGTGAACAAAATGACCTGGCCGACAAGCAGCCCGAAGTCCTTGCAAAAATGACCGAGCTGCTCACCACGGCAAGAACAGATTCGGACGTTTTTCCGTTGCCGAAAACAACCAAATAGAGACGGCGACTAACTTTAGGAGGCCTGCCCCCTTGTTTAGAGTGCCTTATACTCTAAGGGGGCCTGCCCCCTTGTTTAGAGTGCCTTATACTCTAAGGGGGGCAACTTTCTAACCGGGCCGAGATATGAAAATTGGCCTTAGTATTGCGCCTTTTTGCGCACAAACTAGAATTTTATGTCGATTAGTCTTTATTTTGCACTGCTTTTTTGCTAAAATATAGTATGGTCTACACGGAATTGTTCTGAGTCAGTCAGGAAGCAAAAAGTATGAACGAAGAAGAACTCAAAAATCCGCCTATTATCGAAGCGTTAGTAGAAGTGAAGTGGGCCTTGACAAAGACCTCTGGGCTTAATCCTATCGACCCACACTATCAATTTCTACTTGGGGGTTTCTATGAGCGCATAAAAAAAGAGTATCCTTTTCACCAACCTCTTCCGGCGGCGTCAATTCCTGATGAGGTCACCGGCTCCACCGTGAAACATCGGTTCCGTGTCGAAAAAGACAAGTGGCCATTGATTCAAATTGGACCTGGAGTTATGACTGTTAATGAAACAAAAAAGTACACAACTTTCGACAAATTCAAGCCTCTTGCGGTTAAGGCTATAAATGATTTATTCGATGCTCATCCTAAGAGAGAGGATCTATAAATCACAAGTTTGTTACTCAGATATATAGATGCTAAAGAGATAGACTATTCCCAAGATAATATTTGCAACTTCATAAGTGAGAAAATGCATGTTCCTATCGAATTGCCCGATTTTCTTTTCCAAGATGGGAGGTTGGAGGATATACCCACCAGCTTCTCTTGGCGAACGTCTTTGCGATGTAACAAGCCAGAAGGGATGGCAACCTTAGCATTCTCTACGGGAACTCGGGCTGGAAAACCAGCGCTGATATGGGAAGAAATGCTTCAGTCAAAGGATGCCGATATTGATGATATGCCCGACAAATTCGAGGCGTGGATAGATTCGGCTCACGAGATAGTTCATACTTGGTTTGATAAACTCATAGAAGGTGATTTGAAAGAGGAGTTTCAAAAAGATGAGTCATGAAAATGGCACTACGGATTTGAAAAAGGATGAGTTACCGCTTACATCCCCGGCAAGCGACGTTCAAGAGGATATTACTTCGGAGACACTTGCAGAGATGGAAATACGTTCCAAAGATGTCTGTAAACATCCTTCATGTTCAAGTGTTCTTGGGTCCTCAGACCCGCTGTCCGAAAAACCGGAGAGCCATAGTGTTGTTCTTAACACTTACGCAGTAGCAAGGAGATACAAAATAACATTAGCCCAGGCTCGCAGAATGGCGCTGAACGCTGCCAAAAGGGCTGAACGACGTCGTGCGCGTGCTCTGGAAAAGGAAGCAGACATAGAAGGTCCGGCGGGGAACATAGAGTGATTTATGATTACCCAAACAATAATGAGCCCATCCGGCAGGGGGATATCTTTTTAGGAATTCCGAAGGTCGAAATAGAATTTGCTTCAGGCCTGCCGACTTGCTCAGCTACTGACGAAATGGAAAGAATTCCTTGGGAAGACATTGTGGAGAGTGGTGGTGCTGCTCCTGCCCTTCTACCCGTTCTGCCCGTCCCTGCCATCGTAGCGAGCCAGGATTGTGATGCTCGCTGGGGCGACTCCATCACCCTCTGTGAAATCAAGGAGTTCTCCGAGATTGAGAAAGATGCCGCTACAGCCAAGCCTGCTGGGATGGTCAATATCATAACCAGACATGCTCGCTGGAAATTGAAGTGGTTTTATCTGCCTCCTGACGAAACGATAGGATTTGATAAAAAAATGGGCGTTGATTTCTTCAGCACCATACGCGTGCCGCGTGTAGATCTTGAGAAACTGATTGAGCTACGCAAAGCTCGCCTAAAGCCAGTCGCATGTGACCACTTTAGAGAACGAATAGCCCATTTTTATCGACGATACGCTTACAATGAATGGTATCCCCTTAATAAGGAGGAGATGGAAATTTATCCAAATAAAGATGCACTTAAGCCTTCTGATTGGTACGACTGGCAAAAGTAATATTCAGCCGTGTAGGGTGTGCAGCAGGCTTGCCCGTGCCTCAGGTACTTGTTTGCACACGCGGAATCATTCAATAAACCCAACCCCGCACTTCCCGACAAAAACAATTTCTGTCTCAATTCGTGTCAATTCATCCTTCGTAGCAGTGCTACTGCGGAGAACGGATTCGCGGCTAATAAATTCCTCTAACGACATACGATATACGACATACGCAATACGAACCAAAATCCGCGATTAATAAAAACCCATTTTCAGCCAGCTCCATAAATGGGGCATTGTCGAATGACCCAGCGGCTGCGGACGAAGCTTCTGTAGATGCTTGCATCGAACAAAGATTCGGACAAAGACGCCAAAGCTGGCAAAAGCAAAATCGGTGTGAATCAGCGTAATCCGCGATTAACTATTTCTTCGTGTCTTCCTTGTCCCCGCGTCTTACTCGCGACAGCGAGTAGCGGGTAGTGCCTTCGTGGCCAAAACATAATCCGCGAAATCTGTGGCTAATTTTTTTGCCCTTTTTTCTTGACTTTTGTTTGAAATTTGGTATAATACTAATCGCCATAGAAATGGCAGGTATTTAGCGGAGAACCGCACGTCTTAGTATCAGCAGATACACGCCAAAAATCATTGTTCGTAAATAGTCTTGGAGCGAAACGGAAAACCCTTAGGGGAATTACCAATCATGAGCATCGAGAATCCAACTTTAGTTCACTTTAGGCACTT
>Ga0114930_10001564_pt1 | contig 21567 bp, 13 predicted proteins | sample AnhtaG_FD_87300 | JGI IMG/M metagenome (GOLD analysis project Ga0114930, IMG submission 87300) | Deep subsurface microbial communities from Anholt, Denmark to uncover new lineages of life (NeLLi) - Anholt_01485 metaG | ecosystem: Environmental > Aquatic > Marine > Oceanic > Sediment | place... | reverse complement strand
TCAACTGACCCTGACCCAAATGACACTATTAAATACATTGCTTATTATACCCTGCAAAGCGATTTCAGTCAGTATGATTCTATCGCCGGTTTAACTGGCACCTCTGTGGTTTTGCCTGCCCTGAGTGACGACACCGTCTATTACTGGAAAGTCAGAGCAGTAGATAAATGGGGTAAGTCAACTTGGAGTAACTATACTTGGTATTTTAGAGTCTATAACCCAGGATCACCTGAGCGTTTCAGCTTAATCTATCCCCCTGACCTCGATACAGTCTGGCAGTTCTCAGATACTTTAGTCTGGCATTCCACTACAGATCCTGATCCTGATGATTCTGTTCTGTATGATCTTTATATTGATACCCATTCAGGCTTTGCCAGTCCCACTATTATAAGCAACTTATCTGATACCTCTTACTATTTCACTGGCCAAGATGACAGCACCTATTACTGGAAAGTCCTGGCAAAAGATATCAATACCTCAGGTCGCTGGAGCGAACAGACTTTCAGGTTTTATATTTATGTGCCTCAATCGCCTGATCCTTTCAGCCTATTATCTCCTGCGGATAATGACACAGTTATTTTGCATCCTATCTTGACCTGGCAAAAGGCAACTGACCCTGACCCCCAGGATCAATTAACCTATACTCTTTACTGGTCACTTGACAGCCTCTTCAATACCAGCGATTCGGTCATAACCTTGGACACCTCCCATACTTTACCCGAGCTTCTGGACGATACCATGTATTACTGGAAAGTGAAAGTAAAGGATAGATTCGATTTGGTGACCTGGAGCACTCAAGCCTACTGGAGTTTCCGTTCATTGAATGTTGCCCCCTCTTCATTCAACCAGATATCTCCAACTCATCAGAGCACCGTTTCTGTCCTCACCCCAACTTTGAGATGGCATAAACCATTTGACCCGGATCCTTTAGACCTTATCACTTATAAAATTTATTATTCACTGGACATCACCTTTGCAGTCTATGATTCGGCAGTAACCACAGACACCTCAGTGGTTTTGCCTTCACTTTATGATGATTCAACCTATTACTGGAAGGTTAAGGCTGAAGACAGTTATGGTGCTGAGAGCTGGAGTATTGATCCCCACTGGAGCTTTTACGTTTACTATCCGGAACCTCCTCTTTTCTTCACTTTATTATCTCCGCCAGATGAGACCTTTTTGTCCGAATCCACATGTGACTTTATCTGGCAGTCTACCACTGACCCGGATCCTGGTGATTCAATAGTTTATGACCTCTGGTATGATACTCATTCAGGCTTTTCCCATCCCGACATAATTTCAGACCTGAGTGACACCTCACAAAATGTCACCCTGCTTGATGACAGCACTTATTACTGGAAAGTTTTGGCAAAAGATATCAATACCTCAGGCAGATGGTCAACCGATGTCTTCAGAGTCAGTCTATATATTCCTCAACCGCCCTACGCTTTCAGTTTACTATCTCCTCCAGATGGTGATACCCTTAGCAGCCTTGCGCCTACATTAATCTGGCAGGAGGCTATCGATCCCGATCTGGGGGATGTCGTCACCTACGATCTCTACTACGATACAACTCAAGAATTCACCACTCCAGTTATAGTAACCGATCTTAATGACACATCTTATACCACACCCCAACTTGAAGCGGGTGCCTTTTACTGGTGGAAGGTCAAAGCCAAGGATACAAACACTGAAGGGACCTGGTCTTCCCAAACATTTAAATTCTATGTTCCCTCCTGCATCCCGGGTGACATAAATGCTGACACTGATATTAACGTGACTGACGTGATCTATTTAATTAATTACCTCTTCAAAGGTGGCGATCCTCCGGAGCCAATACTGGGTTGTGGGGATATGCAATGTGATGGGAAGGTCGATGTTACGGATGTGATCTATCTGATCAATTATCTTTTCAAAGGCGGACCTCCACCGGGGTGCTAATAAGCCTCTTGATTTCCTAAACCTTTAGCCCCGATCTTACATAAAAGATCGGGGCTTATTTTACCATAAAAAAATCACTAAAACTTCAGTAAAAAAGAAACCGAAGCAAGGCTGAAGTCTCAAGACCTTAACGGCCTTGCCCTACAGTTTTTACGGTTGAACTTTTGAACCCTTAAAACTTTGAACATTTCTTAATTTGTCACCTGTCATTTTATTTTAAGGTAGACCCAGGTTGTCCTCAACCTGGATAGTTTAAAAATCCCGCCTTGAGGGCAAAGTGGGATTACTGCTTTCAGTTTCTTTTACTCTCCAAAGATTTCTAAAAATTCAGAAAATTAACCCATTGACACCCTGAGAAAAAAGATTAAATTGGAATCTAAGCTTTATTCTTAGTTAAGAGATTTTTTATGACAGAGAAAAATCAAAACAAGCTCGATCGCAGGAGCTTTTTAAAAGGAGGAGTAGTTTTGCTTACCGCACCTTTCTGGCTTAATTATGCCTTCGGGTCTATGGAACAAACCAAAGACCTCTTTGAACAAACCCTCTCAGATGAGGATTTGAAAAAGGTCTTAGAGCTTGCTTTATCTAAAGGGGGAGAATTTTCAGAAATCTATCTCCAGTATCTTATCCGTACAGAAATTCAATTAGATGAGGATAAGATTAAATCCTTTACCTACGGCATAATCCAGGGAGGTGGAATAAGGGTAATCTCCGGGGAAAGGACAGGGTATGCCTTCTCAGACGATTTAAGCTATGCTAAGTTGAAAGAGGCGGCAGAGGTGGCTGCATTTATCGCCCGCTCAGGCAAAATCCAGAAACCGGCTAACTTGAGCCTTAAGAAACTCAAACCCTATTTCACCCTTAAATCACCTCTAGCTTTAGCCTCTGAGACAAAAAAGATAGAGCTTTTAAAGAGAGCCAATCAGGCTGCCCGGGACTATGATAAAAGGATAGAGCAGGTCAGGATTGATCATCTGGACGAGGCTAAGAAGATTATGATAATCAACTCTCAAGGATTAAAAGCTAAAGATGAACAGTTCATTGTAAGATTAGCGGTTTATCCTTTAGCGGTGGAGGGAAGCAAAAGGTTTGAAGGGTATGCCACTCGTGGCGGAAGAGTTGATCTGGATTACTTTGAGAAAAACACTCCTGAAGATGCAGGTAAAGATGGGGCCAGACAGGCTATCGTTATGCTTCAGGCTGAGGATGCTCCGGCGGGCTTAAATCCGGTAGTAGTTGGTCCCGGCTGGGGAGGAGTCTTAATCCATGAGGCATTTGGTCACTCCTTGGAAGGGGATGGGATCAGAAAAAACACCTCTTTGATGTCAGATAAACTTGGGAAAAAAGTTGCCTCCGAGGTGGTCAATATAGTAGATGACGCTACTATTCCCTATGGCCGTGGGTCTTTCAATATCGATGATGAGGGAACCCCAGGACAGAGAAAGGTGCTGGTCAAGGATGGAATATTAGAAGGGTATATGTATGACCTTCTGAATGCCAAACTGATGAAAACTAAGTCTACTGGAAACGGAAGAAGAACCTCCTATCAAGAATATCCGATACCCAGGATGACCAATACCTTTATAGATCAGGGGAAAACCGGCCCTGAAGATATAATTAAATCGGTCAAAAAAGGTGTTTATGCCAAGAAGATGGGAGGCGGTTCAGTGGACACCACCTCCGGAAACTTCAACTTCTTAGTCCGGGAAGCTTACCTCATCGAAGATGGTAAAATAACCAAGCCCTTGAAGGGCGCGGTCTTGATAGGAAATGGACCGGAGGCAATTCAGAAAATTGAAATGGTAGGAAACGACTTAATCGTTGATCAGACCACTGGCACCTGTGGAAAAGATGGACAATGGGTTTATGCCGGAGTAGGTCAGCCCACTATAAAATTCTCAGAAATAACCATTGGAGGAACTGCTTTTAAACCCTCAATGATTTAATACCCTATTAATTTAAATTTAAGGAGAAAAGATGGAATATAAAGAACTTCCCGCAGAGCTAATAAAAAAATCACTTAAGGCCGGCGCTGACCAGGCAGAAATCTACTTAGAGGAAGACAAAGAGCTTTTGATCAGGGTCAGAAAAGGTGAAATTGAGATCTTAAAACAGACCCGCACCAAAGGGTTAGGGGTAAGACTTTTTGTAAGGAAAAAATTAGGCTTCTCCTATACCTCAGATTTCACCCCGAAATCCTTAGAGGACTTAATCAAAAAGACCATCTTTTTAGCTAAAAATTCGAGCGAGGATGAATTTAACGGCCTGCCTGAAAAAATTGAGCCTTTCTCTGAAAAAACCGAATTAAAAATATATGATAGCCATTTGAAGAATTTCCCTACTGAGATGAAGATAGAATTAGCCAAAAGAGCTGAAGGTGCTGCTTTTAATGCTGACCCCAGGATAACCAATTCTGAAGGTGCAGAGTATCAAGACAACGAAACTCAGATTTACCTTGCTAATTCCTCAGGGGTAAATCTGGAATTCCAAAGAACCTCTATAAGCCTTTTCTGTTACCCGGTAGCAGAAAAAGATGGAGAAAAAAGGGGAAACTACTTCTGGGATGTTAAATCTCTTTTGGAGAACTTAGAATCCCCGGAAAAAATCGGCAAGATAGCTGCAGAAAGGGCTCTAAGGATGCTCGGTTCTAAGAAAATAGAAACTCAAAAAGTGCCGATTATCTTTGACCCTTTAACTTCTTCCGGCTTTCTTGCCGGCATCTCCTATGGAGTTAATGGACTGTTGGCTTCAAAGAACTCCACATTTCTGGCGGAAAAGCTGAATCAGAAAATAGGCTCAGATCTATTGACGGTGTGGGATGATGGTACTCTGCCTAAAGGAGTGGGGTCCCGTCCTTTTGACGGAGAAGGAATTCTAACCCTAAGAAAAAAGGTGTTCGAAAATGGAGTTCTAAAAACTTTTCTACACAACAGCTATTCAGCCAAAAAAATGAAAACTTTTTCTACTGGGAACGCTTCACGTGGTTATGACTCAATCCCCAGAATCTCCGCTCTGAATTTCTATCTGGAAAACGGAAAAATCGATCCTGCAGAAATAATCCGGAGTGTTAAAAAAGGATTTTATGTCACCGATTTGGCTGGTTTTGGGATGAATATCGTTACCGGGGATTATTCTCAGATGGCAGAAGGCCTGTGGATCGAAAATGGTGAGCTTACTTTTCCTGTCTCTCAGGTTACCATTGCCGGGACCATACTGCATATGCTGAAAGGCGTAGAGATGGTGGGTAATGATTTAACCTTCAGAGGAAGTATCTCCTCCCCTACTCTAAAGTTCTCCCAGATGGTGGTTAGTGGAAAATAAAATATTATATTAAAGGCCCAGGGGCTATTTATGAACTGCCCTTTATATCTTTGGTAGCCACAGACTTTATGTCTGTATAACGAGGCTATTCATCCGCAATCTAAAGCTTGCGACTACCACGGCTTATTTTCACCTTTGAACCCTTAAACTCTTTTTATTCTGCACATCCTTGCAGGAGCGGGGGGCCTTGCTTAAAAAGATAGCCTACTAAATAGATTGCATCTGAGACCGAGATCTTACAATCCGCATTAACATCCGCGGAAGAAGGTATAAGTGGAGGAGGTCCACCTTTAAAAAGATAACTTATGATGAAAATTATATCACTTACGCTTACCCCTCCATCATCATTCGCATCTCCATAAACATAAGAATCAGATTTCCTAAACAGCCCGGTTCTTTTTGAATTCCCTCTGTAAACCGGCCAGTAAAGCAAGCTTTGATTAAAAGAACCCTCCCCTAATTCCCAGATATAGATAAGTGAATCACCATCTCCAGCCACCAACTCAGCCTTGCCATCACCTTCTAAGTCTCCCAGGGCTAAAGTGGAATTAACCCAGTTATTTAAAACTATGGGCCAGCCAGAAAGTAAAGCCCCCTCTTTATTCCAAGCAAAGATTTCACCCTCTGAAGTTCCGATTAAAACCTCTACCTGGCTGTCAGCGTTAATATCTGCGATTAAAGGTGAGGAGATGATTTCACCTGTTACCTGAACTGGCCAGCCGGAAAGAAATGTGCCATCCTTTTTTACCGCATAAACTTTCCCTGAATCGGTGCCTACCACTACTTCTTTATATCCATCTCCATCCAAATCTCCTAAGCCAGGAGAAGAAAAAATTGAGCCCGCTAAATTTAGTGGAAACCCGCTAAGAGAGGTGCCATCATTTTTCAAGATGTAGAGTTTACCTCCTAAACTTCCAACCACTATCTCCAACTCCCCATCCTTATCTAAATCACCCAGTGCGGGAGAAGACAAATAGAAAGCTTCAGTACCAGTAACCGGCCAGCCTGAAACCGGAGCGCCATCTTTTTTGAAAGCATAAACTTTATGATCCGAACAGGGAATGATAATCTCTTTAGAAAAGTCCTGATCGATATTTCCTATAGCTGGAGAGGAAAAGATAGCTCCAGCAGTTTGAACCGGAAATCCGGAAACTAAGGTTCCATCCCCATTCCAGAGATAAAGCTTACCATCTACAGAACCGATTGCCACCTCATCTATCCCATCCTCATCTAAATCTCCTATGGCTGGGGTGGAATAGAGCATATTCTCTGTTAACACCGGAAAACCAGAAAGAAGGGTTCCATCACCTTTCCAGGCATAAAGCTTGAAGTCCCAGGACCCAATCACAATCTCTAAAGACCCGTTCCCATCTAAATCTCCTAAGGCTGGAGAGGAAAAGAGTTTTCCTGCGGTCTGTTTTGGCCAGCCAGGAACTAAACTACCATCAGCCTTGAAAGCATATACCCTATTATCAAAACAGCCAACTACAATCTCCAAACTGTTATCGCCATCTATATTACCTAAAACCGGTGAGGAGAAAATCCTCTCACCGGTAGATTTAGGCCAGCCAGATTTAGGTGTGGGTATGCCTGTCTGGGCGAATGCATCTTGAGAGGAGAAAACCCTTATGCTCAAACAGAAAAAATATATCATTAATATTATTCCTTTAAATATCTTGCGAACGCATCTTGAGATTAGCATCCTCTCCTTTGATTTATACTTATAAGTTTATACCAGATAATTCAAAGATAAATTTGAACTATTTGGCGCATCCGACTAAGGGTGCTGGCCCACCTTTAAAGAGGTAATTGATCAAATAAATAACATCACTCACAGTGATCCCACAGTCCCGGTTTACATCCCCGCAGGCTAAAAAATAAGGCTCCTCACCCCCTTTATAAAGATAATTTATCAGAAAGATCGCATCCGAAACCGAAACTTTCTGATCCTGATTTACATCTCCATTTAAATATAATTGATTCAGATTAAAGAAACAATAATTCTCCCTATCCCAGTTGCTCACTGCCAGATCTGGCTTAAAAGAAAATTTATAGTCAAATAAGACCTGAGATGTAGGCGGAACTTTAAAGGAGACCCACCCAGAGGCTAAATTATAACAATAGTCATTTTGCGAATGTGCAGATGCACCTTGAGGCATCTTGAGAAAAGATAAAGTATCGCCATCTGCAATAACCCTTTCCAATTTATGAACAGGATAATAGTTCAGATAGAAGACCTTCTTTATCCCATCAGCTAAATGAGCTTCATTTTTTATCCTGACCAAGCCATCACCATCCAAATCTGCCCAGACCATCTTCTCCACTACGCTTTGATAGGCTGAAATACAGCTCCAGGCAGGGCTTGTAGTTAGATTGCCACTTATATTCTCATACACCACCGAATACCCCCACCACCTACCTGCGGATAAATCTTTATCTCCATCGTTATCCACATCGCAGAAGGAGACTGCTGAGCCATACCCTTTTGTAGATGAGACCCAATAAGGAACTGTATCCAAAACTCCGAAATAATTCAGATAGACTTCAAAATAGCCGTTTCCATTTAACTGGGTATTATTAGCCACAGCCAAATCCAAATAACCGTCATTGTTCAAATCCCCCCAGGCTAAAGTATTCCTGTTGTCTATAGCATTGGATTCCCAGGAAGGAAGAGTCTCTATGGAATCACCGAAGTTCTTGTATACTCTGACCTTTCCTCTGGCACAGACAAAAGCTAAATCCAAATCCCCATCCTTATCCACATCCCCCCAATCCACATCATAGCAGGTGCCCGAATCAAAAGAGACCCAGGAGGGGGTTGTTTCTAAAATTCCATCCTGATTATAATAGATTCTATTTTTTTCATAAAAGTTATTATAAGCCTCACCACAGGCAATTGCTAAATCCAGGTCCCCATCACCATCTGCATCTCCAAAAGCACAGGCAAAAGAGTGCATCGAATCTGAAGATGACCAAGTAGGCGAAGTAGAAAGGGAACCATTAAGGTTATCATAGAGCTGAATAACTGTTTTCCCCCAGCCGGTGTTGATATAGTTCGAGACCGCCAGTTCCGGATAACCATCCTTATCTATGTCCCCTAAAGCACAATGTCCTGAATATTCAGAATTAGCCGAGACCCAGCCAGCGGTGGTATCTAAGTTCCCGTTATAGTTAAAATAGACGAAATTCGGTGCCTTAACTATATCATTCCCATTTGAGACCACTAAATCTAAAAACCCATTCCCATCTATATCTGCAAAAACTGCTCCAGTAGAATAGACATTTGATTCAGTAGAACGCCAGGAAGGAGAGGTTTCAAGGGGTATAATTCCAAAAACGGATTGAAGGAAAAAAAGGAATAAGAGGAGATTTAATTTAAAGAAAGAACACCAGGTGAACCGGGTAAATTTCAAGTTTCCTCCTTTTTCCTAAATCGTAGCGTCCTCACTCATGTCCTACGGATCCGTTTCTAGGATGAGGACGATCATTCGTTACCCAATTGGGCAACGCTACAGAAGATGAAAAAGGACTAATTTTAAAATTTCAGCCCTCCATCTTATAATAACCCGAAAGCCAAATAAGTCAAGCTAAAAAAAAATCACAGGATAAAATGATACCTTGTCTATCTGAGACTTCTAAGGTTTACTTGAATCAAAAGTTTAAGTTAATTAACTCGATATAGGTATGTAAAAAGTTAGCCCCTCTGGTCAGACCAGTGAGTTAACCTTAATAGATTTACAGACCAAAATAAAAAAAGCCCCCAATGCGGGGGCTTTTTCCCAAAAGGAGAAAGGGGGTTGGTCCTCTACGAATCACAAATAAATAGGTACGCTGAGATTAACATCTAATTGCGAACTCTCCCTATCTGAATCTGTGAATTCATAAGAGAACCCTAGAGGAACCATACAACCTTTGAAAGAGTAAATCACACTTGGCTCATTATAGGGGCACAACCTTAAAATGTCAAGTATTTTTTTTATAATTTAACTCTGTAACTCCTATTTATTGTCTGGAGAATTATTTTATACTAGAGAAGTGCGACAATTCTGAACTAATGTAAATATGGCATTTTTATCAGTCACACATATTGGGAAGGATGTCAAAGAATTTTTTGCGAGACAAAGAGTTATGTTAATAAGTCAGTAGTTATAACGTGCAGTCTATCAATCCTACTTTTTGTACTTAGGATTAGATGTAGAGAAAAAGAACATACTTAAGTACAAATCTTAACAGACTAATCTCTCACAAATCTTGTGGTTCCAAGAAAAAAGCGATGTAAGTTATTGAATTGATTATAGATATATAAAATGTCTTAATGGGGAAAAAATTTTAAATTTTTTACATTTTTTCCTTGACAAAATTTAGAGGAGTATTATATTAAACTAAAGAAGAAATGGCTAATATATACAGTATTAGCCCGATTGCAATAGATAAAGATTAGTACAAAGGCTCCCTGTATGGGTAACAGAATAGACGAGTCACTCAACGAGTATCTGAAACGTATCTACGGAACCTCGGTGTTCAGAAAGAAAATAATAGTTGAAATAAAAATGGAGTTAAATCACAATAACCTGTATGAAATAAAGGAAGCTTACTGCCCTAAAGAGGAGATTGGTTTGAAGATAGATACAAGTTCCTCAGAGGTCACTGGCGGGGAGGAGCAAACAGAAGCCTTGAAAGGTGGATTGAGCCATGAAGCGACACCTTTTAAGCGCAAATTACCTTTAACGAAAAAGGGACGAGACTCTAAGGGAAGGAATGATACGGATAAATCATTATAAAGAGCTTCAAAGGATGGAACAAGCCAGTAAGCGTCATCTGTTCGGAGCAAAAGGTTTATTTATGAATAAAATCGATGAAGCTCTGAATGAGTTTCTAAAGCATAAATATGGTGACTGCATAAAAGAGTGTAAGATCGTTATTGAGGTTGAGATGCAATTAAAAGGAGACAATTACGAGATGGTGGGAGCTTATTTTCCAAAGGAGGATTTAGAGCTGAAGATTAAGTAGCATAGTCATAGATAGATTTAAAGCAATAGAAATTGGACTAAGCTGGTAAGCGGCAATTTCTCTTAAACGAGAAATTGCCGCTTTTCCTTTCCTGATTAAAAAAGTGGGGGGGGGATGCACAACACAGGAAGGACGAGACAGAGTATTTTGACAGCATATTAACCAAATAACAACCCTTTAACCTATGGAGGAGGTGGTGATGGGTAGCAGAATCTAAAGGAGGGGGAAATAAACAGTCCTATTGACTTTTCAACTTGAAAGAAGGAGGTGAAAAAAACTATCTACAAACTACAATTTAGATTTGAAGGAGCAAATCTGAGAGGGGGAAGATGAACCCCAGCGTCTTTTAAGACGCGGGAAAAATATTAACCTTTTTTTGGAACTGGGAGGACTAAAATGTCTTCGAAAAGTAAGTTAGTTTTAATCGGAATGGCCATTTTCAGCTTGATTGCATTCTCTTCCCTCCAGGCTGCCTTAGTCTATGTGGATAATAGCGGCGGGACACCGCAATCTTATGCGACAATTCAAGCAGGTGTTGATGCTGCAGGTGATGGAGATACTATTCATGTTGTTTTCACAGGCACAGCTTATGCTGGTGCGACCCTAACAGGCAGAAATGGCCTTAGAATTGGTGCGGATCCTGGCGTGGAGATGCAAGGCACCTCGGGAATTGGTTTCGATCTCAACAATTCGAACAACAACAAGATCAGCGGATTCGAAATCTATGATTTTGACAAGGGAGTCAATCTGGTTGGTGGCTCAGACAACAATGAGATCTATAGCAACATCTTCCACAATAATGGCTGGGGTGTCTATAGCACGGGAAGCGGTGAGACTGGTAACTATATTCATGATAACTGCTTCTTCCGCCATACCAATTCTCATCAGTGCTACGATAATAACGCTACCGCTAATGCCAATACCTGGGATGATAACTATTGGGATGATTGGACCGGTAGCCCTAGTTGGTATGGTATTGAGCCAGCCTCTCCGTATATTACCGCAGATTATAATCCTAAAGCCATCTGGAATATGGTGCAGGTTAAGCCGGCTACCTCCGATGTAGCTCACAATACAGATTTCGATGTTTATATCGAATTTATTCCGCCTTCAGCATGTAATTATACTCCAGTTGATCTGATGAGCATTGAGTATAATGTCACCTTCGATAATACCAAACTGAGCTATGTCAGTGCGCAAAATGCTGATGACCTCTTCCCGAATGGAGCGACGACAAATACCATTATCACACCTGGAACTGGAACCATAAACATTGCCCAGACCTTCCTGGCTGGTGCAGGCGCTCCAGGTCCTGGAGATATGGTCAAGATTACCTTCCATGGAGATAATTTGGTTACGGGAAGTAATGTCTGCATAACAGTAGTAAACTGTATTGATGTTGGCAGCAACCCGATAGTTACCTATACCGCCTGTGGAGTAGTCAATGTTAAGGATATGGTTAAACCGGTTATTACCAAAATTGAACCAGCGTCAGGAGGGACCTATGGTCCAACTGCACCCGATTTTGATAGTCTGAATGCAACAGATGACCTTGGTCTTTACAGGATCTATTATGAGATGAGCCCTGGCTTCACTCAGATCAATGGTACCTTACCATCCCCTCTGCTTACCCGTAATTTTCAGGACTATGGTGATTATCTATTTGCCGTGCATGAGCCTTGGGCATCCCTGCCTGAGGGCACAGATACTATCTGGTTCAAAGTTCAGGACTGGTATGGTGGGAACTACTCTGATCCTGTTATGTGGGTATTTACCAAGGATGTGACTCCGCCAAGCTTCACTGGTGTAGCTTTAGCTGACATACAGGCCTCTGTGCCAGCAGAGCCTGGCTGGAGTAATGATTTAGATGTTCAGCTGACGATCACCGCTGGTCCAGATGCATTCGAAATGCACTTAACAGGCGATATAACTTCTCCTACCACGGGCACCTGGTTGCCGTTTGCTGCAGTTTCGACAGTTACCTTGACTTCAGGAGATGCGGTTAAGACTGTCAACGTATGGGTCAGAGATATTTACACCAACCAGACTGGACCTTTATCAACTACCATCGAACTTGATCAGTTCTCACCGACTTTCACCGGTTTTGTTCTTGATGTTGGTGTAACCTACAATACTACCGGAACTGCATCCGGAGCTTTCCTAGGATATGCATGGGATGTGGCAGGTCATCATTTCTGGAAGTTTGAACTCACTGGTGATTTGAGTGCTCCCACGGGATGGAACTCTGCTGTTGACCCTGTCTCTCTTACACTTTCTGCCGGAGATGGGACTAAGTCAATAAGTGCAGTCATAAGGGATAAGGCTGGAAACGTCAGTGGGCCCTTTTCCGATGATATCATCATGGATTTGACTTCGCCCTCTGCCACGATCACCTTAAAGTCCAAATCTGCTTCCACCGTACCCCCATATTCAACTGTGTATACTCCTACTAATCCAGTAACCTGTGAGATTTCAGCCACAGGAACTCCTGCTTGGATGAGACTATCGAACGAAGCCGGCTTCATCACAGGCGTGATTGCTTTCAGTACCCCAGTTGATGCGGCATTGTGGTGGGTTTCTGGTCTGAGGACTATCTCTGTTGAGTTGTGGGATGTTGCTTGGAATAAAGGCGGTCCTTTTGTTGGTTCCATAACTGTGGACGTTACTCCGCCAGCATTTCCTGGTAGCTTCGCGGCTGTTCCGGGCGGAAGCGTTGAGCTAAGCTGGACCAATGACGCTCAGGTGGCAAAGACCAGACTCATAAAGACCCCTTGGAATGGTTATCCTGATTATCCTCCACCTGCACCTAGCTATCCCGCTACAAAGGACGCTTCCTTTTTTGTGGCTGATGTCGACGCACCAGGCAATACCTACAATTATGCTCCCGGCATCAAGGATATCTACTACTTCTCTGCTTTTGCTATGGACTCAGCTGGTAACTGGTCCGGCGCTGCTAACGATAACGCTACGTCCTATACTCTGGGAGATATAGTTATAGATGGCTGCGTGGATTGGGATGATGTGGAATACTTCTCAGATCACTTTAACACTGTTAGCCCAGCTGCTGGGTATGATGCAGAGTGCGACTTCCATCCCACTGATGATGGCACTGAGAGTGGAATACCTCAGCCCGATTTAGATGTTGATTTTGGCGATCTGGTTATCTTAGCCCTTAACTATGATGGTGACCAGCAGGGTAAAATTGTGCCTACCTCTTCTGCCCCGATAGTTTTGAATCTGAACTTAGGAGATGGAGTCCCTGTTGGGAATGAGTTTGAGGCTAAGCTCACAATCAATGACGCCAACAGCGTGAAGGCAATGCACATCGTCTTGGATTATGACAACAGCACGTCGAAGTTGTTAGGGGTGACGAGAGGAGAACTTTTGACCGGCTCATCAATCCTCTTCTTTGCAGATAAGGAGAAAGTTGACATCAGTCTCGTTAAGTTAGGCAAAGGTTTGGTCATCGGCGGTTCTGGCGAAGTTGCAACCCTGAAGTTTAAGAGGCTCAGCGCAGGTACGGTTGAACTGACTCCTAACGTTCTGGATCTGAGAGATGTTAAAGGCGAACCCATGGAGTGTGGTTTCAACACGATCAGCTTGAAGTCTGTGCCTACTGCTTTTGCTTTGTCTCAGAACTACCCGAACCCATTCAACCCTAACACTCAGATAGCTTTTGCTCTGCCTGTGGGATCTAAGGTAACTCTGAAGATATACAATATCGCCGGGCAGTTGGTCAAGACTCTGGTGAATGCAGACTTAGCTGCGGGTCATCATACGATTACCTGGAATGGCACTAACTCATCTGGCTCTGAGGTAGGAACTGGTATCTACTTCTACAGATTGGAAACTGGAAAGTTCACCTCGGTAAAGAAGATGGTATTCGTTAAATAAAACTTCTTAACCCCTGTTACTACGGTTATGGGTTACGGGAGGGTGCTGAGTCTAAATAAGACTCAGCACCCTCAAAGTTCTCTGAAGAAAATAGTTTCTTAAGTTCATCTTGCCGATTAAGATTAATAGCAGGTATAAGTTTTGGAATGACTCACTAGTATTTTTTAGAGTTCTTTATTAAGAAAAAAAGAGGATACCGAGATCTAAGGAGGTAAATTGAGTAAGATAAAGATACTGATAGCTGGCGGTCACAAGATATTAAGACAAGGAATCCATTCCCTGCTTGCATTTCACCCGGATTTTGAGGTGATAGCAGAGACTGGTAACGGAATAGAAACTGTAAAGAAAACTTTGAAACTTAAGCCAGATGTTGTTCTGATGGACGCTATGATGCCTAATTTAAACGGGTTTGAAGCTACCAGGCAGATAAAAAATACGCTTCCTGAGTGTAATGTGCTAATCTTATCCAAATACCAGGATGATAGCCACGCTCTCCGGGCATTTCAAACTGGAGCCTCTGGCTATATTTCAAAAGAGCTTGGAGTAGAGGAGCTATTAACAGCTATTCAGGCAGTTAGTAACAACCAGTGTTATTTGTGCCCATCCGTCTCCAGGATTATGATTGAGACTTATCTTGGAAAAAAAAATATAAATCGCTCTTCAACTTCTAAATCGAGATTAAGGAGGTAGGATTATGCTTAGGCAAATATCGTATATCCTTAGAATTCTCTGCTTTAGTATTCTTCTTGTTATCTTTGTAAGACCTCCTCTTGCCGAGAGTCAAGAGGCAGGAGTCTTTTTAAATCCAGATACCACATATATAATAGGTGATGGTGTTGTCTTTATTTTGAACATAGAGGTCGATGACAATACTGACAGCCTGCATGCTTATCGACTCAATTTGGATTTCAACCGAAATGTTTTTGACACCTGTTTTTTTGATACTACTTATATTGATACTATTCCTGAACCTGATTCATTAGTGATTGACACACTTTACGCCGTATATGCCGAAGAGGGTTCCCTGATGACCTCTTCCCCCTATGAGACCTTTTTTACTTGGAATCTTACCTCAGACTCATCATCTATTTTCATAGCAGATGCGCTCATGGGGCCAGATACATATGTATATGGACCGGGAGTAATTGCTAAGGTGTATTTTATAACAAAAGGAAGTGGAGAATCTCCTTTGATTTTCCAGAATGTTGTTTTAAAAAAAGCATACTATGATACTATTCCTTCAGTTTCCACTGATGGAATAGCATATATAAATACACCTCCCAGCTCTTTTAACCTCATTTCTCCTGACGATAGTGCGGTCTTCAAGACATGGGAGATTGACTCCACCATGCTGGATTGGGAAGATGCTTTAACTGTTTATCCTGGAGACAGCATTCTGTACACACTTTATTATAGTATAAGTGAAAACTTTGACCCAAGTTTAACTGACTCGGTTCTGAATATAAATGAAAGCCAGTACGAACTATATGTGGATACTTTTACTGTTCCTTATTCTCTTATTTACTGGAAGGTAAAAGCATATAACATATATGGTTTTGAAACCTGGTGTGACCCATCCTATCTACGATTTGCAGTTTTACCTCTTGCGCCTCCGACCAACTTTAATCTTCTTTCTCCACCGGATAGCACAGTAATCAAAGCATTTGAGGATACCAGCGTAATACTCGATTGGGATTCTTCTGTAACGTACTATCCGGGAGACAGCGTCCTATTTACGCTTTACTACAGTCCAGAGGAAAATTTTGACCTTGATTCAACCTACCTTGTAGACAGCTTAAGTGAGAGTGAGTATGAATTATCTATCGACACCTTTACGCAAGCTTCAACACCCATATATTGGAAAGTAAGAGCTTTTGATGTATTACTTAGCCTTGAAACCTGGTGTGCCCCCCCATATTCTTACTTTTTAATTGTAAATTACATCTGCGGCGACGTAAATAGTGATATCTCGCTCTCTGTGGGGGATGTGATATATATTATAAATTATCTTTTCAAGGGAGGTCCTGCACCTTATCCAATTGAGGCTGCAGATGTCAATGGTGATGATCAAATAACTGTTGGCGATGTAATCTATTTAATCAATTATCTTTTCAAAGGCGGATCACAGCCAGACTGTTAAAAGATATGGAAGAGGGGAAAAGGAAAGGGTCGATATATAGTCCCTCATTCAAGATAACAGATCATTTTCTGAAATTAAGAGCGGAAAACCCTAATGAGATATGTCCTACCTCAGGCTTCATTATATCTCATTAGTATTGAGTTTTCCGCCTTTTTATTTTTCTGCTCAGGCAAGGGTTAGTCCCTTGTTAGAGGAGCCATGTAGCTTTAGGGAGGAGAACCATTTTAATAGGAGTGTAGAGATTGAACTCAAAAAAGATCTGGATCTTACTGTTCTTCAGTTTAATGAGTTTCTTAAATGTTTCTCTAGGCCAATCCGATACGACGACGATTTTGGTGAGTGATACCATAACTTATCAAGGGCATATTCAAACGCAGGTTTCGGTTTACATCGATAATATAGATCAGAACATCGAAGGTTTCACTTTATTATTCGTCATAGTCCCTAATGACCGAGCCTATTTCACCACCGATCACTTTGAGGTTTTTATTGATACGATTTGTTCAGGTCAAGGCAGGCCTTGTCATCCGGACAGCATAATCCGGATAGATACCACTATTAGCCGTATCGTTAAAATAGATGCCAGTGGTTCTTTGACAAGCAACTTTTCAATATTGAAAGCTCATGGAGAGGCTGGGGATACCAGTAGTCCTTATTGTATTAATTTGACTGTCTTAGGGCTGGCTCCGAATGGTGAGCCGCTTGGTCCGGGTTTCGGACTTCTGTTTAAACTATATTTAGATGTTCTTTGTCTTTCAGATACCTTACCACTTCCGGATACTCTGGTGTATGTAAATGTGTACGGGACCCTTGCCCAGGGAGATACCCTTATCGATGAAAAAAGGTTTTTGCCGGGCAGGTTGATAATATTGGGAGGGGTTAAATACGGAGACGCGAGTGGAGATAATAGTATTTCGGTCTCGGATGTGATCTATATCATAGGTTATCTTTTCAAAGGAGGTGATCCACCTGATCCGTGGATTGAGGGGGATGCGAATGGCGATGGTCAAATCTCTGTAGCAGATGTAATTTACCTGATAAATTATCTTTTTAAAGGAGGTCCTCCTCCCCATTGTTATGGGATTTGAAGGTCTAAGGTAAGGAAAAAGCTCAGTATTTACAACACTCTGGAGCAGTCAGTTCAGGTTCTTGTTAATGGGAAAGAATCTTCAGGGAATTATTCTTGACTTGGGATGGAAAAGACAATCATGGAAATCAAATGGCGAGCGGAGTGTATCTCTATGAATAAAACATACAACCAGAATATAGTGTATATCGGGGTGGTGTAAAATTAACTACGTTGACTCACTGAACAGGTTCTAAAATTGTCCAGTAAAGAACCTTATTTTGTCAAGATTATTTTTTGCTCTTTCTAAATTTTAGAGAGTGTTTTTAGCCCCGAAGAACCAGTAGAAAAGAGATTTAATTAATCTTTTTTATCCAGAAAAATCTCTAGTTTACTTGACCATTATCATCTTCTTTGCCTGGATAAGGTCTTCTGTCTTTAGCACATAGAAGTAAATCCCGCTACCTACAAAGCAAGGGACTTAGCTACTTTTTTTGTGGTCAAGTAAATAGGTGGATAATCAAGATTCGTCCAAACATGCCGAAACTAAAATTATAGAAAACAGTTAGTTTGCCATTAATAGAAATGTAACATTGCAAGAATGACACCTGCGTCTTTGGATCTTTTCGGATCTTTGGTAAAAAGGGTAGTAAAATGCTTAAGTTTTCTCTAATAGCTCTAACAGCTGCCGAAAACCCTTTAAGATGAACGATCATTTAATAATGCCATACCGGCAGAGTTTTTGTGGATGAGAGTTCGGATAATACCTCCTCGCGCTTATTCTATGATGCTCCGTGTATGGAAAGTGGCCACGTTTTCAAGATAATCGAGAATTCGGGACGAGAGTGGTATTTATGGCACGAGGAAACCTTGTTGCAATTCTTACTAAAGCGGGGAAAACAACGGTGAGCACGAATTTCTTCGTTACCCAGTCCAGCAAGGCACGCGCAATAGATCGTCTACATACGGCGCCCTCAATGATCCATGCGCTCTTTATTATGGCGGCGATAGTGTTACTTTCAGTCTGTAGCATCAGCGCCAAGACTGTGCGCGACGAATTCAATGCTGTCTCTTACGGTGGCAACGACGGCACTCAGAACTGGACCAATAACTGGCAGGAACAGAACGAGTCGGACGGACCCACTACGGGCTACCTGCAGGTATATTGCTGCACATACTGTTCATCGAGCAACTGTATGTACATCGATGCGAAGGGAAGCGTCGGCATCGGCCTGAGCCGCAAGGCTGATCTTTCCGCTGTCGTCTCGGCCACGCTCACCTTCAGCTACAGGCGCTATCGGAACGGCTCTAACACCGACGGCAGGGTTGCCCTTGAAGTGTTCGACGGGAGCAGCTGGACGACGCTACAGACTTATATTATCAGCACCACTGACGGGAGCAACGTTCCTCAGAGCTTCGACATCTCTTCGTACACTGCCTCCAACACTCAGATTCGCTTCCGGATTTCGGTCACGGGTGGCGGCGCGGGTACCCAGCATCAACTATACGTTGACAACGTTCAGATAGAGTACGACTTAAGCGTCTCAGTAAGCAATTCAACTTTTGCTTTCGGCACCAATTCCCTCAATAACTGGATGACTCCGCAGACAAGCGTTATCACTAACGATGGCAAGGTAGTTGAGAACTTTGTGGGTAAGATTAGTCAATTCACTGCTGGTGCTAATACTTGGGCAATAAGCTCTACCGCTAACGGTAATAATATAATTCGAGCTCAATGGTCCACTACGAGTGGAACTGGTCCCTGGAATAATATCTCGGCCTATGACACAGATTTCACTATTGCGACTAATGTAGCGGTCAACGATAGCGTAAACTTCTGGCTTCGTATTCAAACTCCAACCAATACCTCGTCCTACAACCAGTATTCCTCCACCCTGACGGTAACCGCACAAGAATATTAGCAAAAAGGATAAGTGGTCTAGACGATATGAGTTATTTGCCCATACAGGATGCCGTCAGTTCTTGTCAGTGACCGAAAATTCAATGAAAATGAGCCAGGTTGGCCAGCACTATGTACTGACAGGTTCTGTTAGGGGCCTTTGCAGGAAAGGGGAAGGGAAGCCTGAAAAGACCACTCAAGATAATTGAGAGTTGAAGACAGGAGTCGTGCCCCTAGCTAGGGCAAAGCCGTATAGCGCGACACTGGCGCCAACAAACGTGGACGACAGGCTGCTGACGACCTTTATAGTACTACTGCTAATAAGATTTCGATGGAGTGTGGGGAGGGATACCGTGAGAGGGACATTCAGCTCGGTTGGGAAGGCCGCGGCCTGGTCCACCCCAACGCTGATCCTGCCTGACCAGCTTAAGTATGGACTGGCTAAAATTGACTTTGGAGATGCCTGATGAATGTGATGGACGATAAAGTGGGCAAAGAGAGGAGGGAAGCTCACTTTCTTGGTGCAGTCATCCTGACGGTAGCATTGATAGTAACGGGACAAGGCCAAGCTCGGGCCGCCATCAGTCTGGTCCAGACGGCCAACGGCATCTCCACCGGTACTATTCCGGCCCAGGCGACATTCCCGGCCACCCCGACACAGGATAATCTACTTGTTGCTATTGCCGGTATTCGCGAGTCAGAGACCATCAGCGCACCTTCCGGCTGGTCGACGGCCATAAACCAGACCGGCAGCCCGGGGCAGGCAATATTCTATAAGATAGCCGGGGCTTCGGAGCCGACAACGGTGGCCGTCAGTACCTCTGGCACTACTCGCAAGGGTCTACATATTTACGAATACAGCGGTGTGAACACACTGGATCAGGTGAGTTCCGACACCGGCACCGGAACTGCTGTATCGTCCGGCAGCGTGACCACCACCAGTGCCGACGAGGCGATTATTGCCGGGTTGGTCATAAACGTGGAGGGTTCGTTCAACGACGCCTCGTGGACGAACTCATTTACCGAAGAGAATGACTTCTCTAACGACGGAGTAGCTTTTCTCATTTCAACCTACGCTGGCGCTGACAGAATCCTTAGCACGACCGGAGCGTACTCAACAACAGTTACAGCTTCGCTATCGGGAGCTTGGCGCGGGCAGATCGCAAGCTTCAAGCTGGTTTCCGTTTCTGTCTCAACCTCGACGTTTGGCTTTGGGACCCGGCCAGCAGATAGCTGGTTGACTCCTCAGTCGGCCTCGATCATAAACGACGGCGGCGTGGCTGAGAACTTCATAGTCAGCATCAGCCAATTCACAGATGGGGCCAACACATGGGAAATAACCGCATCAGCCAACGGTGCTGACACCATCCGGGCTCAGTGGTCCACAGTTAGCGACGCAGGTCCCTGGACTGATATCTCGGCTTACGATACCGATTTCACTACTGCCACCAACGTAGCGGTCAACGACACCGTGATCTTTCGGCTTCGTATTAAGACTCCGACCAGTACCTCGTCCTACAACCAGTATTCCTCCACCCTGACGGTAACCGCACAAGAATATTAGCAAAAAGTGCAGAATCGCTATAAAGGATTTCCGGTATTCGTCGATATTAAATACTGTCAAATTCTGTCAGAAATAAAATTTTTTCCGATAATGCATACGAGTGAGGACATGAAATCTCTTAAAAGGAGGTGAGAAAGAGTGAAGAGAAAAGCCCCCCTTTTCATTAGCGTAATAGTTTGTTTTCTGGTTTTAATTTTCTGGGTCTCAGCAATCCAAGCAGCCAATCCAGCCACCATTAATGTCACGGTCACTATCCAAAACTTAAGTGTTAGTGCTACCGGACCCATAGCTTTCGGGACAGTCACGGCTACAAGTGTCACGGTTAATAGCACGGCTTCTACGGTCACGAATGACGGAAATGTGACTGAAACTTATTCCTTAAACTTGACTAATCCTGCAGGATGGACTGCGGTTCAGGCTGCTCCGGCAGCTGAGCAGTATTGTCTAAGTGCCATGTTCAATACGGTCGAGCCTGCGTCTGGTGTTTTTGTTTATGCTGATCATGCCTTAAGCACGACATCAACAGCTTGTTCAGGTACCAAGTTTGCAGGAGATCAAACAGGTGTTTCAGTTTCAGCGACTGGAACCAGGTCTCTGTGGTTTAAATTTGAGGCACCCAGCAGCACCACTGTCACTACTGAACAGACTATTGTGGTGACTATAACAGCGTCAGCTGGATAATTTTTGAGTGAACTCTAAATCAGGAGAATGGGAGCCAGGGAAGGCTTTCT
>Ga0114930_10001561_pt1 | contig 21586 bp, 17 predicted proteins | sample AnhtaG_FD_87300 | JGI IMG/M metagenome (GOLD analysis project Ga0114930, IMG submission 87300) | Deep subsurface microbial communities from Anholt, Denmark to uncover new lineages of life (NeLLi) - Anholt_01485 metaG | ecosystem: Environmental > Aquatic > Marine > Oceanic > Sediment | place... | reverse complement strand
TTCGCACCGATTCCAAAGGAAATGATCACACTTATGATTAAAAATATGATTATGATGTATTCTAACGCCATTTTACCCATCCATCCATTTCTATTTACTTGGGTATTTTATAATTAATCCTCTAAGATAATCAGATGTTTCTTCAGCCCACGATACAATATCATACATATATGTCACTAATTTTGAAGTTAAGTATACCTTAGTGGGATCGTCTTTCATTTTGTATAATTTTCCAAGTAAATTAAACTTAGCCCTTCGAGCTTCTCTCTTTCTCTCTTCAATTTCATAGGTTATTTTGTAAGCACCGTCAAAATCAGTTTCAATTAAAATAGCACAATTTACTAACTCTTCTACAGCCTGACTGCATGCGCTATAGAGATTTTTGAACTCGTCTTTGATTTCCTTGTAAAGCTTGAAAGGATATACTCCTAGAAACCTCGAAAAGAACTCCATCTTATCGTTTACGGTGTCTATCATCATTAGAATATTATATCTATCTTCTACCAAAAAAGGAAGCGCTCTTTTTTCCCTGTAAAGAATCTGAACATATTTCTCTTTAAGCGCATCGCAGTTTTTTTCTACTTTAATAACACCTTCCAATGATTCAATCTTTAATTTACCATCTACAAAAGTTGAAAGCGCTTCATGTAAGAGTGCGGATCCGTTTAATGTTTCGGCTAAGAATTCTTTATTAACCTCTTCTAATTCATTTTTTTTTTCTTTTAACAATTTCAATTTATTCACACTCCAAATTTAATGAATCTCTTTTTAAGAATTATTTATTTTTATATTTTATTTATGATTTATTCTATAAAAAAGCTTATGCCTTTCAGTATAGCAATCCTTGTAAGTTATGTTCTGAATATTAAAAAAAATAAAAAATTAGGTTAAAACAGTTCCTTGTCTAAGACAATAGTATCGTTCCTGTTTGGGCCTATTGAAACCATAGCAATATCGATCTTAAGTTCCTCCTTAATTGCCTGAAGATAAATTTTCATCGTTTCAGGTAACGAATCATATCCCTGTTTAGCAAGTTCAGACCACTCTTCATCAGTTAGTTTCTTCCAGCCTTCGAATTCTCTGTAGATCGGTTTGCAGTTTTCGATTATTTCGTGTTGGATAGGCCAACTTTCAAGCTTTTCTCCGTTTAACTCATATCCTATGCACATTTTTATTGGAGTTATTCCGTGAAGTGCATCTAACAGTGTGATAATTGCTGTATCGATCCCGTTTATCATAACGCCATATTTGATGTTGAAAAGATCTATCCAACCCACTCTTCTTGGGCGTCCGGTAACCGTTCCATATTCGTGTCCTTGCTCTCTAATTTGCTCAGAAATATCATTAAATAATTCTGTAGGAAACTTACCTTCCCCTACCCTTGAAGTGTAAGCTTTGATTATACCAACGATTTTTCCTATTTTTTTAGGAGGAATTCCAGTTCCGGCACTTATACCTAAAGCGTTAGGGTTTGATGAGGTTCCATACGGATACATACCATGGTCTATGCATAGTAGATTTCCTTGAGCGCCTTCAAAGACCACTTTCTTTCCCGAATCTACTGCTTTATTTAAGTAATAAGCGGTATCAGTAATATATGGTTTTAATTTCTCGCCCATAGTTTTGTATTCCTCGAACATAGAATCGAAATCCATATCCCAATTAGGATCGTAAATTTTAATCAAATCTTTTTTTATTCTAAATAATTTCTCCAATTTCGGTTTCATAATTTCTGGTTGGACTAAATCAAAGATTCTAATCCCCCATCTACCCGCTTTATCTGAATAAGTAGGACCAATTCCTCTTTTTGTAGTCCCCGCACTATATTTTCCCTTTGTTTTTTCCTCTAAACCATCTAGAGCAATATGAAAGGGGAAAATTACGTGAGCCGTAGAACTTAGCTTTAAATTAACTTTTTTACCTAAATTATTTAAGTTGTCAATTTCATCTAACAAAACCTTAGGATCAACGACGCAACCGTTTCCTATAACCACTTCTTTCTCCAATGGCGCTCCAGAGGGAATTAATTTGAATTTATATTTTATTCCATTAGCATTAATAGTATGTCCCGCATTATTACCACCATTATATCTCACGACAATATCGGCTTTTTGAGCTAAATAATCGGTTATTTTTCCTTTACCTTCGTCACCCCAAGAAAGTCCACAAACAGCAATCGTGTTAAATTTATTACTCATAATCAACAAACCGTTAACTGTGTTAATCTTATTTGTTTTTTTTTAGTGATAAGGGATTATTATTTAATTTTTCTATCTAAAATGTAATCCAAAAAGGAGTATTCATTAATCTTTATAAAATTTATCTGTTAAAGTTTTAGTTTATAGAATCATTTTTATAGTAGTATTTTTGTTAAAAAAATAGTTAAAATGAGAAAAACGATCTTAAACTTAAAATGAGAAAAACGATTTTATTTGACTTAAACCATAGCGAAATGCTTACACTTGACGACGAATTTTCTGATTTTTTAAAACTCCTTCAAAATCTCAATCTTAAGATTAAAAAAAACGAAAATAAAGATCTAACAAAAAAAATCCTGGAGCACGTTGATGTATTAATATTGGGAAACCCAATTGACGATTATTTCTCGAATATCGAGATAAAGGATATTGTTAGTTACGTTAGGGTAGGGGGAAATTTAATGCTTGTCAGTGAATACGGAGCAGATTTCCTTCAAAAAACAAATCTAAACGAATTAGCTACTAATTTTGGCTTCTTCTTTGAGAAGAATTTAATTAAAGAACAAAATTCACATAATCAAAATTGTTCTAGTATACTTCACATTCAAAAATTTCCAAATAATGATATTGTAAATGGGCTAAGAGAAGTTATAATTGGAGGTGCCTGTTCTCTTTTCTTAAAAAAAGGGGCAAAACCTTTATTACAAACGAGTGAAAATAACATTTGGTCAGAAATTTACAACAATACATCTGAAGAATGGACAAAAGATAAAGAACAACAACATACCTTAGCCGCATATTCTAATTTTGGACAAGGAAAAGTAATTGCTCTCGGTGATATCGATATTTTTTGCAACGACGATAATATTGGGATTAATTCATTAGACAATCAAAAATTTATGCAAAATGTTATTAATTGGTTGATTGAACCCGTAAAAAGACCAGACGTTATGTCCTTTATTTTAGATCAAATGGGTGAACTTCAGAACGGAGTTAAAGAAATCCAGAATACGATAAACAATATAATTGAGACGATGAGTATTTTAGAAACTAGAATATCTTATTTAGAAAAAAATGCTAAAAGTGAATAATCTCCTTAATTCTTCCGTTGATTTACAAGCATAAATAGTAATGGAAGATGATTACTAAACCTATATATTGTTAGATACATTATTTTTACCATAACTTTAATTATATTTAATCAAATTGATTCTAATGAGTAACAAATCGTATGAAGAAATTTTTTCTGAATTTGAAGAAATCTCTAACCATTATAATCGAAGTGATCAATATTTTGACATTTTATATGATTCCATTTCGTCAACTATTATTGCAAAAACACCTTCCTCGGAGAATTTTTCGGTAAATACTAAAAAATCGGGTATTGTCGCCCGCAGTTTTTTAGGTTCGTGGAAAGAAGTAGCAATTGAAGCAACTGGAGATATAGACATTGTAAAAACAAAAATACCGAAAGTATCTAATAAAGGAAACCTCATTGCTGAGTTCGATGGTTGGAGTTTAAATGAAGAAATTAAACCTAAGATTGATCCTCTTAATATCCCTATTGATGAAAAGATTAATAGAGTAAGGGAAATCTATACTTATATCAAAAATTCGGATGAAAGAATAATCAATGTCCGAGTGAAGTACATAGAACTTCTAATTGAAAGAATATTCGTAAATAACGAAGGATGCAAATTAAGGCAATTAATTCCACGGACTCGTGTTTTCATCGTACCTATCGCTAAAGAAGGATCCGTAGTAGATTACGATTATTTCATTAAATCAGGAGAAATAGGATTTGAGATTTTCGATTCAATCGATAATGGAGTTTTAGATCAAGCAGTGAAGAATTCGCTTGAAATGTTAAAAGCTGAATTGCCACCTGCAGGAAGAAACACAATTATATTAGACCCACATATGGTAGGATTGATTGCACATGAGAGCTTTGGGCATGGTTTGGAAGCAGATCAAATACTTAGAGATCGCAGTTATTTGAAACAACACCTTAATAAACAAGTTGCGTCTGAAATATGCACAATCTATGACACTCCTTCTATAGAAAAGAAATTAGGTTCATACTTTTTCGACGACGAAGGAATAAAGGCTGGGCACAACATCTTAGTTGAAAATGGGATATTAAAAAATTTTATATATGATAGAAGAACAGCATCAGAACTTAATGCTACACCGCAAGGAAACGGCAGACGAGAAAGTTTTGCTCATCCTGTTAATGTTAGGATGTCTAATACATATTTTGGTTCTGGAGATTATGAACTAGAAGAAATTATTTCAGAAACTAAAGAAGGAGTAATGTTAGTTCATGGATTCTTTGGTATGGAAGATCCACTTGGCGGAGGTATGCAATGCACATCAAAAAAGGGTTACCTTATTGAAAATGGAGAAAAAACTAAGATTCTTAAAGCAACTGCTTTAAGTGGAGATGTTCTTGAGATGCTTAAAAATATCGATGCTGTAAGTAAGGATGTCTTGGAACTAGACGGAGGAACGTGTGGAAAAGGTACTGAAGATATGGTTCCCGTTACATCTGGAGGTAGTTATATTAGAGCTAAAAATACATTGGTGAGTCCGGGGTGAATGAAGAAATGTCAATTGAAAGGTTAGATAAAATCGAAGCTATTTTAAAATCGAAGAAAATACAAGAATTTGAGATATTCTCCGTCAAAAAAAGTATCTACGAAACTATTTTTTTAAAGGATAAGACTGAGAACGAGCGCGAGATAAGTGATTTTGAATATTTTATAAGAATTCTTACTCAAAAGGAAAATAAAACTGGTATAGGCGTAGTTAAAGGGAATTCACTTGAGTCTCGCCAAATCGAGAAAAACATCGATACTTGTGTGCTACTATCGAAACTAAATTCGAGTTCTGAGTACGATTTTCCTTCAAATATAAATATACCTCCTATTAATACGGCTGATAAAAGCATATTAAGCGATCCTCTAACGATAAAGAAAGATTTAACAGAAGTTCTAATCTCTGAAGTTAATCAACAAAAAGATGTTTTACCTACATTCTTGCGATTTAGGATACATAACAACCATAGTTTTTTGAGAAATAGCAATGATTTGAATTTAAACGCGACAAAGACCTACTTTTTTATGGAATTTTCCTTAAAGGCGGAAGAAAATGGTAAACTATCGGAGTTCTGGGATGTAGGATATTACAAAGAAAAAGAGCACCTAAATTTAAACGAAAGAGTCTCTAGTTGGGCTAGAAGAGCTAAGGATACGCTTAGAGCAGTAGAACCTAAACCTTCTGATAATGCCCTTGTTATTTTTTCTCCAAGTGTTTTAAAACAGGCTATTAATTCTGTCATTGGAACTCACGCACTTGGTCAAGCTCATGCTGAAAAAATTTCACGTTTCAACATCGGGGATGTAGTAGCAAGCGAAAACATCACTGTTATTGATGATGGATTGTTAGAAGGTGGTATGAGCTCTAATTCATGGGATTCAGAAGGAAATCCTCATCAGGTAACAGAAGTTATAAGGAATGGAGTTTTTCAGAATAGATTATACGATCAAATGTACGCAATACTGGAAGAGAAACAATCAACGGGAAACGCAATACGGGCAGAAAGCGGCACGATTGTTAATTGGATAAGTAATCTAAAAATACTCCCCGGAGATATATCTTTTAATGATATGATATCGGATATCAAGGAGGGCTATTACATCGACAAGTTTTCATGGTTAAATCCAGATGAAGTCTCGGGTAATTTTGGGGCAGAAATAAGAAGTGGTTATTACATTAAAAACGGAGAGCTCCAAAATCCAATTAAACTAGGAAATGTTAGTGGTAATGTCCTTGAAATGGTGAAAAATTGCGTATATATATCTAAGGAGCGTGAATTCAACGAAAACACTCTCTTTCCATATATGGCGTTTAAGAACTTAAATGTATCTTCTTAAAAATACTTCTTTTTTAAATTTCTTTTTTCACTCAATTTTATTTGTTAAAGTGTATAAAATTAAACCATCTTAGTTCTTCAACCTCAGGATCATCAAACTGTTGATATTCAATTTTATCTCCGAAGGTTTTGACTAGTTTGTTAGCTTCGTTCAAATAATTAGCATATTCTATATTTCGATCAATAGATTCCTCATCAAAGCAGTTTTTTAAATCTATTGAGAGTATTGATTTAATTTCTGGTTTGTTGTATGAGAGAATGTCCTCAAAATTGAGATGCGTCCATTCTCCAGAGTGAATATTGAAGGAATAATCTTTAAGGAATAAATATCCATAATCAGCTGTAAATTCAATAGCCTTACAGATAAATTTGAAATCAGTTTCTGAGATTAAATAGTGAAAATTAACACGGCACCATCCTGGTTTAAATCCAAGTTTCCCTTGTTGAGTAATACATCGAAACTTTTGAGATCGTTCCTCTTCAATTTTGAGCAATAAGTGTCCATATGGCCCGGCGCACATACAACCCGCACGACTTTGAATTCCAAACAAATCGTTGAGTAATTTAGTTATAAATTTGGGATGTAAATACTTATCTTCATGCTTAATCATAAAGGACACTATAGAGATGCGGTTTTCATAGTCAATAGGTCCTAAAATTACGATTTTGGAATGTCTGCCTAATCTTTCCAAAGCTTTTGTTGTATATTCTAATTCTTTCGATTTAATAGTTTCAATTCCTATAGCATCTTTTAAATCTATAACTAAGGCAGCTTTAATAGTTTGCAAGACTCCCGGAGTTCCTGCTTTTTCTCTTATTTCAATATCTTCTGAGTAATCTACTGTTGTAGAATTAACAAAATCAACAGTCCCACCACCAGCTGAAGTTGGAGAGAGTGCTGTTTTGTAAATTCGTTCGTTAAACACTAAAATTCCTGATGACCCTGGACCTCCCACAAATTTATGAGGAGATATAAAAATCGCATCAAAAAATGTGTCTGGATCATTATTCATATCAATTTTTACGTAGGGAGCACTCGCGGCAAAGTCAAAACAAACTAGACAATTATATTTATGCAGTATACGGGAGATTTCATAAACAGGAGATTTCAAACCTGTAATATTCGATGCTGCTGAAAAAGATCCAATTTTTAGCCTATTTTTATATTTAGGGTCTGAAACTTGACATTCTAAATCCTTTAAGTCAAGATAACCATCAGAAGTGAGTTGAATTGACACAACTTCCGCGATAGCTTCCCGCCACATTATATCGTTAGAATGGTGTTCATAAGGACCGATAAATACAACCGGTTTCAATCGATTTATTTCTGTTTCGAGGTCATTACTCAAATTTTGATCTAAAACTTTGTCTTTAACTGATTTATTTAATATTGATTTCAAAAGTTCTTTTGTTGCTGGAGGTAAGCGTATTCCTATAATTTCTTGAAATTTGGATATTGCTCCCGTTGCCCCTGTACCCGTGGCTATAATCCGGCAATTCTTTTCCGCATTGAAAGCCTTTTTTATTATAGTTTCCGCTTGATGTAAGATTTTTGTCATTTGACGACCAGTTATATCGTCTTCTGTATGAGTGTTTGCATATTCCCGCTGAATTTTTATTAGAAATTGTTCTATAAATTTAAGAGATCTACCAGATGCGGTATAATCCGCATATGTGAGTAAACGCTTTCCGTATGGCGTTTGGAATGTAAAGTTCCTTCCAATCAGAGCATCTCTTACTTCTTCTAGAGTCAAAACGGGTTTCATTTTATCACTTTTTATCTTAAGGAGAAGGTTTAGCTAAATCTATAAATTAATTTAACAGAATTTACAATAAAAATTTTGTTATAAGATAAAATAAAAATAAAAGAAAAGACTAATTCTTTTTCTTACTCTCTACGCTCACTTCGATTAAATTATAGTCTCGGGATCCTAATCCAATATCTTCAGCTGCTTTTAATTGTATTTCCCAGTGTTTAGATTCTTTCCCATTAGGATTTAAATCCAATTTATTTGTTTCTGAATCAAACCTGGGGGTATACGAAAACCATTCTCTCGGTTTTTCTTTGGAAATGTTTTTAATATTACCCAAAATCGAATGAGGATTCATGTAGGATAAATGGATGAAATCAACAGCACATTGATCAACTGCTACTGGATCCTTCGAAGATAAAATGCCAATGTCAGTTACAAATGGCACATCAGAACCACCTGTGCAATCACACTGCCATGTTACATCTATAACATAATTTAAATAAAAAATCTTTTCACTTCCATAATAGTCTACAACTCCTGCAGCATTATCAACCATTTGAACAATAAATTCCTCTTGCGTTGATGATCCGGTATCAATCACATTGTTTTTACATACAGATTTACACATGTAACAATATCTGCATTTTTCTTCATCGCGTAATAACTTGCCATCTGGCCCCTCACTCAATGCATTCGTTGGGCATATATTCAGACAAGCCTCATAATCTGAAATAGGGGCATCAAAATCAAAATCAAACTTCTTTCCTACATGTGCTTGTACCTTTCCGCCCTTACTTACACATCCTATTCCAAGATTTTTGATAGCACCCCCAAAACCAGCACCAGCGTGTCCTTTAAAGTGAGTTGCGAAAACCATGTGATCAAATTCTTTCAACCTTCCCGCAACTAATACTTCATTAAATCGTTTACCCTTAATGCTATGTTTTATAATATTTGTTCCCACTTGACCGTCGAGCATTAAAAGTTCTGCCCCCATAGTATCTTTAGTAAACCCATGCATCTTAGCAGTTTCTAAATATTCCTCTTCAGAAGCTCGCCCACTATATTCAGTATGTATCCCCGTAACCTCTTCTGGAGCACCCCAGCCACACGACTCCGCTACGTAAGGTACCCCTCCTAACGCTTTAACATGATCACATAAAAATCGAATATAGCTAGGACGCAAATATCGTACGTTCTCTAAAGCACCAAAGTGAGTTTTTATTACGACCTTGTCGCCATTATTAACCATATTATTAAAACCAATTTTATCTAAAGCTAAAGGGCCTTTAACCTTACTTAAACTTTCTTCATGACTGTAGGTTCGAGCTGTAAAAAAATAAACATCTGACTTCATACTTATCATTTCTTCTAACCAATAATTAAATTAACAATATTAGTAGGTTAATTAAGCATTTAAAATAAATTTGGAGTTTAAGGTTAACAATAATTATTTTAACAGTGTTTAATTCTACTAAATTAGAAACAGTAATAAATCGAAAATAGGAATAAATATTGTTTGTATATAAGATGTTCCAAGCCCAGAGAGGTGTGTTGATATAGCACGGTGTCCTGAGTGTGCAGGAAACATGAAATATAATCCAGACAACCGCCTTATGGTATGTAGTTCGTGTGGATTGTCATTATCTCGTTACGAATTAGATCAGTTTTGGCGTAACATACGAGATGAACGGGGATCAAATTCAGATGAAGTCTCGAAAGCAAAAAACCGAAGAAAAGAATGGCTTGACTGGTATACTAAAAGTAAGGAAGAAAAAAAGAATTACTGATTAAAAAGTTAAATTGATCAGTAATTTGTTTTTGTTAGTTAGTTTAAATTCTCCATAGGGAAAATAGTTTTTTTGTTACCATTAAAAAATTAGAAATTAGGGATGTTACTCATGAGCGAAATTGAAATTTTCAACCTAATCATGATATTTTTCAGTTTCGTTGGAGTAGGTGTTTTTATTCTTCTTTTTTTTGTATCGGCACCTTATGGGCAGCATATTAGGAAAGGGTGGGGGCCAAATCTTAATAATAAACTGGGTTGGTTTTTAATGGAGATTCCGACTGTCATAATATTTCTTGTTTTATATTTTTTAGGAGAAAGAAAAACGAGTACGATATCTATATTCTTTTTAATCATATGGATGGTTCATTATGGGCAGCGAACATTTGTTTTTCCTTTCTTAATCCGAGCAAAACAACCAATGCCGGTGACAATCATAACTTTTGGATTAGTATTTAACGGGATTAACACTTATTTACAAGCTCGTTGGATTTATACTTTATCTACACCTTATCCCAACGATTGGATTTTTTCCCCATTCTTTATAATTGGAGTTTGTATTTTTGTTCTTGGGATAATACTTAATCTTCATTCAGATCATGTCATTAGAAACTTACGCAAACCTGGAGAGGATGAGTATAAAGTACCTTATGGAGGTATGTTCAGGTGGGTGAGTAGTCCAAGCTATCTTGGCGAAATTACCGAGTGGGCGGGATGGGCAATCTTAACTTGGTCCTTTCCGGGGTTAATATTTGTAGCTTGGACCTTCGCTAATTTGGCACCACGAGCGCTTTCTCATCATAAATGGTATCTCGAAACTTTCCCAGATTATCCTAAAAATAGAAAGGCGTTAATACCCCTTATCTATTAGAATTGAAATTCTATTAATTCGCTACTTCTGATTGTTTTTATAACTTTGATAGAATTCTGATTTTCGTAAAATATACCATCTTAGAATAGGTTTTACTAGTGGAATTAAATATCTCTTTATACCTATCCACTTTTTAACTTCTGCATAGAAATCTTCTAAAGTGAAATTCTGAAACTTTAAAATGTTCTGAATATAATTCGTTTCTCGATCATCAAAGAAGCCGCAATGAGAGTGGTGTTTTGAAAAGGCTTCATCAGGTATGAAACCTCTTCCAAAGCCCATTATTTCGAACATGTCATTGATATTATCTTTATATAATATTTGACATTGTTTTCCTCCTCCTAAGTTGAAGGTTTTATTCCATATTTCATTCGAATCTATAGCATTTACTAAGGCTAACCCAACATCCTTTGCGTGGATAGCTTCTACGCTTGAATCTAACGCAATGAAAAACATAACAGGTCGAAGTTTTATTACATTTGTTGCAACAACATACGATACCCTAAAAATACTATAATCCAACTTGGATTCTTTAATAAGTCTTTCTGTTTTTATTTTTGTGCTAGTATATATGTCTTTCGTATTATCATCAATTGGATCAGATAATTTTATGATGGGATTTTCCCGTCGATCACCGTAAACGGCAACTGAGGAAGTATAGATAAGTTTGGGACGATGGGATTGGCTAAGCATTGCATCAATAACATTTCGAGTACCATCAACATTAACAGAAACTACGATTTCAGGGGATTTAAATGCTATATCCGGTAAAGCAGCTGCGACATGAATAACTACATCTTGATCATCCACAGCTTCTTTAACTTCTTCATAATTCTGTAATGTGCCCCAGACAATTCTGATTTTATCTTTATATCGATTGAACAGCTTTTTATTCTTGCGAGATCCTCTTAGAAATAAACAAATTTCATATGCATTTATCCTACTTAACAGTTCTTTAAAAATTTCTCTACCAACGGTGCCAGAAGCTCCCGTTAACAAAACTTTCTTTTTTATCATTTGAGATTCAAAATAGAACAGTTAAAAATATCCCTTAGAATATTGAATTAAAGACATTTTTAATATTTTCTGCTGTTTTTTTAAAAAAAAGTGTAACAAAAATGTCAGTTTGTACTGACATAATGATCTTAATAATAAAATTAAGAAGGGACTTACTAACCGAATTTTTTGTTGAAAATCTCAATTAAAAATTCTTCCAATTTGAAAGCGGGGATATCTAATAACGTAATTTCTAAGTGCCTCCCTCGCTCTGCTTCTTCGATTCTTACCGTTTCCGAAGCAATTATCTTTAGTTGGTTAAGCGTCCGTATATATTTTCGAAAGCTCATTTTTACGTGCGGTTCTATCGAATATGTTTCGCTAATTATTTGATATTCTTCAAAAGCTTCGTCAACCAATGTAAACGGTTCGTCTTTGTTTATTAACGATCTAGCAATTCCATATAACGCTAAGAGCTCTTGATCGTTAAGTTGATCTACGATTTCTGCTCTAAATGTGGGATAAACGTCATTTGAAGCCCCCCTAATAATATCTGCATTTATTCGATCTAAACTCTCTTTGTCAGCATATAAGCCACTTTTTCTTAAAATCTCAATTCCGTGACGCATATCTTGATGATCAGCAACAATCTGACCAACCATATTTAAGATGTCATCATCAACAACATATTCTTTAAAAGCAAGCTCGCTTCGATACTCCAATATCTGTTTTGATTCTTCGTAATTATAAGGTTTAAGCTTAATTGTCTCGTTTAATCTACTAAGAATTCTTTCCGTTTCTATTCTCATCCAATCTCTGTTTCTGGAGATTAAGATTATAGAAAGCTTAGCATTCTGATGCCCGTAAGTTTCCGCAATATCTAAAAGTGCTAAGATTTCATCTGGTTTTAGCAGATGAACTTCATCGATTACCAACAACATATAACTCTTTTCTCGTATTAACTGTTTCAGAATTAGTTTGAGTGCTTCGTCATCTGAAAACCCCCTACCACTTCCGTGCGTATGTTTGGCTAAAAGTTCACGCACTATCTTGCTTTTTGAGCGGAAGTTTATACAATTATAATACTCAATAAACATGTTAACACCTTTTTCTAACGCAATGCTTTTGAAGTTTTTACCAAAGAATCTCGCGGTACAGGTTTTTCCAACTCCACCTTTACCCAAAATTAAACAATTGATCGTAGGTTGCTTTTCTTCTTCAAGAATCCTTCTAAAGTTAAAAATTAAGGTATTTATTGTTTCATCACGACAATATAATTTGTCGGGCACAAAACTCATATCAAGCGAGCTAGCTTGCTTGAAAACTGACTTCTTCATGAAGGGTTTTCTAAAATCGTTCTCGTCCATGATTGATTGGCTCCTAATTGAAATTTTTAGTGATATATAAGTAAATATAGAAGAAATTAAGTTTAAACTTTCTTATAGTTTCAACTTTTTATTAGTTAATTAATAGATTATTGACTTATGATGTTATTAAAATATCATAATTAATAATTTATTGTAGTTTTAAGTTATTATTATTTAATGGATGCATCGCAGAATACGACTGTCTTAACTTAGTTATGTCATTCTTAGCATAGATACGAGTTGTATTTGGAGAGCTGTGTCCTAAAATGTCTTGTAATTCACTGATATCCATTCCCGATCTCCTAAGATGCGTAGCTCCGGTATGCCTAAATATGTGGGGTGTTATAATTTTAGAATTTGGGAAGCCACACTTCTCTTTTATAGTTTTAATATCTGACTGAACTACGCGAGGATTTAATTTTTGACTTCTTGTGTTTACCAATAGAAAATCCTCTGAACTGTAAGAGATTCGATTACTTAAATATTCATTAAAAAATTTTAAAGTATTATAATCAACCGGAACGAGTCTTTCTTTACTTCCCTTACCTTTTAACCTTATATACCCTTTGTTGAAATCAATATCTCTAATTTTAATATCGCACAATTCACTAACACGAGCCATCGTAGAATAAAGTAACCTTACAATTAAATAATAACGCTCACTCTTCCTGGAGTTAAATAGCTTTTTATCCTTCAACTTGTTAAAGATTATCTCAATGTCCGAAACATCAAGGAATTTTGGTAAACTTTCCTCTAACTTTATTTTGGGAGACTTTATGGTGCTCATTGGATTTTTTGTTATAAATTCATTGAGTGTTAAAAATTTAAAATAAGATCTCAAGGTGGCTATTTTTCTGCTGATCCCTTTTTTTGAATAATTTAAATCTTTAAGTTGTTTTAGAAAGAGTCTAATCCGCTGTCTAAGCATAGGCGACTCAAGGTTCAAATCACCAACAAGGCTAATAAATTTTTCAAGATCGTATCGATACGCTTTTATTGTTGATGGCGCACATCCTTCTTCAACTTCCTTCGAAATTAAAAAATCATCGATGAAATCCGAAACCTTGTATTCTACCATGATAAAAGAAATAACATCGTGATATTACAAAATATGGTGTAATATGCAGGTAATATCAGAAAAACATTTATTTTTTTAACCCTTCCCCATACCAACCTTGTTTGATGAAAAGATATGCATTCATAGCGGCTGTGGTCGCTTCACCAGTAGCAGTGGTTACCTGTCGTATTCCACCAGTTACATCTCCTGCCGCATATATACCAGGAAGGTTTGTCTCCTGATTTTTATCAACTTTAATATTATTGTTCTCATCAAGTTCAATCCCTGCCTTCTTCGCTAAATCACTCTGTGGTTCAACTCCTATAGCAATAAAAAGAGCATTTACACTTAAATTAGTTATTTCGCCAGTTTCAATATTTTTAATTTTTAGTTCTCCTAATTTGTTGTCTTTAGGTATAGCTTCTTCAATAGTGCAATTATACAATGGTACAACATTGGGTAATGAATCTACCTCATCTATAATGCATGCTTCTGCTCGCAAACAGTGACGTCTATGAATAAGATAAACTTTTTTTGCTACACCTGAAAGATAAATTACCTCTAGACCAGCAGCATTACTACCACCAACCGTAGCAACTACTTGATCTCGAAATAAAGGCCCATCGCAAGTAGCACAGTAAGATATTCCGTTACCTATTAAATCAAATTCATTAGGCAATCCAAGCTTTAGATGCTTTGAACCAGTAGCAATAATTATGGCTTTTGCTTTAATATCGCCTTTTGAAATAGTTACTAGCATTTTCTTTGGATCGATTGCTGAGACTTCATTATAATAAAAGGTAGCTCCATAATTTTCAGCTTGCTCCTTCATTTTTTCTGTTAATTCAAGACCGTTGATACTCACAAATCCGGGATAATTTTCAATTTTTGGAGCTGTCCCAGCTAGCCCTCCAAAACCCTTACCCTCAAAGAGAGCAGTCTTTAAACCCATTCTTCCCCCATAAATTGCAGCTGTTAATCCCGCTGGTCCACCACCAATAATTACTAAGTCAAATTCGTTTTTATCAGACATTTTTAATCTCCATTATTTTGTAGCTTTATTCAAATTAACACATAATGATCTTAATAATAGTTTTTAAATAAATTCTATTTTTTTATTCCTTTTTTAATTGACGAAGATATTTGCACGCGTTTATTCCCGCTCGTGCACCTTCTGCAGCAGCAAAAACTACTTGAAAAAGTCCCCCCGTACAATCTCCAGCAGCATACACTCCTTTAAGATTTGTCTTTTGATCGTCATCAACTTTAATATTTCGCATTTCATCTAGTTCTACCCCCGCTTTTTTGAAAATTGAATTAGAAGATATATGAGACAAAATAAATAAACAACTTAATTCAAATTCCTGTATTTTTTCAGACTCAGTAGATTTGCATATAATTTTTTGAATTTTACCTTCCGAAGCTGGAACTGCTTCAATTACTTCCATCTTCTCAATAACTTCAATTCCAGCGTCTCTAACTTCATACACCTTTTTAGGTAGTTCTTTAATTCCCACATCAGTAATAACGCGAACTATACATCCCATTTGATTTAGAATCAAAGCGTCTTCCATCACTTCTTCGTCGTTTCCGTATAAATATACTACTTTATCTTTATATGATGGGCCATCGTATAATGCACTGTAGGAAACTCCATATCCAAGTAAAGTGTCTTCCCCTTTTATGACTTCTTTTCGTTTCCCTGTACCCGTGGAAATAACTACAACATCAGCAGTGAAGTTTGCCGTTCTCGTAGAGATCACGTTCATTCCCATGCCTATCATTAATGTGATAACATCTCCATTCATTATCCTAACGCTTTCATAGCTTTCGGCGTGCTTTTTAAACTTTTCCAGAAGCCCCAATCCAGTTGCGTCAATTTCTCCAAGCCAATTTTGAATTTCTTGCGTCTTCGTTAGCGAGGAAGGTTCTTTTCCTTCTAATACAACCGTGTTTCTATTTGCTCTACCGCAATAAACTGCAGCACTTAATCCCGCTGGACCTGCTCCAATTATTAGAACTTCGCATTTATACTCTTGTAGTTCCATAAAAAAAACCCTTACTACTTTATGTTTAAGAAAATATCGTGCCTATAATTATACTAAATTGTTTCTAAATTAAAAATAATTTTAAAATAATAGCAGTTTTATTTCAAATTGATTCGAAATTATTAATAGCTACTATTATATGATATAATTTGAACGTTTATTATTGATTCTGAATTAAGTTTAATCAGATATTTTAGGTTTAAACAATTATATTATCTGTATTTGATAATATATTTACACTATGGGGAGCCATTATAAATGAGTGATTTAGATCACAGAACAGAAATAAAGAAAGAAGAACCAAAATTTAGCATAGCTGAACCTTACCATTTATCAAAAAGGTCTAAATGGTTAAGGGCCTATTACTTCAAAGGAGTTGAGCGTGAATGGAACAATGAATACATGCCATTCACTACTGGTACTGATTGGGATATAATTTGGTGCGAATCTGATTATTATATCTCTCCTGAGGTTCACTTTTACATAGGAAATAAAGGCAAGGGAGTTTTTGAAGGATGTTTACGATCTATGGCTATTCCAGTATCGTTGCCTGATGATTTTTGGGATTTATCTTTACCAGAACGTAAGATAAAGTTTTTTGAGATGGCTATGCTTGATTATGTACCACACGAGATCATATCTGAGAACGATTTAATTGCTGGTGGCAGGTTTAACACTCAATTGAGCGATTGTTTAACTAAAGCAGAAACGAAAAAATATTGGAAGGAAAATTTGAGTGTTAGGCATAAATTTTACAAATTTCATAAATCTGGATTTGGCAATACGGGGGCGACGGGAGGACATCTCATCCCAGATCACGAAACCATAATTAACAAAGGTTTCAAGTTTATACATGAAAAAATAAAAGCTCAGTATGGACAATTGTCAGAAAAAGAAAGAAAAGATTCTAAAGGTCAAGAATTAAGAGCAATGTTAGAAGCTTCAAAAATACCAAGAAAATTCGCTCAAAAATACGCTGAAGAATGTAGAAGGCTTAAAGAAAAAGCAACTTCGGCTGAAAGAGTAGAAGAACTAGAACAGATGGCTAAAAACCTTGAAAAAGTCCCTTGGGAGCCTGCTGAAACTTTTTGGCAAGGAGTTCAAGCGATTTGGTTAACTCACATGCTAATCATGGCAGAAGAATCTTATCCGGGACCGGGTATTTCTTTTGGTAGGACTGATCAACATTTATGGGATTTATACAAAAAAGATGTGCTTGATGAAAAAAACATTTCAAAAGAATTTGCTAAAGATATTTTAGGCAGTTTCTGGTTTCATTGCAATACCGCTTACGACGCTCAAATCATAGTAGGAAAGCAAGGTATTACTTCGGCGTTCGGTCAATTGATGACCCTTAGTGGATGTGGACCTAATGGCGAAGATTTGACTAACGAATTGACTTACACTATTCTAGAAGTCGTTGACGAATGGTCTCCAATCTTAGAACCAAAGCCAAATGTTAGATTACATAGAAATTCTCCTGAGAAACTGTTAAATACCATAGTTGATATGGTCTCTCGATCGCAAGGAGCACCATTTCTTATAAATTTCGACGAGAGAAGTATTGCTGGTATGATTGCGGAAGGTATATCTCCAGAAGACGCTTGGGACTACGCATGCGTCGGTTGCTTGGAAAATACAATGCAAGGAAACGATAGATCTGGGACTGTAAACTGTAATCCAAACTTAACAAAAAGTATTGAATTAACCCTTTGGAACGGAAAGAACATGCCCGGTAATAATGTTGCTACAAAGAAGGGCAAGCAAATTGGCCCGAAAACTGCTAATTCTGAATTCCTTAAAACTTGGGAAGAATTTTGGAATGCGTGGAAAAAACAAGTAGAATTTCTAATTAAATACACAGTAGATACATATAATTTAACTGAATCTCTTAGAGCCGAATATTTACCCACCCCATACTTATCGACACTAGTTCGAGGATGTATCGAAAAAGGAGTAGACATTAGATGTGGCGGTCCTGAGTTAAGATTTATAACAGTTGAAGGCGTTGGTTTTGCTACTACCGTCGACTCGTTATTGGCGATTAAAAAATTTGTTTACGACGATAAGAAATACGCTTTATCTCAAATTAAAGATGCCTTGATTAACGATTTTGAGGGAGATGAATACGCTGTTATTCAAACTTTCTTAAAAAATAGAGCCCCTAAATATGGAAACGATGTCGATAACGCTGATAAGTTAGCACAAAAGATAATGAAAGTGTGGGCTGACGAAACATGGAAATATAAGACACCTACAGATTTTCAATTTCGACCTGGGATGCTTTCATGGAATTATTGGGCTGGAGCTGATGCTGGTTTTACAATCGCAACTCCAGATGGTCGAAATATGGGAACATTTCTCTCTAACGCGATTTGTCCATCAAACGGGGCAGATTTAAAAGGTCCTACTGCTGTGACAAATTCTGTTGGTATAGCTTTAGGGGGAAAATCAGAAGATGGCGAATATATTAATTATTTACCTAACGGAGCAAGCCATACGATTACATTCAATCCGGCTATTCTTAAGACTCCTGAACACAAGGAAAAGTTTAAATCTTATTTGAGAGGATACATTGAAAACGGAGGGACATGCTTACAAGTAAATATGCTCGATGTTGAAATGTTAAAAGATGCCCAAAAACATCCAGAAAACTATACTAATCTCTTAGTTCGAATTACCGGTTATAATGCTTATTTCAACGCCATTGGAAAAGAATTACAAGATGAAATTATAGCGCGAGAATCGCATTCGATGTAAATCCAAAACCAAAGTTTTGAAATATAGGTTATTTATCGAGGTTTTCTATAATTGTAGCAACCCCCTGACCGCCTCCAACACATGCGTTAGCAACGCCATATTTCGCCCTTTTTTCTTTTAAAATCCTTGCAAGAGTGCCTGTTAACCTGATCATAGTGGCACCTAATGGATGACCTATAGCAGTAGACCCACCCATTATATTCACTTTTTCTTCGGGGATATTAAATTTATTCATGCAATTTAGCGCAACGATGCAAAAAGCTTCGTTAATTTCCCAATAATCGATATCGTCTGCAGTGAGATTCGCCTGCTTTAATGCTTTTTGAGTAGCTGGGACTGGACCTCTTCCCATTACAGTAGGATCGACACCAGCCCAAGCCATTGAAATAATTTTAGCCATAGGCTCAATTTCTCTTTTCTTAGCTTCTTCTGCTTCCATAAGTACTGCTGTCGTCGCTCCTGCGTTTAAAGGAGACGAATTACCAGCTGTGATCACGCCTTCTTCTGTATTCTCTCTTTCTATATACCCTTCTTTTCCCCCATTTTTCTCTAAGAAAAAAGGTTGAGTCAATCGGCGTAATTTAGAAACTGCCTCTAATGTAGATTTTCTAGGATTCATATCTCTATCGATTAACATTTTCTCTTCAACATTACCAGGAGTATGTCCTTCAATTGGTATGATTTCACCTTTAAAATACCCATTTTCCTGACTTTTGATTGCTAGATTGTGACTTCTTACCCCAAATTTATCTAAATCTTCTTTGGTAAATGTTGGGACTTCTTCTTCGTATAATTTTTGGGCTGTTTGTAGCATATTAAATGAAGTTTGTAGATCTAAATCGGGTCTATAAAACTTACTTTCCTTATCTTCAGTTGAATAATTACGATCTATCCCTATCCCTCGAACGCGAGTCATGTGTTCAAACCCTGTGGTCAATACGCAATTACTATTTCTCGTCATGATTTCCATAATTCCCACATGCATCCCGGATCCTGCTGAAGCGCATTGTCTATCAATGAAAAACGACGGAACTTCATAAGGAAATCCTGCTAAGAACAGAGGACTACGTCCTCCATAGGTCCAATTCTCCAATACTCCCGAAGCAACACCTATAGATACCTCTTCTATGTCTTTTTTTTCTATTCCTTTTTCTGCTAACTTAGCATCAAAAAACTTCATTAACAATTCAGCAAGGAGCTCGTCTCCTCTAATCTCACCAAAAACATCCCTCTCAGGTTGAGTTGGTCTTGAACGAGAGAATGCTGTTCGAGCGTAATCTATTAACCACACTTCTTTCAATCTTAATTCACCTTTTTCATAAAATTTTAAATTTATTGATGTAAAATGTTATATAATTTTAGAATTAAAGATGTATTTTAATAACATCGAATTATTGTATCAAAATTACGCATGTAAAATATCTGTGTTCCTCGTTAGAAAGGGGTGATTAATAGAAAATATCAAATAAATAAGAAGAGATCAAAAATTTTTTATTTAAAATAAAGGTGCTCCTTTGCGTACCTTTTCTTTCTTTCTATAATAGTTCCCAAATAGATAACCTATTACTATCCCAACTGGTATGTAGAATAACCCGTAATACGCGAATAATATTAATGAAAGTTGTAAAAGGAGAATAAAATCGAGTCCATATGCCGGTATATAAAAGAAAAGCCATTCAAAGAAACCTAGCAAAAATAGTGCTAAAAACGAACCAATAAATCCTACAACTAGACCTGTTGTAATGTGTGATTGTGATTCTTTTCTATTTTTAAATGTGATAAAGAGCCCAAGAGCACATCCTACAACTAAAAATATATCAGCCGGAAAGATTAATCCAAAAGGCGTAATTAAGAACAAAATACTTGGTAATAAGGAACATAATAGAACTCCAATTATCATATTATATTTTTGGACAAATCCCAAATAAGTCTCATCAACCATATTTTTTCACTTCGTTTTAAGATAGTACTAAAATTAATTATCTATTAAATAAAGAATTTTTGAATATAAACTATTAAAAGTCTAAATTACAATTAATAAAATTAAATTGGTTCGAAAACTTTTGTTATTTATTACTCAGCTTAAAATCTATTTAAAATGGCAGAATCTAAAGCCCTGATTTTCCAGATTCAAAAAATGTCTACTGAAGATGGACCTGGTATTAGAACGACGGTTTTTTTTAAACAGTGTTCATTAAAATGTATATGGTGCCACAATCCCGAATCTATTCTAAAAAAAAAGCAGTTAGAGTGGTTCAAACATAAATGTATCGGATGTAAAATTTGTATCGAAACATGTCCAAAGGGAACATTGTCTCTTAATGAGGATGGAATGCATATCGACCGAGATAAGTGCGATAGTTGTGGGTTATGCTCAGAAGAATGCCCTAGTACTGCTTTACATATGTTTGGAGAATTATGGGACTTAGAGGATTTATATTACGAAATTCAAAAAGATAAGGTTTACTACACCCAATCTCATGGTGGTATTACGGTTTCAGGTGGAGAACCTACGCTTCAGTCGGATTTTTTATTAGGCTTCTTGAAGAAGTGTAAAGAAAACGGGATATCAACAGCGTTAGACACGTGTGGGTACGCTTCCCAGAATGTGTATGAAAAATTGTTGCCTTATGTTGACTTATTACTTTATGATATTAAAGAAATTAAATCCGAGAAGCATGAAAAATACACAGGCGTTCCAAACAACCTTATTTTAGAAAATGCAATCTGGATTTCGAATTATATGAAAGAAAATGGTAAGAAACTTTGGATTCGAACACCCATTATTCCTAATTACACCGCAACAGAGGAA
>Ga0114930_10001557_pt1 | contig 21607 bp, 9 predicted proteins | sample AnhtaG_FD_87300 | JGI IMG/M metagenome (GOLD analysis project Ga0114930, IMG submission 87300) | Deep subsurface microbial communities from Anholt, Denmark to uncover new lineages of life (NeLLi) - Anholt_01485 metaG | ecosystem: Environmental > Aquatic > Marine > Oceanic > Sediment | place... | reverse complement strand
CGGCGGAACTACTGCAGTCGAATCTTTTCTCCGTGCCATGCGAACATCAACTAATTTGTCACGCCCATCCGGTTCTGAAACGGGTGTCAGCATTACAATCGAGTTCTCCCGAATGTCCTTTATAAATTGTGACTCATCAACTGCAAGCCGGTATGCAAGCTCCATGTGCATTTCGGGAGAGCCTGTCTCGCCCGAATGTAATCCGGCTGTTGACCAGTACATCGGTAGTGCTTCTTTAATTAATTCCTCAGCCTCAGAATCACTGATTGTTCTCGGATCTCCCAGCTTGGCGTTAATATCCTTGTACTTATCAAGGTTTTTTATATGCTCTTCATCCGAAATCACCACAAGAATCATTTCCCGTCCTTCTTCGGTCATACCCATATTAAACATCTCGACCCGGGGGGAAGCATCCGCAAGCGCGCGCATGTAGCGGAATATCTCGTGTGAATAGCTCAACACATCGGCAGCGCCGGCTATATGCCCGAGAACGTCTAAAGGTGTCGGAACTGTCTCTGAATAAGGAAGATAATCCACATATTTCGTCGTAAATGGCTCAAATGTGAATTCCTTTATCTTTGCCGTGTACTTCTCGTCTATTCTCTGCTGTGCAAAGGTTGAACCAATTACCAAAAGGATTACCATTAATCCTGTCAGGAGCGAATAGAAAAACGTTCCCTGACCTGACCGCCTCCTGAAATAACGATTGAAAGACATAATCATAATAATACCTCCTGACTTTGATACATTACGGTGAACATTTTTTATGTTACTTTAGCCGGCTTAATTGTATGGAATATCCTGATTAACCAAACAGTGTGAGCTGCCATATCAATGATAGATATGAAAGGAATAAAAGTATTTATTAAAAATGCATAATCAAATTGAACATGACAAGATAAAAAAATCGGAGCTGCGGTGTGCTTTATTTGTAAGCAGCGAATACGGAAAAAATGAGTACACCCCGTTACAATGTTGTATTTACTCATTTTTATACAATTAAACAAGAAAAAAATTTCAAATCTTTTATAAGTTTCAAATTTTAAGAAATATTATCTAACATGAATAATTCATAAACCACAAAGATCGCAAAGAACGCAAAGAAATAATCCCCCGAGTACTCGGGGGATTCATCTCGCCGACTTCTGAAGCTGATATGTTGAGAAAGCGAAGGTGCCACGAAGTGGTGGATATGCCAAAAGAACACCTTCGCCAGCGTGGAAAATCAAGCGCACACTAAAGTGTGCGGCTACCAAATGGTTGAATTGAGACTATTAGAATGGTAGCTGCAGTCCCGCTCAGCGGGGCTGCGTTTCATCCTTTTAAATGGGTCATCACAAACCTATTTTGGCATTATTTGGTAAATAAACTGATCTATTCATAAATTCGATTTATGAATAATGAAAAACTAAAAAATATAAGCTGAAAACAATGTCATTCCCCCGAGTACTCGGGGGAATCCACAAAAATTCAACTGGATTCCCACTTTCGTGGGAATGACAATATGGGTGAAATTCAACAGCATATTATGAAAATCAATACAACATTTTAATCCAGATTAGCCACGAAGTTACTTCAAATTCATGGTGTGGGATCAAAATTTATATACAAAAATAGAGAATTTTTATGAATTATTCAGGATAAATAGTATGAATTCAAAATTTGCCAAAGTTAAAGTTTTTATTAATATAAAATGCGCTATCATCGCTAAAAAAACGCAGCCCCGAGCACTCGGGACTGCGTTTGATTAAGCCTTTTTCTGTGTACTCAGAAGACCATTTACCGTCTTCCGGCGTCCAGGTCGTTATAATGTAGCATTGCGTTGAAGACCAGAGCGTATGAGCCCTGGGTTTCGCCGCGCCAGAAGGGATTAATACTGAACATCAGGGTATGACCTTCACCCATTTTAGCGGTAACAACAGCAGGTGCGCCGGCAAGTTCTTCGCCGCTCAGGATTCCGCCGCTTATCAGCAGGTCTTGTGTATTAGGATTAAACCGGAAAATTGTTCTATATCCTGCACCAGCAGCGCCGCGTTCACCAAAACCTCTTCCTCTTTCGAAAGTTGGTATCTGAACTTGCTGCTGCTGCATTTCTGCTCTTTGTCTCGCCTGGGCTTGCTGTCCAGCGCCGCCGGGCGGCTGTCCCTGGGTTTTCGGACGACCCTGATAGATATCCTGATCACCAATTCCGCCGCGTCCCGATGGTCTCTGTGTTGTAGAAACAGTTCCACCAACGGCTCTACCGCCGCTGAACACCGGTGAGGAGCTAAAATACACGCCCAGTTCTTCACCGAATCCATAAGCGATTGGACTGGCAGAGTCTTCAAGTATCGTCTTGTAAACGCCGCCCTGCGCCCATAGATTCGGGGTCTCTTTTATCGTTAAACCCTGTGCAAAATAGAAATGAATCGGAAACTCAGAAGCGCTGGTGATTGTTATGAAAAGACCGCCCTCTTCGATGAAGTTTCTCAGGTTGATAACTCCTTCAAATTCAATGCCGCCGCGCATATCATCGGTCGAAGCCTGGCGCCCGATGTTCGGCGTTAGGTCGGTCTTTTTATAGGGTCTCGGTGTGTCTCCACCGGTGCCGTTCAAAGCCTGCGTGATACCCATAGGTCCCAGCATTATTACATCATACGTGCTCCTCAGGCGTGTATTATCACGAATGTCTTGCAGTCCGATGTAATCGTACTGGATTTCGTATTCATCGAGCGCAATGCGTATCCAGCCCTCAGTCTGTGTTGATGACCAATTATGTACGAGAGCGACGCGCGGTACTTCTACTTCATGCATCGGAACGTCGGGCACCTGGTTAACGCCGTATGCGATAAAACCATACTCAAAGCCAGCTTCATCGAGCTGCTGTTCTAAATCGACCGGATTCTCGGAGGACATAATAATAAAGCTGCCGGGATTAAATTCCTTACCGGCGACGGTGAACGATTCCTCTGCGGCGTGTATCTTTAATGCGCTCTTTTTAAACCTGAAAGTAGTGAAAATATTATCTGCATTGTAATTAATCAGATATGCAGGGGAAGCGTAACCGTTAAATACCAGTGAGTAATCGATAATTACCGGTTGACCATCACCGGATGCCAAAACGACATATTCAACTCTATTATCAGATAAGCTAAACCGTATTTGATTATCGCCGCCGGTCAAGATTTTCACACCGCCTTCCGGCTTGATTTCGTCTTTTATTAAGGTCATAGGAACCGAAAGGATCGTTGTATCCTCGATGCGCACTGTTTTAGCATTATAAAGCGGACCGAGCGTCCAGCCGACGTCATCATACGGTCTCGGGTCGTTCGGGTTGAAATACTGTTTATCCAAAAACATATCTGCGATGCGCGAATACGGCTGGTCGAGGCGTAATACGTAGCTGCCGGCGCCGAAGGTTTGTCCTTCTACCGTAAACGAAGAATTTGTCTTGTGCACCTCGACACCCTGCATCTGGAACAATTTCAAAAGCCGTGCCTGCTGTCCTTTCCGCGGGTCTTCAGCCGGAAATACATACGCCGCAGGACCCTCGGTTGTTGCCTTGTCTACCGACCGCTTGCTCTTCATGTAAAAGTTCTCCATGAATTTCTCTTTATGGGTGGCAACGTAATTAATTGCGATCAGGCAGCCGCTCTGCGAAAGGTTATTATTACTTCTGATTGACCACATCGTATAAGTTAGAGGCGGATTCGGACGATACCATGCACGGGATGGACGGGAATTTAATTCGCGGGTGCTGCCGTCACCGGCGCCCTGTACCTCGTAAAAACGACCAATAGCATTGTGCAAATTGCCGATCATAAATGTGTAATTTGGCGTCCACCCGTCATAAAATCCATGCGTCCAGACACCCGGAACACCTTCCTTTGTCATCTCGGTAACCTCCTGGTACGCAATAGTTTGCCATTCATTGATAACGATCGGGTCAAAGAAGGGATTATACGGACCGGTACCGGTTGATACATATAGATGGTTTGCCGATTCGTGCAGGTCATGCTTTACCTGTGGATGATATTCAAGATAGGTCTTCACGCAGTGCTGGTACAGCTTCAATGTCAGCGATAAGCCGTCGCGGTTGTTATCGTGCGCAACGTACGCACCCCAATACAAAGGTCTGGTTCCCATTCTTGGCGCATTCGGGTCTTTTCTCGGCGCCATGGCAAGGTCAACTACCTTGTCGCGTCCATCCGGTTCTAAAACAGGTGTAATCATTACAATCGCGTTCTCTCGAATATCTTTTATGAAATCCGACTCGTCAACGGCAAGCCTATAAGCAAGCTCCATAACCATCTCCGGAGAACCTGTCTCCGGGGAATGCAATCCGGCGGTCACCCAGTATATTGGCAGCGCTTCTTCAATTAACAATTCAGCCTCAGAATCGCTGATCGTTCGCGGGTCTGCCAGCTTAGCGTTAATTTGCTTGTACCTGTCAATGTTTTTTAAATGCTCCTCATCCGAAATCACCACAAGAATCATTTCGCGCCCTTCTTCGGTCATACCCATAGTGGACACCTCGACCCGGGGCGAAGCATCCGCGAGAGCACGCATGTAGCGGAATATCTCGTGTGAATAGCTCAACACATCGGCAGCGCCGGCTATATGCCCGAGAACGTCTAAAGGTGTCGGAACCGTATCTGAATAGGGAAGATAATCCACATATTTCGTGGAAAAAGGTTCAATCGTGAATTCCCGTATCTTTGCGGTATACTCCTCGTCAATTTTCTGCTGCGCAAGAGGAGTGCCCGATAACAAAAAGACGACCAACAATCCAATCAGGAGCGAAAATAAAATTCCTCCACGATTAGACCGGGTCTTTGAGAAATGCAAGGAAGTAATACTCATAATAGTCCCTCCTTAATTGATTAATGTGTCAATGATTTTGAAGTAGTATATATTCCAACGATAATATAATCGAATAATTTACTAATTCATTTATAATCAAATACTTAATTCCCAATCAGAAAATGTAATGATAGTTTAATATATGGCACTAGTAATTATGATAAAACTGTTTGTTATCATATGTTTGTGTTTATATTCTTTTATTTGAGCTTAAATACACTTCTATTTTTGTCGATTTTATTATTTTAGTAATATATTAGTGCTATAATTAATACAATTATTGTCTTGGCTTTTTATTAAAATTCAAATATAAATGAAACTCAAAATAGTGGCAATAACTACCCCTGCAAAATCGTTGTGTGTACATTTAGTTATGTTTAATCCTACAATTATACTTACGTCTACACGGCTGGATCATTCGATTGGAATGTCCAAATTCAATCAAACAGAAAAAGCGGATTCATCGACAGACAAGAGAGAGAAAGAATTGTGATATAAACCAAATTTATCAGTCAAATTTCCTAATTTATCTTTACATCCACCTACACTAAATTATTACCACCCAATCTTGATTTAATTCAATTAAATTATAGGGTTTCACACCCCGAGTGCTCGGGGCTACAATTAATCGAATTATTAAGCGCAATAGACCAATTTGAGGATGTCTATCATCCTGTCATTCCGGACTTAGCTTGCCCCTTTGGGGATCCGGAATCTAAGCTTTGTTTTTAGATCCTGTATCCCGCTTAGCGGGACAGGACGACAAATGAGGTATTTTAGTTCTTAAATAGGTTTAAAAAGGTAAATTTCTCAAAAAACTGCAAAATCCCTATTTTTGGGGTTTGGGTTTTGCAGTTTTTTGGGGAAAGAGTTTTGAAAATCCTTATATTAAATATTACCGTAGAGCCGCATGGCATGCGTCTCTTGAGAACATGTTCCATGGATAATAATGAGAAGAAAGCGCAGTATTTGAGACGCATGGCATGCGTCTCTATCCCGCTTAGCGGGACTTAATTGAAAAATTAGTTTCGTGAATCCATATATGAGTTCACTCTAAAAAGGGTATTAACTGGGATGTCATGGACCATTCCATGACATAATTACTGCAAAGTAACCTTAAAGTCACGGATTGGTCCGTGACTTCCATGACTGTAATTTTCTTAATTGACCTTTTTAGAGCAGACTCATATATAGTATGTAACAAAAAAATAAAGAAAGGGCAATCCCGGAGGATTCACAAAATGACCACTCAGTAATGGGATTGCCCTCACCTTTTCAATTCATGCAAAACGGATTCAAAAATTATTATTTCTGTCCGCCGATCGTAATTTCTTTCGTTTTCACCCCGCCGCGCGTAGAAGAATAACGAATTGTTGCGGTTGTTTGGGATATGCCGTTTAATTTAACTTTGAAGGTAACTTTCTTCTTTTCGCCGCCTTTAATCCTGTCGATATCTACCGACGGCTGTCGGGGTTCAATCATTTGTACAGGACTCTGCTGTTGGGTCGGTTGCTGCTGCACGGTTTGACCTCTGCCTCCGAATTCACCTCTTCCACCGCCTGCGCCGCGGGCAAGCATACCCGGAGGAAAATCGAGATTTACCATGTCCGGTCGAACAATCTTCACAAGCTGTGCCTGTAGAAGTGCGGTGGGAAGATAACCTTTATTTTCAATTTCAACTTCGATTGTATATTCACCTTCGCTCCCGCCAGTTATTACTGGTTCATGGATTACAACGTCGGACATGTGGCTCGCCAGCATCAGGTTAAACCGCGCTTCTTTTTCAGCCCATTCTTCGAGAATCTCGGGCGGAGGATTCGTTCGCCAGAATTTCGGGTCCCAACCGCCGACTTCAACGTTGCCGTATACCGGATGTTTTTCTTTTGCCGGTGTCCATTCCTGAAAACGGGATTTTGAAAGTTTCGTATCGTTAAATATGAGCTTGTCGATTTCTTCATTTGGTGTTCCGTTGCCGTTAAGGTCATCGACCCTGCCGCCGTTCCAGAGCTCGTCGCCGTACCATATAGAACCGTAATACCAGTAACCGAAATCTGGTCCGTGTCCGAACAACGCACGCCCCCTGCCGTAATCTTGATAGACATCACCTGCACGGGCGTATCCGGTTATGGATTTCCCCTTTTCATCGAAGTACCTGTAATATTCAAGGTCTTCAGGGTACATGCGCTCTTCACTCCCGGAGGTTGACGGCGGTCTGAGATGCATCGGGACGGTTGTATCCATCGAATTTGCAATTGCAATGTTTGGGTGCTCTAAAAGGAAGATTACAAGAGACCGTGTTTCAGGTTCTGATAAAGGATAAGCGCCTGCGCCTGTCTGCGTAAAGCCGCGCCCTGTCCGGTCAAGTCCCGGCATCGGTCTCCAGTTTTCAGGGTAGTTTCTATGCAAATCCAATCCTCCAATACCGTCTTCATTAACCCTGCCGTCACCATCATTATCAATTCCCTCAGACATAACAAGATAATCACCTTGTTCTCCAGCCTGAGCGTTGATCCGTCTCATAATTCGCCCTTTTGGGTCAATGGGATCGATGACATGTGTTCCCTCACCCAGCGGCACTTTAACGCGCATTTGCCGGGAAAAACCGTCCCCGTCAAGGTCATCTGCAGGGTCTTCATCGAGTAGCCCGTCACCGTCGTTATCAGTCGGTCGTGTTGTGCTGCGCAGTGACTGGACTGTGTTTAAGTAAAGTAAGCTCCCATCAGGATTGTTCTTGGGACGGAAATAGAATGCATAGCTATCGACAAGACGTGTGATTTCCGGGTCTTTGCCGTAGTTTGTGAGCATATGGTGCAGCATCCAGAAGGCAGATTCCGCTGCCGTAACCTCACCGGCATGCCGGTTCCCATCGAGCATCATACCCGGCTTATCGGTATCGGGACCGGTTTCTTTGTTTGTCAGGGTCACCTGGTATATATCACGCCCTTCCAGACTTACACCACCAACATACACATCTATCAAGTTGGGGTATTCTTGTTTCCATCTGTTGAACCAGTATACCATTTCGTCATACATATGATAGTGTTTGAAATCCCACTCCCCTTCTACCAGCGGTGTAGTCTCTACCAAGTTGGTTTTTTTGAAAAAATTAGGACCATGGCGAAACAATTGAAGCTTCCAATACGGGTCCTCGCCCGGTTTGACCGGCTGCACCTGAGCGAAAACGCTCGCTTGAAATACATACAAAACGAGCACAAATACCGCTGCTCCCATTATAGCATTACGTAATCCTTTCATAGCTTCTCCTTTTTGATTGTTGTGAAGAACTACTGATAAATTATAGTATTTCAAGAAATGTTATGGTAGTATTAAGTAATTTTGAATGCAATAATGTAGGAATTACTAATCTGAATTATTCATAAATTTAGTTTATTAATTTCACAAATAATTGATTTTATCGGAAGTTTTGTTGGGAACACCCCCAAACGAGTTTGGGGGTGCCACCCCTTTGATAAAAGAATTTATGAATTATTCAAGCTAATTACGTGTAACCGTTCAATAGTATTATACAATCTAAGACGTAATATATTTAAAAAATTCGGTTAATCAGGAAATTTATTTGCAAAAAACTAAAAAAATCGGAAATAACCCGGATAATTCATCCCCCGAGTACTCGGGGGATTTTCAGAATTAAAGTATTTTAGAAAACTTTAACAAAAACTGTTATACTATCCTGTGTAATATAGTTTAAGCTACTTGAGAGTAGATTTACCCCGGCACGAAGTGCTCCCTTCGGGAAAGGGATCCCTTACGGGACAGGATAAATTGGATATAATATCTTGTTTATCCTGTAAATCCTGTCAAAAAATCCCGAGTACTCGGGATGAATAATTCAGGTTATGTACTATTTCTCTTTCTTTTTTTGCGGCTCTTCTACAATAAGAATCGCTTTATGTGAGCGTCCATTTCGTAATACGGTAATATCTATTTCTTTGCCGGGTTGGGGATTGGCTTTATCAAAACATTTCAGCACATCATCAACTCTTTTTACATGATCACCATTTACCTCGGTAATAACATCCCCCTTTTTCAGGTTAGCTTTTTCTCCGGGGCTGTCCTCTTGTACTTCCACGATAAGCGCACCGTCTGGAGAACTAAGACCAAGCTGGCGCGCCCAAGTTTTGTCAATATCGTAAACTAATACTCCTGTCCGGTAGGATTCATCTGGTATTTCCTCTATGTTATTTTTTAAAATATCTTTGAGATCGTAGGTGATTGAAATACCGGAAACTTGCAATAATTGCCCTTGTTTTGATTGTGATTTATCGTATTTAAATTTTACATCTATAGAAAAACTTAGAAATTTTATAAGTTTAATATCAAAGTCACTGTTCCAGGTTATCACAGTTGTAGAGTAGTGTTCAAACCCGTATCCTGCATCGAGTTGTGATTTGAGATCTAATCTTGTACCGAATTTTCTTTGATAAATTATCCTGGAAGTCATTCCTTTGGAGATTTTCTTTTTTTCAACAATATCTTTTGTTTTTTTATCGTCAATTCCCTTTAAATATTTATTTCCCCTCTTTTCTGTGAATGCCATACTTACTGAAAATTCTAAATGCTCAATTATGTTAAAGTCTAATCCAGCTATTCTATATGTAATGGTAACTGGATCCCAAAATGCTGATTCAGCATACCTCGGTTCACCTTCTGGATATTGATACCAATCTGTGAGGTTTGTTTTTATCTGAATGCCTATAAACGGATTAACAAATTCCCATCTTTGAAGAATAAAATCTGTACGTATATCAACTGAATTTTTTTTAATTTTTCTACCTTCTTTCCCGATATTTATTTGTGAATGTTCTATTTTGTAATTATTATCCAACTTGATCCATTTGCTTGTTCTGGAAAACATATTATCAAAGCTAACATCATAGGTGAATGCGTCAGTACCGCCTTTAATCCAATTTTTCTGGTAATATTGAGAAAAGATAAATTTTGGCTTCATACGCTTTACATCCCATGAAGCTTGAAATTTCTCCCTTTGTTTATCCAAAATTTGCTGCCTGCTCTGCGCAGAAAGATTGGAACAAAACAGAACGGAAATCACAGAAACAAGACAGAATATTTTAAACGTGCGTTTCAATGTATACTCATAAATAAGATTGGACAACAAAACCGCATTGTACTATAATTAAACAAAAAAAACGGAATTATTCAAATAAAAATTTAAAAAATATGTATAATTCTTTGAATTTAATGAATTTCCGCACATTTTGGGGAATTTTTTCTTTCAAAATAACAGGTATATTTCAAGTGATCAGGGAAAAAATCTGCTCCCGGGGAGCATTATGAACAAAATCATCGTTACTATCCTATATTAGTTTAACGGCACAAATGCCTTAGGATTTTAAAAAAATTCTTAAATTTAAAAAATAACTGCATCAGGAGGAGGTTAGACAACGGAGACGCATCGCCATGCGTCTCTACATTAGTATAGCTCGTCGTAAAGCCATCATATGTGTGGCATTTCGAACATGGCGAAATACTTGTTGCGCAATATGACGATTGCATCCTCATAAAACCCACCTCCGAGGGATTTAACCTGCTTGCATGGGTAGTACCGTTCATATTGCTGGCTGTTAGGTTTGTTATTGTCGGTGTTTGGCTCTACCGTTTCAGACCCACAGGAGATGCAGCCGAAGTTACAGTACCGGATGAAAATATAGGATAAACCACGAAGAACACGGAGGCTTTTCTCTCGCAAAGTATTATTTCTCGCCCCGTAGGGGTCACTACGTGGCAAAGCCGCAAAGAAAAATGAACAGAATTTGAATGTTAATTTCTGATCATTAAGAAACACCCCCATCCCCGAAACTTCGGGATGGGAGTGCCACCAACAAAAAAGCACCTAAATACAAAAAGCTGAGCGCTGAAAGCTGATAGCTAAAAGCTAATCTAATACATCTTCCGTATGCGCAGTTCAACTCCTTTAACCTCTTTCATCAACTCCTGCAGTTTGTCAGTATCCGACCCTCTATAGTGATAAATATAGAGGATTTTCGGCTTGAAAGTCTTTGCGGCATCAGCAACCATTTCCGGCGTCATGGTATACGGCAAATTCATCGGCAGAAATGCCACGTCGATATTCTTCAGCGTCTTCATTTCCGGAATATTTTCCGTATCCCCGGCAACGTACACGCGCTTATCGCCATAGGTAAAAATATAGCCGTTACCATGTCCTTTTGGATGATAAGGTGTATCGGCACTGCGCATATGGACAATGTTATAAGCGGGGACGGCTTCAATTTTCAGACCGAGAACCGTTGTTTCATCCCCATTTTTCATGACCTTGGCGCCTTTTACCTGAGCAGCAGACCTTTCGTCCGTGATAAATTCGGTTTTCTCTGTGCTCAGTGTCTTAATAATATCCGGTTTTAGATGGTCGCCGTGGTCATGCGTGATCAACACAAGGTCTGCTTTCGGCATTTTTTCCCAGTCTAAACTGCTTGCCGGATCGGCATAAATCATCTTTCCGTCAAACTCAAACAAAAGCGATGCATGTCCCAAGAACGTAATCTTCAGGTCGCCTTTGGAGGTTTTGATGCTGTCGGTCCCGAATTGCGCCTTAACATCGGCGGAAAATAAAAGAATCAAAAGTGATACCATTGAATACATTACACATCGTAGCATGGTTTGTTCCTCCTTAATAATATTTTTTAAAAATTAAAATTAATTATAGTAGCGAACTTCCCGCTGAGCAGGATTACTCCATTAAATAAGTCGAAGGTGAAGAACACCTTCGACAGCAAAGAAGCCGCCACGAAGTAGTCCCTTTCCCACCACGGAGTGGTCACTTTGTGAAAGGGACTGCTTCGCAGCGGGACAAATCTCGCAAATTAATACACAACCACATAAAAACTTAGAATTTATAACTCATAGCTTACTGGTTATGTCTACCAGTTATACAGTTTTTCGATCTTTGCGACAACATCACTACATAACCGGCTACCTTGGTCGCCGTTAGTCATGATTGCAATGCCTGCACCCGTGTTCACAGAGGCGGTTAACAGGCATTTAAATCCATTGTTATCCCCGCCGTGCTCGAAAAAAAGCTTACCGGCTCTCTCCGATATACCTAACCCGAGACCATAATTATCAGATATATAGGGAGTTAGCATTAGTTGTGTCATCTTCTGTGAAAGAACTTTGTTTGATTCACCTTTGAGCGATTTTTGAATTTCAATAGCGAACTTCGCCAGATCACCCGGTATCGTCCAGAGTCCCGCCGCAGCCATTTCAGGATAAATGTGCCGTTTTTCCTGAACAAGTTCTCCTTCTCTCCTGTGTCCGGCGGCAGCAAATTGTACCAAGTTTTCCTGGAGGGGCTGTTCATACGTGCTGTAATCCATCCCGATACGGGATAAAACTGTCTCAAGCATTATTTCCGGAAAGGTCATATGCGCAATATCAATCAGCGCCTGCTGCATAATCGTATAACCACCGCCGGAGTAGCGGTATGCCGTTCCAGGCTCAATGTCTACACGGATAGGTGCGGAATTCGCCGGTGCTGTGCCGTTCAATACCTCCAGTAGGGCAGGTATTCCTTCCGACTTTTTGTAACCACGGAAGCCATGCACCGTAATTCCACCGGTATGGCTTAAAATGTTCTTGAGGGTCACTTTTTTATTCTGGGTAAATCCGTTATCCGGGATTTTCCAGGTTGTCAGGTAATTATTTATGTTCTCCTCAAGCTGAATTTTCCCATCCTGCACAAACTTAAGCGCAGCCATTGCTGAAACCGGTTTGCTGATAGACGCTGCCTGAAACAACGTTGTTTCCGTTACCGGTGCATTCGTTTCGATATCGGTAACACCGTATCCCTTCGCCCATTCTATTTCAGAATTATTGATAACTGCTATACTGACGCCAGGCACATTATATTCCAACATTGCTTCTTCAATAAAAGCCGAAATATAATCGATTTTTTCGCTTACTCCCATATCAGACATCCGGCAAATAGCAGCCGATAGAAGGGCAGTAAGAGCGATTACGGGTATGATTGTTTTCTTCATTAAGTAGCCTTTCAATTCAAGATATACAACCGTGCAACCCGGAATATTATTGCCAGGCTTTGATAAAATGTAGATGTACTTTATTTTTTAAATACGACAGTTACAATTTTGGGGAACCTACTGAAAAGTAATTAACTGCGGGTATTAATACAATATGTTTTTAGATACAGATCCCGTTAAGCAGGATGATTAATTATAAAAAGCTTTTTCAATAACAAAAAAAATCATCAGCGTAAATCTCAGAAATCATCCCACTTAGCCACTCACAAAGTGATGGCTTACGCCAGAAGTGACCACTCTGTGACGGGATCATCGTAAAAAAATACTTCGCACTTCGCCATTCGTACTTCGTCATTCGCCATTCCATAGAACCTGAAGCAGTCGGTAAGCCGAATTCTGTCGAGGACGGTCATTTATCTTCCCGCTTAGCGGGACGGCTTGCGCCGTGCGACCTACCCCGGAGTCAAACGAGACGGGCAGCCTCTCCTCCTATACTTGGTCTCGCTCCGGACGGGGTTTACCGTGCCGTTTCCGTCGCCGGAAACGCGGTGGGCTCTTACCCCACCTTTTCACCCTTATCCCGTCCCGCTAAGCGGGATCGGGACGGTATATTTTCTGTGGCACTTTCCTTCATCCCCCGAGTACTCGGGGGATGACTCCGCTTGCGCGGAGCGTCCTGCCCTGTGGAGTTCGGACTTTCCTCATCCCCCGAGTACTCGGGGGACGCGACCGTCTTTCCCTGCTTCAGGTCTATGGAATGTCGAAGTACGAAGTACGAATGTCGAATATCTTTTTACGCAGATTAACGCTGTCCCGCTTAGCGGGATTATGATATTCGCAGAGAAAATCAATTATTTTCTGTCATGTTTAATCATAATAATCCGAGAAAATAAGTTTTAATTTTTTAATTCGGCATTCTTAATTCGCAATTCGTAATTCGCACTTCGAACTTCGTACTTTATTATCTTTTCAGGTTTTCTGCCCTCTCGATTTCGGTCATGGTTTTTCCCCGAAAGGCTTCTATTGCAGGCAAGAGGCGAGACAAAAGTGCGGCTGACGCAACTTCAATGAGTACTGTGGTTTTTGATGGGTGTGATGTCATCAGGTGATACGTCACACCAATTACCGGAACCAGACCCAGCCATTCTACCTTTCGGATTTTGCGTTCTTTTATCTCTTTGCCGACCCGGGGACCGAAAAAGGCGCTCGCCGCAAACCCTTTTATACCGTTCTCGGAATATACCTGAAACGGCGCTAACGGCACAAACAAATTTGCTTTTTCAACGAACGTAACCGGTTGATTCTCATTAGCCTCAAGACCAACGCGGGGTCCGAAAAACAGCGATTTCAGCCCGGAGCGTAAACCTCCCGGTTTTTGTTTGTCCTGGTTAACTGATGGAGGTGCCGTTTGTAATTCACACCAATCCCGAAGCTTCGGGATTGAGGGTGCCACCCGCATCTGAAAAGGTTTTCGCTTATGAACCGAGGCGGATGGTGTAAGTCCTATACCTTTTTGAATCTCAGCCGGTCGTTTATTATACGTCTGAAACGGGTACTTTTGTTCCGAAAATGACGTTTGGGCGGTGCAGCACAGCAGAAAAAGTATGATAAAAGTCTTTTTCACAGTTTTCATTTTCTTCAACAATAAATGTTTAGAAATACTCGGTTGTTTGATGGTCGTATATTATCATTTTCGGAATATATTTTAAAATATTCAGTATAACATAATTAAATGTTTTCAACTTACCTCAAAAAATTGGCTGTCGACGCCGTCGGGTGAAATTTTGAGCGTCACTTTCTTAGCACATTTCGGACACCAGCCGACAAATGCATCACTTTTTTTATTGAGATATATCCGGCTGTAGACTTTGCAGCATTTAAACATGATGCCGACAAAAGATCGCGGTTTATTTTTGGCGCTTTCCGACATTAAGCATTGGACGCTGATTTACGCAGATTGGTTACGTAAAAAGCTGTTAGCTATTGGCTATTAGCTTTTAGTTTTCAGTAATCAGTGATTTGAATTAGATTTTTATTCGTTTAACTTTGCGTACTTTTTGTCAAGTGGCGCATCCATACCGCCACGAAATATTCACTTTTGGAATGGCTATGTGAAAAACTTCGGGATTGATGCACGATAAAAGCATGCTCCAACGTAAAACAAACAAAAAAATCAATGTGAATCTTAAGCAATCAGCGAAAATCTGCGTTTTTTGAATTTATTTATTTTTTGCTGAAAATATTTTTCTCAGTTCTTCAGTGAATGCCTGAGTAGCGCTGTTATCAAATAACACGAACCGAACCGTCCGGAGCGATGTGCTTTCGGTCAAGAAATTTATCGCTTCATTCAGCATTACCTGTGCGCACAGATGCATGGAGAGCCCGCCAACACCGGTGCCGATAGCCGGAAATGCTATGGACTTGAGCTGTTTCTCCTCGGCGAGTTTCAGGCTTGAATGCGTCGCTTTTCTAACTTTTTCGGCGTCTGTCCGCAAATCCTGTCCCATACCGGCGGCATGGATTACATACACTGCAGGCAGGCTGCCCCCTGTGGTTATTACAGCGTCGCCAATCCCGATAGGACCCTGGGAAACAGCCTCGTTCTCAATCTGCTGCCCCCCGCGTTTTTTTATTGCTCCTGCAACGCCCGAACCCATCCATAGGTGGTTATTGGCGGCGTTAACAACCGCATCTACTTCCTGAGCGGTAATATCCCCCTGCAGCACCTCAACAGACCCATGCCCGACGTTCACTTTCATCGCAGCGCTCCTGAAAAATCTTTAACGTTCAATTTAAGTAAATTCGCAACTACAATTTTAGAAAGATAATCCTAAAAGGCAACAAAAAAAGAGATGAGTGCACTAAAATCGCATTTTTATCATAAAAAATGTGGCAAAATGTAAGTATTATCACTAAATTTAGTGTGAAAAGTCTAATCCAATATGGACATTTATTATTTGAATAGTAAAAAGTTATCAGTCTTATTTTCACATTCCGTGAATAAATTGCCCATTTCATTTGTATATAAAATGAGACTCTTTTTTATATTTTACTTTATTATAGCAATTTTCACGCATTTTTGTTATCTTAGGATTTTGAATTCCAGCTTAACAGCGGGTTTATGTTAATATTATTTTCTGAAATTTTAATTTTTTTGAAATTTTTTGCAATTATAATCGTTTAATATAGTATGGATGGGATAATGTTGAAAACAGCGCTATTTTTCAGGAGCTTGTCAATGAAGATATTAATTGCGGTTCATATAATATTACTCTTTGCATGCTTCTCCGCAGCCCAAGCCCAAACAATAGAAGAGGCAATAACCCTCTTTGAAGAGGCGCAATACGGCAAAGCGGAGCAGATTATAAAGGCAATTATAAGGCAGAACCCCGGCGATGTAAAAGCGCAATTATACCTCGGGAAAATATACAAAGAAAAAGGGCAGTTTGATCGTGCAGAGAGGCAGTTAAGAAAGGCGATGAACCTCGACCCGAAATTTATTGATGTCTACATGGAACTTGGGCGGCTCATGCTTGAATGGCCCAGGAGGAATACCGAAGACCGCTGGCGCTGGGCTCGGCTCTATTATAAAAAGGCAGTCGACAACATTCCCACAGCCAGTGACGCATTACTGCTGCTGTTTGAAAGCTATATTAGAACCGGTGAGGCTGAAAAGGGCCAAAAAGCTATGATCGATTTTTTTAATGAAAGCCCCGATTCATTAGCCAACTACTTAGCGAATGCAGTACTGATTAAAGCTACGGAACATAACATGCTCCGAAGAACCGATGCGTTATATGATTTCTATATAAATGCGCTTAACCAAGATCCGACCAAACCGGCAGACCTTTATGAGATTGGATGGGGATTTTTTACCTGCGGTGACCTGGATGCAGCGTTAGCTGTGTACAAGGAAGGAATGAAATACGACGATGCTGTCAATTACAGTATATTCTTGGATATGATGGTTTTCACGTATGAACTGCGCGTCTATGACGAATCGCTTGTTTATTTTTTAAAGGGATATGCGATGATGCCTCCTGAAAACCGGTCAATGTTTAAGCAGCCTGAGGATATTCCGGACATTCTCGTCAGGGAACTCGAAAGAGATTTTGGCGTTGGTCTGGAAGAATTTCTCGAACCTGAATGGGGGGATAATGTTTCTCCCGATATGGTTTTGCGGAAACTCCGGCATTATTCTATCGTATGGCTTCGCAGTAAAACACATATCGAACGTAAGAAGCCGTATGAACTTAGCGGTCAGGTAACATTCGAAGAACCGTATCTCATACACTGGGGGCAGTATAATTTCGTCGACTATGCATTTCATTTTCTGCTGGATAATAAAGACAAAGAACGGTTTCTCTTATACACGATTCCTGAACAGCGCGAAACATTTAGAGAGCGGTTTTTTCGCGAGAAAGACCCTACACCAACGAATGATATTAGTGAAATCCGCGAAATGTTTGCCGAACGTATCGAATACGCATGTGAAAACTTCAAAATTCTGCCGAACCCTGATGACCGTATGAGGCATATCAGAGATTTTTCCGGCTTTGATGACCGTGGGCGCGTATATCTGAAATACGGCGAACCCGATGAATATTACATCGATCCGGGTGGCACGAGGCGCGTTGCCAATACTATGGATAGAAGATTTGAGGAACTGCCGCCGCTTTTAGTCAGCGATATCGAAGCGGGCGGGGGTTCGGGTTTGCCAATTTTCGTGAAACCGAATATGACCTGGTATTATCTTAAGTATGACCGGCATCTCTTTTTCGACTTTGTTGAATTAGAAAAGGGGTATTTTGCCCTGGTGGATGACCTGCAGGATGCGGCAGGTGCAAGTGAATCCGCCTGGTTGCTCTATCTGAACCGCGCGTATTATGGCGGCATGACGGGAATTTACGAATACTATTTATATGAATACGACAGAGGATACATTGAAAATTCCGGAATATTTGTCGGCGAGCATCTGCTGCCCGACCTCATTAAAAAAGACGATGTCGTAGAAAATTATCCGACAAATATAGTTGATGTCAATCTAGATGTTAGTCCACTGTTTACCTCATTAGATTTTGCAACATTCAGAGGCGACAGCGGAACCACCAGCCTTGAGGTCTATACAGGCGTTAATTACAGCAATCTTAAGTTCAAATCTGTTCCCGGGCAATTATCCACCGCTACACTTGGATATGCTGTGGTTGTCAGGGACGTAGACATTAATCCCGTTGTTATGGATACCGTCACATCAGGCGTACAACTTGCGCGCGGTGAGAAAGCCAGCGAACAGTCGGCGCTGCATCAATTCCGGTTTGCATTGAATCCGGGCATTTACCGGGTCGACGTCCGTTCGGAAAACCCCGAGAGCGGAAGGGCGGGCACGTATATGATTGACACTCCGATTCCTTCCTATGCCGGGAATTCTCTGATGATAAGCGATATACAGTTTTCGGCTCAGATTCAACCGGCTAAACCGGGCGACCCTTTCGTGAAAAACGAATTGATGGTCGTTCCATATCCGTTCAGACAAGTTAACAGGAAAAATCCAATCTCATTTTATCTTGAGATATACAATCTTGGTCAGAGACCCGACGGCATCTCATCGTTCGATATCACATACACCGCAACGGTTGTAGAGCCTAACCAGGGAATTATGGATAAATTGAAAGCGCTGATGCCGGGCGCCGAGAGAAGAACATCGATATCCATAGAGCATTCCAGAACCGGGTCAGGTACGGATTTCATTGAATATTTAGCTTTTGACCTTGCTAATCTCATTCCCGGAGGGGTTGAATTAACGGTGGAGGTATCCGATAAAATTTCCGGTCAAACGGCTTCCAAGTCGTTTAAATTCAGAGTATTTTGATAAAATGATGTATTTCAATTTTTATTACACTGCTGTTGTATCATACGGTAAACTGTATTACGATTTGTATAAAATCTTAACTGAACTTTGGTAAATTTAATAACTTTAGCTTAAAATAGGTAGTACCAAGATTTTAACGATGAGATTGCCACTCCCGATGCTTCGGGATCGCAATGACATGGTATTTCTTATTTATTTTATAAGTTCTGTTGCTCCGAAGCATTGATAATGAGTTCTTCCTTTGTCATTGCGAGCGAAGCGTGGCAATCTCTGACTGAAATTTTTGCACTAACATCGTCTACACTAACAAAAGCAATTTTTACCAAAGTTTAAATCTTAATATAGTCAAAACTTTGGCAAAAATTACTTTTCCGCCAGAGGCGGATTTGCCTATGGCTGATAGGGCAAAATTAAGCTTTATATTAGATTAAGACTTTTGTATTTTTAATAAATGTCAATAGATTGTCGTTCTAAAAACACATTTTGTAGGTATTCGATACGCAGAGATTGCCATCCCGAAGTTTCGGGACTCCTCGCAATGACAATATTGACCATAAATGTCATTTCGAGCCCCGAGTACTCGGGGAGAAATCTCTACATAAAAATCTTTGTATAAACTTAGCTTATGCTACAAAATCAATTTTTACAAAAGTTGAAGGTTTGGTAAAAAGTCGTATTTTGAAAAATCCAATCTAATAAAAACAATATGTTACGAGATTCAAAAACTTCAATTTTAGACTTTTTACCGTTGCATCAAAAGTTGAGTTAGATATTAAAGGCGAGATCGTCACGAGTGCTTGCCTCGAGAACTCGGGGTCGCCATGACTATTTGAGCTTGGGTGGCACCCCCAAACTCGTTTGGGGGTGTTACTCAATACTAAAATAATATTTATCCCGCTGAGCGGGACAAAGTTTATCAAAGTTTTAACAGTATTAATATTTAAACTTTGCGGCTTTGCCACAGAGTGGTCCCTATGGGGCGAGAGATTTTAAAAAGATAATTATTCAAAAAAATGTGAAATCATAGTACAGGAATTTTCAGTTTCAACCCGTGAATGAACTCAGTTCATCAACATCGACAGCGATGTACAGCGCATAATAAGTAATTCCGGTATACGGGATGGCGTGTGCGTTGTTTACGTCCCCCCACCCACAACCGCAGAGGTAACAATCAACGAAAATGCCGATCCGGACGTTGTCCGTGACATTATCATGGAAACGAGCAAGATTGTGCCGTTTTCCGACGGTTACCGCCACGTGGAAGGCAATACCGCCGCACATATCAAATCGTAAATAATTAACCCCAGAGACGCAGAGAAAAATAAGAAACATTCCTCTTTCTTTGCGTCTTTGCGGTTAATTTTTTCACTAAATTTTGTGAATCTATTCATAAAAATAAATTTCATTTTTTAGTGGATTATTTCGCTTTATTTTGTTATTTTTTTCTTTTGATATTTATACAATCGTAATATCTGTACACAGTATGAAAATTTGAAAATATTTTTGCCTGGTATGTTAAAATTTTAGGAGGTTTAAAATGAGACATGTAAAATTACTTATAATTCTTTTGCTGTTTTGCTGCGGCGAAGATTCTAAAAAACCAGCCGGCTACTTGCCGCCGCTCAGGGATGTTTTTGAATTAGAATTATCATTTGGTGCGGAGAATGTCAAGGATGAATTTCTGTTGGCAATACCACAAGATATCGCTGTTGATGAAGCCGGTAATATGTATGTTACTGATGAAGATAGGATAAAAGTATTTGACTCGAATGGCAAGGAAAAGACTATAATCGGAGGACCGGGACAAGGTCCGGGGGAGTTTTCGTCTACACCAAAACTCTCAATCAATGATGACGGATTATTAACTGCATTGGCTGGTTCCAGTTTCAACCTATTTTCAGCAAATAATAAATTCATTAGAAAAATTCAATATAAAAATGAACCTTTATACAACAACTATAAAAAAGAAAAGGCATTGATCCGTCAATTTCAGCCAGAAAATGTATGTTCCTTGAGCGAGACTGAGAGAATAGTAACTGCCGGAGCATGGAAAGAATTAAAAGATGGTAATTTAGTTACAGCTGATGTTATTATATATGAAAAAGCCGATACGCTTATAGAATTAGTTCATCATGCTCCAGATAACATAAAAGGATTACGTGATGTAGCACGGATAAGTCTAACGTCTGGTGAACAAAAGGTTTATGCTCCGGTGCATCACAAATTTTATGTAACAATACTACCAAACAAGCATATTGCATATACACATTCCTTTTATGATGCGAAAAATGATAATAATGAATTTACTTACACAATACATATTGTAAACCTAGAAAATCTTCAAGAATATCAAATATCCCTGGATTATAAACCGGTTAACATACAAAAAGAACTAAGCAGCGGCAGGTACAATGAACAAGGTGAAAAAGTTTTGAAGAGTTTTCTCAAAAATATGAAGTATTTCTCTCCTTTGAGTTCTCTTTTGTATGATAAGGAACTTATTTTTGCTGTTCATGATATGTATCCGGCAAGTTTGGATATTTTATTAAAAGAAGGAGAAACAAGCGAATTTCTCACAGATATTTTCGATTCAGAAACCGGCAAGTATCTAAAATCAGCTTATTTCCCATTTAATCCTGATGTTATAAAGAATGGATACGCATATAGAATCAAACTAGGCATTGACATTTTCCCTCAAATCGAAAAATACAAAATCGACCCGGCGGTGTACGGGAAGTAAACATTCGGTTCTTTAGATGTCTATCAAATATTTGGAGGTAACGGACAATGAGACATGTAAAATTACTTATAATTCTTTTGCTGTTTAATTGCGGCGAAGATTCTAAAAAACCAGCCGGTT
>Ga0114930_10001555_pt1 | contig 21616 bp, 21 predicted proteins | sample AnhtaG_FD_87300 | JGI IMG/M metagenome (GOLD analysis project Ga0114930, IMG submission 87300) | Deep subsurface microbial communities from Anholt, Denmark to uncover new lineages of life (NeLLi) - Anholt_01485 metaG | ecosystem: Environmental > Aquatic > Marine > Oceanic > Sediment | place... | reverse complement strand
CGGTGATCTCCTTTGGGTGGAAGCCGGGCAAACAGACCAGATCGTGTATCATCCCTTGAGGAAAATTGCCCTGGATTTGACCATCGTGATGAAAAGGGGGAAGCGAGACGGACTCAAAACCAAGGGTGTGGAGATCCATTCCCAGGGAACATTGATGATCAATGGCCATGAAGTCTCTTATTTTCTCGGAGAGGTTGGGGTAGGATTCCTCAAGAAAAAACTGGCCAGAACCCTGTGTCTTTCCTTCCATTGCTCGGAATTGGGGCGCACGATTGTGATCAGCTTCACTGGAGCCTGCCGGGAGGCTGACCTCCTGGAGCTCTTTGAGTCTCTCTGGGGATTGAAGTGCCACTGAACGCCCTCCAGTCTTTTCTCTGGACACCTTGCTCTTGATATTTTTTGACATTATTTTTAATCTTACTATACTGGACCCTGAAAAGCAGGCATTCATAGCAGGGAGAAAATCGAATCAGGATGAGGGGAGAAGAAGATTGACCATGACCGAACAGCAAGAGAAACAAGAAGGGATCTTAGAGAGATTTGCAAAGGCTACCAGGGAGTTCATTTACGGGATGGTCGGCTATGAGACCGTCCAACTTGCCCTAAAGACCCGCGGGAGCCTGGAGCATCTCTTCATCTTGATCACCATGGGTGATTTCCTGGGAGTGCCGATCCTGCGTCCTTACTATTCCCTGCGCATTCTTCCCTACGTGGTCCCTATGGTAGCGCCCTGGAAGCGTAAGATGCTCCAGGAAAGGGACATCACGGACGGGCTTGCGTAAGAGGCATGGGCGAGGGGTTTTGGGAAGGATTGGATACTGGGCTGCCTGTCAGGCAAATAGGTATTTGGCTGTTTTATTGAGCATTGCCGGCCCCTGGACCTCTGTCTCAAAAAGCGGGACGATGGCCCTGGTTCCATCCCCAAAGGTCTGCCAGATCTCCTCCATGTGCTCCTCCTGCATCTTAACACGATTGAGGACAAACTCTGGTGCGTCCGGCTTCACCGTCTCCTTCTGGATCAGTCCGTTGACAATCACTCCCCCCACGGGTATCCCGAATTCATGGAACCAATTGATGAATCGGGTGATGACAGCTATGGGCAGGCTTTCCGGTAGGGTAACGAAAAAGAAGGCAGTTTTTTCCGGGTCGGTCAATAACCCTTTGGCATCGGCCATGCGGTCCTTGAACTGGAGGAGGTAATCCATCAGGGGGTCCTTCTCATCCTTTCTTTTCTTGCTGTAGGAGAGCTTTTTCCGCAATTCCTTGGCCTCTCCCCGGCTCTTGAGCAGCTTCTCCACCCACAGGGAGTAAACCTTGGACATCCCGAGGAGTCTTCGGGCATTAGCCGTGGGCGCGGTGTCAAAGACATAGATCTCATATTCGTCTCGGAATATCAGGTCAAGCATGTTCTCGAACATGGCGGATTCTTCAAATGCGGGGTTCATGGTTGCAGACTCCACGAATTCCTCGGCCTTCACCGTGATGTCCGCAAACTTCAAAAACCAGCCGATCTTTTCACGAATCTCCGTCTTGGAGCGCTCGATGGTTTCTTTGGTGTCGATCTCGAGGGCGTAACAGCCTTGCTCGCCGCTGATCAGCACCGGCTTGCCAAAGACGTCCTGCTTCAAAAGGTTGCTCAGGCTGTGGACAGGGTTGGTGGAGGCCAGAAGCGTCTTCTTCCCTTGCTGGGCAAACCACAGGGCCGCGGCTCCGGCCATGATCGTTTTCCCAACCCCTCCCTTTCCTCCAAGAAAGACATACTTGAGATCCGGATGGTCTTCTACATATTGCCTCGTGGTCTGCGTGATATTGCCCATTTTTCACCTCCCAGCACCGAACATGGCCTCGGCCATCTTCTCGATCATAGGCAGTCCAGTGACGTCCCGCTCCATCTCCGGGACAAAGGCCAAAATCTCCTGGCCGAAAGTACGTTGGATGTCATCCAGATACTTCTCCTGCATCTCGATGCGGTGGAGTAAATACGCGGGAATCTTTTGTTCCTTCAGCTCGGGGGGAATCACGCGATTGACAATATACCCGCTCATCGGAACGTCGAACTTGGCGAAGAGCTCGGCAGCATTCTGGGTGTCCTTGATGATCATCTCCTCGGCCACCAGGACAAAGAAGAAGGCTGTCTTCTCCCTGTCCGTGAGGATGCTGGAGGACTTGTTGATCCGGTCCTTGATGTAAAGGAGCTCGTTGAGGATCTGATCTTCCTCCAACTCTTTCTCTCGCTTTACGATTGCTGCAACCTTGTCGTATTCCCGCATCTCCTCTCGAAGCTGGGTTATCTTGTCGATCCAGGTGTCATAGACCGAGGCCATACTCAGATAGTAGAGGGCATGGCCCAGGGGAACCAGGTCGTAGATGTAGTAATCGTAACCCCCTTTGACAACGATATCGACCACCTCATCGAATATCGCGCTTTCCTCCATAGCCGGCTCCGCGGCCGCAGCCTGGATGTAGCTCTCGATCTCATCTGGTATCTTTTTCAGGCCGTACATGCTGAAGATCTTCTGCCGGATCTCCTCCTGATATTCCTTGATCCTCCGATCAGCATCGATCTCCTGGGCATACAGGTTTGTCATGATCTCCACGGCCCCCTTGCCAAAGATATCGCGCTCGAAGATGTCGCTCAGGGAAGCCTGGGGGTCTACGGAGAAAACCAGCACGCGATGTCCCTGCTTGGCCAGATAATAGGCCGTGGCTGCGGAGAAGGTGGTCTTGCCCAGACCTCCTTTTCCTCCAAACATGATGTACCTTCGGTCGGGGTATTCGGTGAAAATATTGGCGACTGAAATGGCGCACCTCCTTTTGGCAGATGACTCGGGCCGTTGTCGTTATGAGTTATTCGCTGTGCCAGAGCGGGTCCACGCTTCTTATGCAAGCGCGTCGGTGAGGTCCTTTTCTCTGAGCATCCTACGCTTCCAGGTCGTTATCTGGGGAACCACGTAGGGAAGAATGCGCAGGGAATAATAGGGAGGCAAGATCGGCACTCCCAGGAGATCACCCATGGTGATCAAGATGAAGAGATGCTCCATGCTCCCGCGGGTCTTGAGGGCAAATCGGGCGGTGTCGTGCGCGGCCATCCCGTAAATGACCTCTCTGGTGGTCTTTAAGGCTCTTTTTAGGACCCCTTCCTTTTTCTCTTGCTCTTCGGTCATGGTCAATCTCCTTCTCCCCTCATCCTGATTCGATTTTCGCCCTGCTACAAACACCTGCTTTTTCAGCGTCTAGTATACTAAGGTTGAAAATAATGTCAAATAAAAAATCGAGATGCTCTCTTTAACCTCGAATTGAATCACGCACCTGTTAGCTATTGTTCAAGGCTACTCAATTTAAGGAATGGTGTCATTGAAGGGGTTTTTGCAAAGAATCGTCTCTTCCCTGCCTGAGCCGACAGATATGATAGAGGCCGGAACACCAACTAATTCCTCTATTCTTCTTACATAGGCCCGGGCATTCTTTGGGAGCTCTTCAAAGGTTCTTGCTCCAGAGATATCCTCTTTCCATCCATCCATCTCTTCATAGACAGGACAACAGTTGGAAAGGGTGGATAGCTTAGTCGGGACATTTTCCAGCCTCTTTCCCTGATACTCGTATGCTATACAGAGATTAATCGGATCCAAACCTGTCAATATGTCAAGTTTTGTTATGGCCAGATGGGTCATTCCATTGATGCGGGCCGAATATCTGACAACAACCAGGTCCAGCCAGCCACACCTGCGTCGCCTACCAGTGGTGGCACCAAATTCCTGCCCTCTTTCCTGAAGGTAATTGCCAGTCTCATCAATGAGCTCGCTCACAAGCGGGCCGGCACCAACGCGAGTTGAATATGCCTTTACAATACCGACAATACTGTCCAATCTCTTTGGCCCTATTCCTGTTCCAACACATGCAGTTGCTGCTACAGGGTTGGAAGAGGTAACAAAAGGATAGGTACCATGGTCAACATCTAAATGTGTCCCCTGGGCACCTTCGAAAAGGATGTTTTCCTTGCTTCTCATTGCCTCATCAAGTTCCATGGAGACATCAACAATAAACGGGGAAAGTTCATGGGATAGCGAGAGACATCTTTCTAACATAGGCTCATATTCCAGCGCTTCGCATCCAAAAAGATTTGTTAGATAGAAATTCTTCTCGCTGAGATTTGCCTTGAGTTTCTCCTCTAATATATCCGGTTCTGTTAAATCAATGGCTCTTATCCCTACCCTGGCTGCCTTATCTTCATAGCACGGACCTATACCTCTTCCAGTAGTCCCGATCTTGGCCTTTCCCTTTGCCTTTTCACGGGCTATATCAATGGCCTTGTGGTAGGGCATTATCAGATGAGCCCGCTCGCTCAAACCTAACCTTTTAGGGCTAATGGCTACTCCTTTATCAAGTAGTCCCTGTATCTCCTCCAAAAGGACCTCAGGGTCAACGACTACTCCGTTACCTATAAGACATCTCGTGTCTGGATAAAGGATCCCGGAAGGCACAATGTGGAAAATACTCTGCTCACCATGTACCACAAGTGTATGTCCTGCGTTATTTCCTCCTTGAAATCTAACTATCCTGTTTGCATGAGCACTGAGAAGATCAACCACTTTCCCCTTTCCTTCGTCACCCCACTGGGTGCCAACAACAACGACATTAGCCATATTTTTCTACCTCAAACAGATTTAACCTCGTCCATGCCCTCCTTACGAGTGACGCAAAGATAGGGCACCTGATTATGAATCCTTAGGCCTGAAGAAATCCTTTATATTTATGATCTTTGGTGTATCCTTCTTTCGCGCTTCCCCTTTTCTAATCTTTTTGATGTTCTCTATATGCTCCCTTAATTCTGAATTCTCTTCCAGGATCTCCTCTATTTGATGATCAAATTGCTTTAAAGAACTCACAAGTTCCGGGGTATCAATAGAAAAATCAAAGAAAGAGGCAATGAGAGTAATAATTCTGATTACAACCCTAAGATTGGTACCCCTCAGGTATAAAGGGGAGTGGCCCCAAAGCCCGATAAAGGGGCAGCTTTCTTTTTCCGCCCTTTGCATAATAAGAGAATGTATCCCGGAGGGACCTTCATACTCAATCAGATGAATGCCTTTTTTGATAAGAACCTCTTTCCACTCCTCAGAAGAATAAACTCCGGATACTACGGCCTCGGTGTGAAGGACATCATCATACATCCCCCCAAGGCTGATGATAAGAGAAACGCCCCATTGTTTACGTAGGTGAAACAAGGCCTGAACAAAGGTGTCCCATCTATAATCTGGCTCTTGGGCCTTTAAGAGGATAAGATCATGTTCCCCTTGCCTGTTAGGGCAGAAATAGAAAGATATCCTTTCTATATTGAGACCCTGGAACCTTCCCTCCTTGATAGTAATAACCGGTCTGTTTTGCGTAAACTGGTAAAAATGGTCTGGATCTATTTCAGCAACCAGCGTAGCCCCTTTTTTTTGAATAATGTACTCAATTGACTTCAGCGCGATATTGCCACCATTTGACCAACCGCCAAATCCGGCAATTAGCACCGGGTTATGTAATGGAGGTGCTTGATAAAATGTAACAAGATCTTCAGCCATAACTCGATACTCTCTTAATATTGCTCTTATGCCAATATGACCTGGGTTGAGCGGTTCAACGTTCAAGGTTCCGGGTTGATGAACCCCAACAGGCTCAATCCAAAAGAATTACGCCTCCATAGAGGCGGCAAATACTTTTCACCCAATAGGTGAAAGAGGCTAAGCCCGGCATTGGGCTGCAACTGTAAGTAATGTCAATATGTTGTAACCCTTGAACCTGGAACCCTGAACCTAGAACCGATCAGTTTAGGTATGACTTTCATTTGCAATTACTGCTAACGCCTAACTACTTAGTATCTGAACGAAAACCCCTAATTTTCGTTTTGAAACAGGATGAACTATTCACTTTGCTAATCCTTAACGAATGAACCTATTTTTTCTACAACATATTCAATCTGCTCATACCGTAACTCTGGATAAACCGGCAAAGCAATGGTTCTTGCTGCCGCCTCGATGGAAACAGGGCAATCCTCTGGGCGATAACCCAAATATCGAAAACACTCCTGAATATGAAGAGGAACTGGGTAATAAATCTCGCACCCTATCCCTTGATTGGTTAGATATGTCTTTAGTTCGTCTCTCTTTTGACTGATCTTTATTACAAATTGGTTGTATATGTGCCTTCCTTCGCTCTCAAAAGGGAGTTCGATCTGTTCAATACCTTTTCTGGCAAATAGCTCTCTGTAAAGGCGCGCATTCTCTCTTCTTTTTCCGGTCCACTCATCAAGATAGTTGAATTTTACCAGGAGAATTGCTGCCTGAAGGTCATCCAACCTAAAACATCCCCCGACAACTTTGTGGTGGTATTTTGGTTGAGATCCATGGACCCTCATTATCTTAAGCCGTTGAAATGCTTCATCATCATTTGTGGTAACCATGCCCCCATCCCCAAAGGAGCCAAGGTTTTTCGAGGGGAAGAAAGAAAAACAACCATAGTCACCCATGGAGCCCGCTCTTTTCAACGACCCATCACTAAACCTGTATTCTGCTCCAATAGCCTGAGCTGCATCCTCAATAATTGCTATCCCTAATGACTTAGCCACTGCCATAATGCTGTCCATATCTGCACACTGCCCAAAGAGATGAACAGGCATTATCGCCTTTAATCGAGACCTCTCTTTGGCGTTCATAGTGGAAATTTTTTTCTCTAATTTCTCCGGATCAATATTATAGGTAAGATGGTCTATGTCTACAAAAACAGGAATAGCGCCCAATCTGGCAATTGAACCAGCGGTGGAAAAAAAGGTGTAAGGAGAGGTAACTACCAGATCTCCAGGACCAATACCGGCACTCATCAGGGATATGAGCAGGGCATCGGTGCCTGATGAAACCCCTACTGCATACCTCGCCTGAGTGTAAGCGGCTATTTTACTTTCTAAGTCTTCTGCCTTCGGCCCAAGAATAAACCTCTGCGATTCATAAACCTCCATAGTAGCTGCTAGGACCTGTTCTTTAATGGTCTCATACTGTGCCTTTAAATCCAGTAATGGTATATTCAATCCTGATCCTCCCTATTGTTATCACGCCTTGCCATTTGACATAATAGCTTCTATACGCATTAAGGAATATGTTTTTTTTGAACTCATGTCAAATGTCAAGGCCTGACCCCTGATCATCAATTCACCAGGTTAGAAACAGGTACTACCTCAGTCTCATTGTTGAGGGTCGCCTGGTATCCCTTTAATAGCTTAAGGGTCTCTTTGTGGGGATGGCCAATGCCTATAGCCCAGCCTTTGTGTCTTGACAGGCTCAGTAGCCTCTCCATTTGTATTTTGAGGGCGCTTTCCGAAAGAGCATTATCCAAGAATATATCCCTGCTGGCTGTCCTAAGGGCCATCTTTTTTGCAACCTTATATGCCACACTACCGGCAGTTGTTTTGCTATCAATAAAGTAAAGGCCTCTTCTTTTCAACTCACCCAGCACTATCATCATCTTCTCCCCACTCTCTGTAAATCTCGATCCCATATGATTATTAACACCAGCCGCAAAAGGTATCTGGCTCAAATTTCTATCAAGCACCTCCAAAATCGTTTCTCTATCCATGGATACCAGCAAGACCCCATCTCCCGGGTTAATAGCAGGATATCTAATAGGTTCCAAAGGAAGATGAAGCATTGTTTCCCGCCCCTCTTTCCTGGCCTTTTGCGCAATCAATCTCGTATAAGGCGTAAAGGGTAAAACGGAAAAGGTAAGGGGCAAATCAAGGTTCATAAAGGCGCGTGCAAGGGAAATATCATAGCCTAAATCGTCTATTATAATACTGATCTTGGGACATGACAAACGACGAGGGGCCTTATGCCTGTCTATTATAATTCTCAGTCTGTGAGTATAGAGACTGTTACGATAAATATTGTAGACTATTTCATTGTTTGATTCTCTCTCTATCCTAATTTGTACCGGTATCTTTAGATTAGAAATCCTGCTTCTGATTTCCTTTCCCGTGTTTGAAAGTGAACGCCGATGTGGGATCCTTGCTTCTATACTGTTGAAATCCCAATTATAGCCGTCTTTCTGTCTTGGAAGCACGGATATAAAGAGTATTTTCTTCTGGGGTATCCCCATCGCATAGAATGCATCGGAAATGGCCTTATCTATGAGGCAAATATCTTTCCCCAATTGCTTTGAAGGGGCGGATACCTCCTCAAATGGGAAGGGAGACCTTTTTTTATCCAGTCTTGAGACATAGCCTATCAACAGGGCAACAGTAATGGCTACTAATCCAAGGCCAACAAGGGCGAGACTAAGCTTCCTCTTTTTCTGGTTTTTTGATCCAACCATGTAAGGTTCATGCTCATTTCTGGGTCTGTCCGCTCTCTACTTTGGAGAGAATGTTCCAGGATTGAAGTATTTGTATCGCACTTCTTAACTGATTGTCATTATCTATACGTTTTTGGATGTCGGATCTTTCATCTGGAGAGATTTTACTCTCTTCTTCTTCTTCTTCTTCCTTGAGCTGCGGGGTCTCCCTTTCAATGTGGCCCTCCAAATCCTTTTCTCTTATGGCACGAGGTTTCTTTGCTATAGGCTTTTCCTTTGGTGGCACAAAGGCAACCTTTATATCCGGTTCAATACCACTTGCCTGTATCGATCTTCCGCTTGGAGTATGGTATATTGCCGTGGTAAGGCGCAAGCCTGAGCCATCTGAAAGGGGGAAAAGGGTCTGCACAGACCCCTTTCCAAAGGTAGCAGAGCCTAAGAGGAGTGCTCTCTTGTTGTCCTGTAATGCCCCTGCTACTATTTCTGATGCGCTGGCGCTCCCCTCGTTAATCAAGACAACCAAAGGATATCCCCGGGCCTTGCCATTCCTGTGGGCAATACTTTTTTCTTCCTTGTTATCCCGGCCCCTGATAGAAACAATCAACCCTGAATCAAGAAACTCATCAGCTACCTTTACCGCCTGGGATAGCAGTCCACCGGGGTTGTTTCTTAAATCCAGAATCAGGCCCTTCAACCTCTTCTTGCTCTCCATCTCTTCTAAAGTCTTAAAAAGTTCTTGGCCGGTATTGCTTTGGAAGTTAGAAATCCTGACGTAACCCAGATCGGAAGGAAGGAAAAACGAGCGAACGCTTTTTATAGGTATCACATCCCTGGTGATCAGAAAATCAATTGGTTTTTCTACGCCCTTCCTTCTGATAGTCAGCCTGATCTTGCTACCCTTAGGCCCCCGAATGAATTTAACTGCCTCCATGATGGAAAAATCCTTTGTTGGCTTGCCTCCTATCATGATTATTTGGTCTCCTGCCTTTATCCCAGCCTTAAATGCAGGTGTCCCTTCAATAGGGGAGACTACAGTGAGAACATTGTCTCTGATGGTTATCTCAATCCCTACCCCAGAAAAGCTTCCCTTTGTCTCTATCATCAATTCCTTGTATTCTTCCTGACTCATAAAAAAGGAGTGAGGATCCAGGGTCCTGACCATCCCCTTTATAGCCCCATATATGAGCTCTTTTGGGTCTGTGCCTTCAACATAGTTTTTTTCAATCTTACGTAAAACGTCGGTGAGCACACCAATGTTCTTATACGCCTCTTTTGTGTCGGCCAAAACATCTTGATACCCATCGCTGGCTAGAAGTGAAAATACCAGACAGATGAAAATAAGTGCCTGATAAAAAAAATGATTGTGTTTCGTCTTTACCATTCCTTTTCTCCCTTTCTTTCTAAAATGTTAGCCTTTCGGTATAACCGTTCAGCCTCTGATTATACCTTGGTGTCTGCTGTTAAAACTCGATGAACTCAACAAACACTAGTCCATTTTAAGCCATCTTTCGGGGTCAAGATGATCTCCTCCTCTTCTTATTTCAAAATATATCCCTGGTCCCACATGCCAACCAAGATCTCCTACGAGACCCACTACTTCTCCGCCTGAAACCATCTCTCCCTTTTCCTTTACTCTCTCCTCAAAGTGGGCAAAGATAGTAAAATAATGGGATCCATGGTTAATAATCATCATCTGTCCATATCCTTTAAACCATCCGGAGTAGTCTATCCTGCCAGGGAAAATTGATCTAATCTCCTCCCCTGGAGAACCCTTAATGTATATCCCTTTTCTATGCATGAATGAATTGGACCCAAATTGTTTGATATCTCTCAGTATCTTTCCCTTTATGGGTAGCGGTAATTTACCTTTCATTTCAGCAAATCCTTTTGTTAAAAGCCTTTCCTTTTCCTCCGTCTCTAAATGCACCATGGTCTGATTAAGGGCTTGGCCAGCCTCTTTTAGTTCCTCAACCGCTTTTGCATAAAATTCCTTCTCCCTATGTACCTTCATTAACAAAAAAACTTTTTTTTCAATAGATTTTTCAAGCAGGGCCATCCTTCTACCCTTGGCTTTTTTCAACGCCTCAATGGTAGCCATATTTTCCTTGAGCACCTCCAACTCTCGCTCAACTTGGCTCATCTGTCTGTCCAGCATATCCAGAATCTGTCTGTCCTGATCCATAATAGCCTTCATATACTTTATTGTTTTCTGAAATTCTTGTGGAGTAGCAGAGGGAACAAGAACTCCTACATATCCAGGCCTCCCAAACTTATAGAAGACTACTAACCGCTCTTTTAAATATTCCTTGACAGCACGGGAAGATCGGTTTAGTTGCTGAATCCTTCTCTGGCCACCCTGGACCTCCTTAGAAACCTTTCTTATCTGGCTCGATAATCCCCTTAGTGACTCCCTGTTTGCGGCCACATCTTTCTCTAACCTTTCTATCTCCTCCAAGATGCCCTTCTCCTTAATGTCAACGCTTAGCAGTTCTCCTTGCTGTTCCAGAAGTTCCTTTTCTATCTGCTCAATTTGGGAGCGAGTAATTTCGACAGGAGATCTCTGTTTCGCTTCTGAGACATCTATAAAGAAAAGGGCAAAAATAACGGCACATAGTACAGAAAAGGATGATAGGGAACCTTTGATTTTCGGATTCATGTTCTAAAAAAGCGACCCAAGGATATAGTGCTTCCAATAAAACCAATAATAATACTCATAAGTAACAAAAAAAGTGTAAATTGAGGCGAAAGAAAGATGATATCAAGAGAAGCAAATCCAATTCCAAGGTCTACTTTGGTCATGGCTGTTATATAGACCAAAAAGAGAATGATGAGGGCGAGTGAGCCACCAAGAAAGCCTTGGATTGATCCCTCAATCAGAAAGGGGATCTTTACAAAGCGATTGGTTGCGCCTACCAACTTGAGTATTTCGATCTCATCCTTCCTGGAATAGATAGTCAGTTTTATTGTATTGGTGATAACAAAAAGGGCTGCCAAGAAAAGCAATCCTCCAAAAACAATGCCAATTAACTTTATTGCCTCCATTATGGCCTGAAATCTTTTTATCCATTCCTGACTGTATTGTACCTCATCAACACCATCAATTGTCTCCAGCCTTGTTTTCATTCGGTAAGGAAGAGGGTCCTCGGTCTTATCTCTCGAAAGAATAATCTCAAGGGAGGCAGGGAGCGGATTCTCCTCTAAGCCATCAAGCAGTCCTGCTTTGTCTCCGAGCTGCCCCCTAAGAGTCTCCATAGCGTCATCCTTGGAAATAAACCTCTTGATAGTCACCCCAGGAAAATGAAGCAATTCTTTTTCTATGCTTTCAAGCACAACCCTTTCTGGCGTCCCTTTGAAATAAATAGACATGGTCAGTGGTCTTCCCCACTCCTCTGTCCAATGATTGAGATTTACGAAAATAAGAATAAAGGCATCAAAAATAAGGAATGCTATGACCATTGTGCCCACACCTACCAGATGGACTAAGCGGTTATCAAAGATATTTGCCAGGGTCTGCCTGACAAAATAACGAAAGAAGGCAATCTTCATCTATACTATCCTGCCTTTATTGAGGGTGACTATTCTTCTCCTTGTATCCTTGAGCAACTCTTGGCTATGGGTTGCCACGATTACTGTTGTACCCCTGATATGTATCTCTTTTAAAAGGGCCATTATCTCCATGGTTAGATCGGGGTCAAGGTTTCCTGTAGGCTCGTCGGCTAAAAGAATTAAAGGATTATTGATTATTGCCCGGGCAATAGCAACTCTCTGCTGTTCACCGCCTGAAAGCTGAGGAGGATAGTAGCCTTCCTTGTTTGCCAAACCCAGATACCTGAGTGTCTGATGAACTTTTCTGCGAATCATAGATAACGGAAAACCCATTATTTCCAGAGCCAGGGCTACATTCTCAAACACATTGCGCCTTGGAAGCAACTTAAAATCCTGAAACACTACTCCTATTCTTCGACGTAGAAATGCAAGCTCCCTATCGTTGATCCTATTAAGGTTTCTTCCATCGACCAATGCATGCCCGCTGCTTGGTTTCTCTGTACAGAAAATTATCTTTAGCAGTGTGGTCTTTCCTGCACCACTAGGTCCTGTTATGAAAACAAAGTCTCCCTTGTTTACTGTCAAGCTTACATCTATGAGTGCCGGGTTTTTTGACCCAAAGCTTTTATAAACATTGAAGAGCTGGATCATCCGCCCGCCACCTTTTCAGAGTCTGAAAAATGGGTTTCAGATACATTAGGTTAGTCAACCACTTTTAACCTATAAAAATACTGGCAGGATGTTTACGGGGTTAGCAGTTTAGGGTTTGTCTCAAAAACCTATTTCACTTGGCGTATTCAATGGCCCTGGTTTCTCTTATTACTGTTACCTTAATCTGTCCAGGATAGGTAAGGTCTTTTTCTATCTTTTTTGCTACCTCACTGCATATCATTGTCGACTCAAAATCATCTACCTTATCACTCTCCACTATTATCCTCAGCTCTCTCCCTGCCTGGATTGCATAGGACTTAGTAACACCTTTAAAAGAGATGGCTATCTTTTCCATGTCTTCCAACCGCTTCACATACGACTCAAACATCTCCCTCCTGGCACCAGGCCTCGCACCAGATAGGGTGTCAGCTGCCTGAAGAAGCACATCCATAACAGAGGTAGCCTGGACATCCTCATGGTGAGCGGCTATGGCATGAACCACATGATCAGGCTCGCCATATTTCTTGGTTAGATCTGCACCTATCATTGCATGTGCCCCTTCTACCTCATGGTCTACTGCCTTGCCGATATCATGGAGAAGCCCGATTCTTTTGGCCTGTTTTTCATCTAACCTTAGCTCAGCTGCCATTATGCCACATAAGAAGGCAACTTCAATAGAGTGTTGCAGAACATTCTGGGCATAACTTGATCTATATTTTAACCGGCCAATTAATTTAATCAATTCCGGATGGATACCATGAAGGCCGATATCAAAAGTTGCCTGTTCCCCAGCCTCTTTGACGTCTGTCTCGACCTCTCTGCTCACTCTTTCTACGACCTCCTCAATCCTGGCCGGGTGAATCCTGCCGTCCTCAATTAGCCTCTCTAAGGCCACCCTGGCCACCTCTCTCCTCATCGGATTAAACCCTGACAGCACCACAGCCTCCGGCGTATCATCAATTATAAGATCGATTCCCGTGGCCGCCTCTAGGGCTCGAATATTTCTGCCTTCTCTTCCAATAATCCTCCCCTTCATCTCATCATTCGGTAGATTAACCACGGATACACTCTCTTCAGCCACATAATCACTAGCATATCTCTTGATGGCCAGGGCCAAAATCTCCTGTGCCTTTCTATTTGAGATCTCTCTTGTGTCAGCCTCTATTTTCTTTATGAGTTTGGAGGCCTCATGACGTGCCTCTGATTCCATGGAAGATATGAGCATCTCTTTAGCCTCTGCTGCTGAGATCCCGGCAATTCTCTCCAGTTTCCGCCTCTCTTCTTCAATAAGGCTGTTGAACTCCCCCTCCTTCTTCTTTAGATCATTCTCCCGATTCTCTAAGGCCGCTTCTTTTTTAGCAGTTAGTGATTCTCTTTGCTCGAGCTGCTCTATCTTCCTGTCTAAGGTCTCCTCTTTTTGGAACAGTCTTCTTTCCTGGCCCTGGAGTTCTTTTCGTCTTGACCTCGTCTCCTCCTCAAAATCGAGCTTCATTTGATAAAGCTTGTCTTTGGCCTGGAGCTGCGCCTCTTTTTTGATTGTTTCTGCCTGCTTGCTGGCTTCAAGGATAACCTTCCTCGAATACTCCTCTGCGGAATCAAGCTTGCTATCTGCCATTTTTTTTCGGACGATGATACCAATCACCGCTCCTGCTACGATTCCTGCCAGTGCAACAATAACTAACTGAGTGACCAACATATTGTCATCACCGCCTTTTATTCTTTTAGGATTTATTCTAAGGATAAGAGAGGAGCTGATAGAGGCTTAGCGAAATGATAAATAATCGATACTAATTACATAAATGGTAACTTCAAAGGGTTTGAAAATTGCGTCCCTGTTAACCTTCATACGAGTTATTTCTTATAAAAGTTACACACTCTCGCGCTATTTCTACCAAAGATAGATATGTCTTCACCTGCTTTATTATAAAATCCAATGGCAATCTATTCCTCAGCCTTAGGCTATCAGTCCTCTCTTTGTTTCCCCCGCTCCAATGCCGTGTCAGTAGTCCTTTTTGGACCTAAACTTGCTTAGGTGGGCGTTCTGTTACCCTATTAGGTCTTTTTTCGATATCTAAAAAACACACAAGGGCAAGAGGGAACTCCCTTTTTCGTTAGTGTTGACCCAAAACCTTCCACCAATCACGAACATAGCAGGGGAATGATTTAGTTTAACATCGTATTCAAGTTTTGTATTAACCTCTGAGACCTGTTATTGACTTCGGCTAATAGATCCTCCTTTTCTTTGGTGACCTGAAAATAATCGCCTGCAATATCAAGAGCAGCTAAAATAGCTGTCTTATCATCAGATAGTCCCCTTTTAGAATCGTCTATCTCTCTCAATTTTTTCTCCACGTATGCTGCCACCTTCAGTATCTGTTCCCTATCATCAGGGCCTCTTAGAGCATACTCCTTATCCCTTATTTTGATTTTAACCTTCTCGCCCATGGGATTCTTCTTGTAAGGTCATGAATTGAATTCTTCTATCTTTTCTAAAAGGGTTGCTATTCTTTTTCGTACCAAATCTCTATCAGCCTTTAACATCTCTATCTGTTTAGTAAGTGAGTCGATCTTTTCCCCTTGGCCTTGAACCCTCTTCTCTAAGTTAATCTTCTCCTGTTTAAGAGAATTCGCGAACGAGATGAGTGATTCAATCTTCTGCTCTAATAGACCAAATTGTTCTAATTCATCCAATCCCATATGGGTCTTCAAATCTTCTAATGTTCTTAGTATATCTTTTTTTGAAAGAAAGTCAAGCGATAAAGAAATAAGGCAGGTGTTGAAATCGAGAGGTTAGCTTAGACAGGGTGGATTCTTTGTCAGATAATTCTAAGAAATCGTAAAATGAAAAAGAGGACTCCAACAACCAAACAAAAAAGGGAACATATCTGGGCGATCAAAAACAGATAAAATAATTTCGTCTTGGTATCACTTTCGTAAGCCCTGTTTCTTCTGCTTATCTCAGGTTTAATAGTCATACTCATACTGTTGTATTACCTGATTTTCTTGCTTCAAGAGAGGCCTTGATCTTCTTTAATCGCATGAAGCTCTCTCTTTCTATTTCTTCCATCCTCATTTCTATACGCTTAATCGTTGCCTTAAGCCTGGGTATAACAATATATTCCAAGGCATTAACCCTTCTTTTTGTTTTTTCTACCTCTTGGGCAATCCTCCTGACAGACTCTTCCACCTCGGCTAGTCTCACAATTACTGAAAGGGACTCCTCAAAGTTTTTGGCGGCATCATCAAGTTTCGCATTTGTACTTAAGAAGCCATAACCTCTCTCGTTTATCCGCCGAACCAGATTATCGATTTTCATAATAGGCACTGAGACACCCATTATGTTTTTGGTCGTAAAATCTAAGTCTATATCTCGTAATGTTATTCCGGCTATCTGTTCTATATCCCGAGATCCCAACAGAACCTCGGCCATTAAAAGATTGTAAAAGGCAATCTTTAAGTTTTCCTCTACATTCTTTCTTGCCTCCCTATATTCCTTGATCACTACCATGAACTCGGAAATCAATGCGTCCCTCTTTTCCTTTAAGAGTCTGTGGCCCTTGTCAGCGAGCTTGATCCTTTTTCTAAGCTTCAATAATTCCATCCTTGTGGGCTTAACATTTTGTAGAATCTCTGCCATGTATTCGTTACTTGTTATTGGTTATTGATTATTGATTATTGGTTATTGGTTATTGATAATTTCAAACTGGTTAATAATTCCAAGCTTCCAGTTTCAAGTTTCAAGTTTCTCCTCCTAAGTCGCTTTCTTGTAATACTGCTTGACGTATTTTTCATCTATCCTCTTTAGTTCCCCCTCTGGGAGCATTGAGAGAAGTTCCCATCCCAAATCAAGCGTTTGCTCAATAGTCCTATTTTCATCCACTCCCTGTTTAACAAACCTCTCTTCAAAGACATCTGCAAACCTCAAATTGAGGCGATCCCTCTCGCTTAGTGCCTCCTCTCCGACAACTGCAACGAGGCTCCTCACATCCCTTCCTTCAGCATAAGCAGAATAACATTGATCAGACACCCCTAAATGATCTGCCCTTGTTCTGTCTTCCCCTATCCCTTCATTCATGAGCCTTGACAGGCTGGGTAAAACATCCACGGGCGGATAAACGCCCTTTCTGTGCAACTCACGAGACAGAACAAATTGCCCCTCAGTTATATATCCTGTAAGGTCGGGGACAGGGTGTGTTATATCATCATCCGGCATAGAGAGAATTGGCATCTGAGTGATAGAGCCTTTCTTGCCCCTGATCCTTCCGGCCCTCTCGTAATTGGTTGCCAGATCTGTATACATGTAGCCTGGATACCCTCTTCTTCCGGGAACCTCCTCCCTTGCCGATGAGATCTCCCTGAGGGCCTCGCAGTAATTGGTCATGTCTGTAAGTATAACCAATACATGGGTGTCATAATTAAAGGCAAGAAACTCCGCGGCTGTAAGGGCCATTCTTGGGGTAATAAGCCTCTCAATGGCAGGGTCATCTGCCAGATTGATAAAGGACACTATCCGCTCCAATGCCCCAGTGGATTCAAAGCTGTTCATGAAAAAATTTGCCTCTTCATGGGTTATACCCATAGCTGCAAAAATTACAGAGAAAGGCTCCTCTGAACCCAAAACGGTAGCCTGTTTTGCTATCTGTGCAGCAAGATCATTATGAGGCAGTCCAGCGCCTGAAAAGATCGGAAGCTTTTGCCCCCTCACCAGGGTATTCATTCCATCAATGGTTGAGATACCGGTCTGTATAAATTCATTCGGATAGTCCCTTGCTGTTGGGTTTATGGCCGCGCCGGTGATTGGTAACCGAGCCTCCGGAATGATCTCGGGGCCGCCATCAATCGGTCTGCCCAAACCGTCAAAGGATCTTCCGAGGATCTCCTTGGAAAGGGAGATTCTCATAATATCCCCGGAAAATCTGACCCTTGTCTGATCTGTATCAAGCCCTCTTGTGCCTTCAAATACCTGGACAATGGCCAAATTCTCCCGTGACTCCAAAACCTGACCCATTCTGTTGTCACCTTCAGGTGTCCTGATATAAACAACCTCTCCATAGGCCACCTCCTCCACGCCTTCAACAATTAGAAGAGGCCCTGCAACCTGGGTAACAGACCTGTACTCCCTTGATTTTATATCCTTGGCCTTCTCTTTCATGTTTGCTTCCTCAAAGATTCAAATTCACTCTCAATGGCCTTTATTAACTCATCATATCTCTGTGCAAAATCCTGGTTTGGGGTGTATTTCATTCGAGCTATCTCATCCTTAACCTTCACCGCTGCTGTTCTGCTCGCCATAATACCTGACGCAATTGCCTTGTTGACCTCTTGATAGAATTTCATAATGATCTTAAGCATTAGATATTGCTTCTCTTTGGAGCAATAAGAATCTATTTCGTGATAGGCATGTTGCTGAAGATAATCTTCTCTGATCATCCTTGCCACCTCTAAAAAAGCCCTATCTGACTCCGGTAATGCATCCTGACCAACCAGCTGCACGATCTCCTGCAACTCAGCCTCTTTCTCCAGGAGAGCCATCATCTCTCCTCTGAGGGTTTGAAATTCCTTGTCTACGTTTTCATCATACCAGGGTTTTACAAAGTCCAGATAGAGCGAATAGCTCGTCAACCAGTTGATGGCAGGAAAGTGCCTCCGGTCTGCCAGGTTTGTGTCCAATGCCCAAAAGGCACTTACTACCCTCAAGGTATTTTGGGAAACCGGTTCAGAGAAATCACCTCCTGGCGGGGATACGGCCCCAACAATGGAAACCGATCCAAATCTCTTTTCCTTCCCCAATGTTACTACCCTGCCTGCCCTTTCATAGAAATCAGCAAGCCTGGTACCCAAATAGGCTGGAAACCCTTCTTCACCTGGCATCTCCTCAAGCCTTCCTGAAATCTCTCTCAATGCCTCAGCCCACCGTGATGTTGAGTCAGCCATCAAGGCTACATCATATCCCATATCCCTATAATACTCGGCAATAGTGACCCCTGTATAGATAGAGGCCTCCCTGGCTGCCACTGGCATATTCGAGGTATTGGCAATCAAGGTGGATCTCTCCATCAGTTTCTCCCCGGTATTTGGATCATCCAGTTCGGGAAAGGTCAGCAAGACCTCTGTCATTTCATTCCCTCTTTCTCCACAGCCAACATACACGACAACCTGGGAATCAGCCCACTTTGCCAACTGGTGTTGGCTAACCGTTTTGCCCGTTCCAAAGCCTCCGGGAATGGCAGCAGTCCCGCCTTTGGCTATAGGGAAAAAAGTGTCATAAATCCTCTGGCCTGTGAGTAGTGGCACCTCTGGGTCAAGTTTTTCCTTTAAGGGCCTTCCTATCCTTACCGGCCACCTTTGTTTCATTGTTAATTCTTTTCTCTCTCCTCCATCATCAAGGATAGCTATAACCTCATCAACTGTAAAACTCCCGCTTTTAATCTCTAACACCCTTCCGTGTATCCCTGGCGGGACCATTACCTTGTGTAGGATAACCTTTGATTCCTGAACCTCCCCTATAATATCCCCCTCAACAAGCTCATCGTCCTTTTTAGCTGTGGGCATGAAGTCCCATTTTTTTTCAGGATCCAGGCTGGGAACATTAATCCCTCTGGTTATGTAATCCCCTGCCAGGTTTTTGATCTCAAGTAAAGGCCGCTGTATTCCATCATAGAAACTGGTAATAATTCCCGGCCCAAGCTCCACCGACACGGGAGCACCAGTTCTTACGACCTCTTCCCCTGGCTTAAGCCCGGTGGTATCCTCGTAAACCTGTATATAGGCCAGATCTCTTATTAGCTTTATCGTCTCTCCCATCAAGCCTTCCTCGCCCACCCTGACAACCTCATACATCTCGCAACCTCTCATGTCTTTGGCAACAACAAGTGGACCGGCAACGCTCTGGATTCTTCCTGTCTTTTGATCTGTCATAATCTCCTCACTGTGCTATCTCGAATCCAACAGTTCTTTTGATAAGCCCCCGCATAGGGTCAATCTTCTCAGGCAAGGGGCCACTGCTATCCGGGATCTCCAAAATTATAGGCATTATACCTTTCCTAAGCCTATTTGCCTCTTCTAGTATATCTCTTATTTCCTCAGCTACCTTTTCGGTAACCAGTATTATGCCGACCTTATCGCTGAATAGGCCCTTCAGTGTTTCTCTAATATCCTGGGAGATCTCCTCCATAAGGAAAGTTTTTCTTATGCCTGCGAGCCTGAAACCATAAACTGTGTGTCTATCTCCGATCAGGGCGATTTCCATTATTTCCTCATCACTGATTCTCTGATTTCATCCCTATCCAGATCAACCTCTGTACTCCTAACAATAGCCAAAAGGTTCTTTACCTCTGTCTCCTTTGATACAAGAAACCCGATAAGAGGTCCTTGGCCAAACGGCTTTTTCTTCCTGATGTCTCCCGCCCTTTTGATCACCAAACTATCGAGTACTTCTTCAAAAGATAGGATGGAACCGGTTCTTTCATACTCAGCCTGAGCGCTTAAGAGAGGTTCAAAATATATTGTATCTTCCAGAAGGGATATAAGGCCAGACAGATCCTCTTCGTCAAAAGCAGGGAGCAATTCATTCAACAATGTGCACTCAGGGATCAAAAAAGGATCAATATCTTCTAAGGCAAGGTCGTCATTTCTTGCCCTCAAAATAATTCTTAGGTTGTGCGTTTCAACACATACCTCTATAAAATTTCTGAATTCCTTAATGCCTCTTAGTTTCAAAACCTTTAACCATAAATCCTCCCAGAAAATTTTATCTAACGAGCAGTCCAAAAAAAACAGGTTCCTGGTCTCATTATATTTAGCCAGACCCTCGCTTAACGATTGATAAGGGGTTTTTGCCAGGAGAACAACAAAATCATCCATCCCCTCTGCATCAATCAGGGTCTTAAAAAAGTGAAACTCTAACTCGCCTCCCTCAATAAAGGAATCCAATGTTTCCTGTTTTCTTAAACCGCCATGTATTCCCCTTATAGCTGTTCTTAAATTGATAATATCCCATTTTCTCAGGAGATATTCTTTTATTGGCCATGCCCCTTTAGGAATAATCTTGGAGATTTCCCTCCCCAAATCGGAAAACTCTTCTAAAACAGCTCTCTCCAATTCCTTGGCCTCATTAATTGCCGCCTCATTGAGATAAGGAGAATAATCTGTTCCCTCTAAAAGAGAGGCTATCTCTCCAGGCGATGTGCATCCCCATAGATCCTCCCATCTGGCTGAGGAAATAAACTTTCCCTCTTTTGCCATTATCTTTGCGTTAAGATACAGGCATGAAAGAACATCTCCGATCATAGCCTATCCCCAAAAAGGATCTTGGCCACGTCCACCCTTATGCTCTCTTTGAGTCGGTTCAATCTGGTCTCAAGGGTATTGTCAACCTCCACTTGCTTTTCCATATCCCTAACAACTACACCTCCAAGGTACTGGATAGTCTCATCTGTTAGGGCCAGAGATATATCTCTTCCTGACCTCTTTTTGACCAATTCGCTTGCTTCTCTCAACATCTCCTTGTTGAAGGTTTTGCTGTCCCTTTGGTTAAAGACCAGCTCAAGTTTGTTTCCGGCAACAACCTCAGAGGCAGAAGCAATCAGGTCAAACATGATATCTTTATATACAAGATTGTCCCGTTTCCCCTTTTCAGCCAATTCTTCCAAGACTTTTTTGCCTTCTTCAAATGAAGCAGCAATTGCTTCTTCTTGAGCATCCATCTTTTTTCTTCTAACATCAATTCTGGTCTCGGCGATTATCCTTTGTCCTTCAAGGGAGGCGACTCTTTTACCATTTGAAAGGATTCTCTCGGCCTCCCTCTCTGCTTTCTCCTGGGCTGCCTTCCTGATCTTGTCCGCCTCTGCTTGAGCCTTAAGAAGAATCTCAGATATCTCCTTTTCTGCCTCTGCCTCTATATGGGATATTATTTTGTCAACCCCTTCATTTGACATAGTTCCCCTCTTTAACTAAAGTAAGTGAGCTAAAGTTGACAATCTCGTAAAAAGTCCCAAAACCGTCATGCCGGACTTGATCCGGCATCCAGAAATAATTGAATTTACTGGATTCCGGCTTTCGCCGGAATGACGTTTTCAAGAGATTCTCGACTTTT
>Ga0114930_10001553_pt1 | contig 21680 bp, 19 predicted proteins | sample AnhtaG_FD_87300 | JGI IMG/M metagenome (GOLD analysis project Ga0114930, IMG submission 87300) | Deep subsurface microbial communities from Anholt, Denmark to uncover new lineages of life (NeLLi) - Anholt_01485 metaG | ecosystem: Environmental > Aquatic > Marine > Oceanic > Sediment | place... | reverse complement strand
CCCGACCCGAGAGGGTTATCGTACTAGCACTAGGACTTTTGCTCAACCAGATTGCTTATGTCCTAGTTGCTGCCCTAGCTATTATAGCGGTATTTAGCTTCATCACCGCTGGCCAGAGGCTACTTTACGTGTGGCAACAAACAAGGGTAAAATAGTAAATAATAGGAGAAGCAATGCCAGTTATCGCAATAATCGGAGCTCAATGGGGGGATGAGGGAAAAGGCAAGGTAGTTGACCTGCTAGCAGAGAAAGTCAAGGTGGTAATGCGTTTCTCCGGTGGTGATAATGCCGGGCACACTGTAGTTAACCCCTATGGTGAATTTAAACTACACCTTGTTCCTTCCGGTATCTTTTATCCGCACACGGTGTGCATTATTGGCAACGGCGTAGTGATTAATCCGACAGTGCTAATTAGCGAATTAGATGAGCTTAACCAGCGTGGTGTTGATACCAACAGGCTCTTTATCAGTGACCGAGCTCACCTCATTATGCCGTACCACATCCTGCTAGATGGCCTTGAGGAGGAATTACGGGGCGGGAAGGCATTAGGCACCACGCGTAAAGGTGTAGGTCCTGCCTTTACTGACAAAACGGCAAGGCTAGGCATTAGAGCTGGTGACCTCCTGGATAAGGAAGCTTTACGAGAACGACTTCAGTTTGTTCTGGAATACAAAAACATTATTTTGACCAAGGTCCACGGAGTGAACCCTCTATCACTAGATGAGGTATATAGCGATTATTGCCGGTACGCTGAGCGTTTGGCACCATTTATTAGAGAGACATCTGTAATGGTGGAGGAGGCGTTAAATGAGGGAGAGCTGGTTCTATTAGAAGGAGCCCAGGGAAGCCTACTTGACCCCGATTTCGGCAGCTATCCGTACACTACCTCTTCTTCACCGTTAGCCGGTGGCGGCTGTTTAGGTGCTGGGATTAGTCCTAACCGAATTAATCGCATCCTTGGTGTGTTTAAGGCTTACTGCACCAGGGTTGGTAACGGTCCCATGCCTACTGAACTGAAGGATGAAGTGGGTAACTTGATTCGGGAACGAGCCCATGAGTATGGCACTACTACTGGTAGATCCCGCCGTTGTGGTTGGTTTGATGCCGTTGCCGCTCGCTTCACCAGCCGAATTAACGGCTTTACCGGAGCCGCCATTACCCGCCTTGACATCCTTGATACCTTTCCCCACCTCAAGATATGTGTTGGCTACAAACTAGATGGACAGACAATCGACTATTTCCCAGCTAGTATAAAGGCTCTAGAGCGGTGTCAACCTATCTATGAAGAAGTACCAGGGTGGCAGGCTCCTACCACCCATATCAGCCAATATGAAGAGCTACCTCCCGAGGCAAAACAATACCTAGCTAGACTAGAAGAGTTTATTGCTTGTCCCATCAATCTTGTCTGTGTGGGACCAAGGCGAGAGCAGACTATCGTCAAAACGCCTATCTTTTAATCAGGGTTTCAATAGTCAAAAATCACAATTTTAGATATTGCACAAACATAAGCAAAGGTGTAGATTATAGGAAAAATCAATATTATGGAAAATTGGAAGAACAAGCTAAAATGCTATAAGATTAACGAGTATAAAAATGCGTATCACTACAATCCACGTAAATGATGTTCCTCCTGTAAAATGCTTCAATATTAGTGGATTATCCGATGTTGTCGTCATCGCAGGCCGTAATGGAGTTGGTAAAACACGTCTTGTACAACAGTTAGTTAATTATTGTCAGAATCCAACCAATAATCAAAATATTCAATTAGTTTTGGATGCTACAAGTGAAACTGAAGTTGAAGCTTGGGGAAAGCCTCAAATTGATACTGCAAATGGTCAGGATGCCAGACTTCTTCAAAATATACTTCAGGCAAATCGTCTCCGAAGAAACTGGAAAAGCAGTGTCGTTAATATAGAAAGCGATAGGTCAATTAGAAAGATTGACCCTTACAAATTTAGCTTTGATGTTGTTGACCCTGATGAAGAGTCAGTTAGCTGGAATTTTACATTCGGTGGGTTCCAAAATAGATATCAAGATACTATTCATGCAATATTTCGTAAAGTCCATGCTCATAGAAACAAAATATCTTCTAAGGCTGAAAGGCTTATGCGTCAAGGTAAAAGAAGTATGCAGCTGGACTTTTCTGACCCTTTAGAACCTTTCAAGAAGGCATTTCGACAATTATTAGCACCTAAAGAGTTGCTTGACGCAGATTTAAAAGCTCAGCAGCTAAAATATGCACTTGAAGGGCAAGAATTACTGCTAACAACACTAAGCTCAGGTGAGAGCGAGGTTACCAATATCGTTTTTGACTTTATCCTTAGAAGTCCCAGTGACTGTGTAGTAATATTCGATGAACCAGAACTCCACTTGCACCCAGAACTCAGCTATAAACTTATACAAACTCTAACGGGAATAGGTGAAAATAATCAATTTATTTTCTGCACTCATTCCCCCGATATTATAACTGCCTCTTTAGAACACTCAGTCGTTTTTATTGGGCCACCACTTTCTGAGGGACAAAATCAAGCTATTCCGGTAAGTGAAGATGATGAAACAAATCAAGCATTAAAGCTTCTTGGGCAGTCTGTGGGAATCATTGCCTTGGGTAAAAAAATAGTGTTAATAGAGGGAACACATGCTAGTTTGGACAAACTTACTTATGGAGCAATACTTAAAGAGAGCTTCCCTGATTTAGTTCTTGTACCTTGTGGTGGTAAAGGTCTTATACGTTCATTCTCAACACTAGTAGAAGAAGTATTAGACAAATCAATTTGGGGAGTTGAATTCTTTATGCTATGCGACGGTGATACAATACCTTTATCACTGGATAAGAGTGCCCTCACGAAGTTGAGCAAGGGTCGATTGAGTGTACTAGATAGGTATCACTTAGAAAATTATTTCTTAGAAGAAGACATCTTGGCAAGAGTTTTTGCTTCTCTTGAACTTGAAAGCTCTTGGCTAAGAACACCAGCTTCTATAAGAAAAGTTCTAAAAGATATTGCTAAAGATATGATTTCTTATACAGTGGCACTATATACTTCGGCTCATTTCCGCGAGGAAGTAGGCAATATAGACCTTATGCCTAGAGAATGTAATGGAAAATCTGCTGAACATCTTAAGAGTATTATATGTAGTAAGGCAACTACTGAAGAAACTCGAATCAATCAAACAATTGATAGTAAGAATATAGCTAAATTCATTGATGACATAATGAAGCGAATGGAGGATAGTATCGAAAAAGATACTGACGATTGGAAAAAGCTAATCCCTGGTAAAAGTATATTGAATATTTTTTCTAGTAAAGCAGGCATGCAAGTTGGTATGCTAAAACGAGCTTATATAGCTGAAGCTATGAAATCAGACCCTAACCCTTTCAATGAGATAATCCAAATATTTGAGCGATTTAATAAGTGATAGCATTTATTTCATCGCTTTTTGCTAACATTTTTGCTAACGAACTTCTGCACATGAAAAAGTACAGAAAGTAACCAGAAAGTACAAAACGTAGCTAAACCCCAGATAAAATGGCACTAAGGGTTACTCATTTCCACTCGGTAGTACAATACGTCTGTATCCTTTAATTCGACAGCAATTCCCGCTTATACCGGCAAGTCAATGTGGTAATTTTTCAAAGTATCTCTGATAAAGGCGGCTGATTTTTCATCTGGCTCGGTAAGGGGTAGGCGCGGTTTGCCGACATTAAAGCCAACGTAGTTCAGTGCGTATTTAACTGGGATGGGATTAGAGACAACAAACAGGGCATTAATCAGGGGCAGAAGGCGACGGTGTATATTGGCAGCTTCGTCTGTTTTGCCACTGGTAAAGCTATCAATCATTCCCTTAATCTGGTTGCCCACTAGGTGAGAGGCAACACTAATCACTCCATAGCCACCTATAGCTAATATGGGCAGGGTATCGCTATCATTGCCACTCCAGACCAGAAAATCGTCTCTGGTGTTATTGATAATCATGGAAATTTGCTCTAGGTTACCACTGGCTTCTTTTACCCCAATAATGTTGTCTATTTGGCTTAACTTGATAACTGTGTCGGCTGATAGATTGGTAACCGTGCGTGACGGCACATTGTAAAGGATACAGGGCAAGCTAGTGCTTTCAGCAACAATCTTAAAGTGCTGGTATAAGCCGTCCTGAGTTGGCTTATTATAGTACGGAACCACCAGTAAGCAGGCATCAACCCCAATTCGCTCGGCTTTTTTAGTCGCTTCCAGAGCTTCTGCAGTACTATTACTACCAGTATAAGCTATTACTGAACCTCGTTCACCCACTGCTGACTTTACCTCGGTCAAAAGGCGTATCTCTTCCTCGCGGAGTAGGGTGGGAGATTCTCCAGTTGTAGCTACGAGCACTACCCCTTCACTTCCTGACTCGAGTAGGGCTAAGGCTAACCTTTTAGCCTGCTCATAATCAACCTTCCCCTCTTCATCGAAGGGTGTTACCATGGCTGTAAGCAGTCGTCCTAGTTCTTTCATTTCATACCTCCTGGATGTAACCATTCCCTCTTAATCATCTCTTCAGCAATCTGAACCGTATTTAGAGCCGCTCCCTTGCGCAGATTATCAGCTACCACCCACATAACCAAGCCATTGGGGTGAGAAGCATCTCGACGAATGCGGCCAACAAAGACCTCATCGGTGCCAGCGGCTGACCAAGGCTGAGGATAAAGGCTGATTGCGGTGTCATCCAGTAATTTGATCCCTGGGGCCTGGGTAAAGATATACCGTGCCTCATCAGGAGACATGGGCTGAGAAAACTCCATATGGACAGCCACACTATGTCCGGTAAACACCGGGACTCGCACGCAAGTAGCTGAGATGGCTATATCATCAGCATGCATTATCTTCCTGGTTTCTTCTACCATCTTCCACTCTTCTTTGGTATAGCCATTGTCCAGAAAAACGTCTATTTCTGGCAGTATATTAAAGGCTATTTGGTGAGGATAAACATGGGGGATAGTGGTCTGACCCTCTAGCACCTGCTTGGCCTGTACCGTTAGTTCATCTACCGCGGCTGACCCGGTGCCCGACACTGCCTGGTAAGTATCAGCGATAATACGCTTGATAGGGTTAACTTTGTGCAGCGGATAAAGAGCCATAACCATTTGAATGGTGGAGCAGTTCGGATTAGCTATGATTCCCTTATGCCGCCTAATATCTCCAGGGTTGACCTCAGGGACTACCAGCGGAACAGTAGGCATCATTCTAAAAGCAGAGCTATTATCGATAACTACCGCTCCTGATTGAGCCGCTATAGGTGAGAAATAGCGACTGGTCTCAGCACCAGCAGAGAAGAGGGCAATATCTATTTTCTTAAATGACTCCGGAGTTGTCTCTTTAACCGCCATCTCCTGGTGATTGACAAACAGCTTCTTACCCGCTGAGCGGTCTGAGGCTAAAAGAAGAATTGCGTTCATCGGAAAATTACGTTGCTCCAGCACCTTGATGAACTCTTGTCCTACCAGCCCAGTGGCACCAACAACCGCCACCCTATACTCAGTCATCATCCCTCCTTAACCCAAGCAGAGCATCCAAACCATAGACCAATCCCTGGCGTTTAACTACTTCCTTAATGGCTAGTATAACACCCGGCATATAACACTGGCGATTGATGGTATCATGCCGTATCCTCAGTGTTTGGCCAGTCGTACCCAAGATTACCTCCTGATGTGCCATAAGACCAGGTAGGCGCACGCTATGAATAGTAATACCCTCAACCTGTTCCCCCCGGCTACCTGAAATCTCCCCTGATTCTGCGGGGCGATAGAATGGCTTACCCCTAGCTTGAGCCATCGCTCTGGCAGTGGAGAGAGCAGTTCCTGAAGGAGCATCGACTTTCTGGTGGTGATGTAGCTCTATAATTTCAGCATGGTCAAGGTACTTGCCAGCTAGCTTAGCTAGATGTATCATTAGCACCGCGCCGAGGGCGAAGTTCGGTGCTACCACGGCACCAACCTGATGAGCTCTGGTTAGCTGCTCAATCTCGCCAATATCATCAGTGGTTAGCCCGGTGGTTCCTATTACTAAGTTAACACCCTGTTTAGTAGCTATTCGCACTGCTGGCATGGTAGCTTGCGCAACAGTAAAATCTACCAGTACCTCGGGTTGACATTTAGTAAGGATATACTCTAAATCAGAAGAAAAGGGTACCTTACCTGAGCTATCTGGCAAGGTTAGGTGCTCCTCGGCAACCTGCAGCTCCACAGCACCTACTACTTGCATCTCAGGCTCGTTACACAGGGCATTAATCACCTCTCGCCCCATTCTACCTAAGGCGCCTTGAACAACTACTTCTATTGACTTCATGACATCAACCTTATGTTTTAGTAACGTCGCTTATCACTCGGGAAGCGTGGGTCAGAAGAATGACCCAGGCGCTTCTTAAATGGGTAATCTGTAGATAGGGAGTCCTCAACCCGAGCCCCACTCATCTTATCAAGCTTATCAAAAACCGCTCGTCTTGATAGCCTTATCTTACCCATATTGTCAATATCAATCACTTTAACCGTAATCTCATCACCCACCTTAACTACATCCTCGACCTTATCTACCCGGTAATCGGCTAGCTCACTGATGTGAACCATGCCTTCTTTACTGGGGAGGATTTCTACAAAAGCACCGAAGGTCATCAGCCGAGTTACCTTCCCAGTATATATACCACCAATTTCTGCATCCTTAGTGAGACTTTCAATAATGCTGATAGCTTTTTGGGCAGCTGCCTCATCAGATGAGCCAATAAGTACGGTGCCATCGTTTTCAATATCTATAGTGGTTTTAGTTTCATCAATTATTGACCTGATAGTTTTACCTCCAGTACCGATTACAGCGCCAATTTTATCCGGGTCAATCATTAGTCTATACATTTGTGGCGCATAGCGGCTGAGCTCAGGTCGACTAGAACTAATGGTCTGCTGCATCTTTTCCAGTATAAACAAACGAGCCTTACAAGCTTGATTTAACGCCTTTGCCAAGATTTCCAGGCTTATGCCCTTGAGCTTAGTATCTAGTTGTAGTGCCGTAATCCCCTCAGCAGTACCCGCCACCTTGAAGTCCATATCACCATAGGCATCCTCTACACCTTCAATATCAGTTAGAATAGCATAGTTGCCATTATCTCCAGTCACTAGGCCCATAGCTATCCCAGCTACTGCCCTTTTGATAGGTATCCCAGCATCCATTAAAGATAGACTTGAGGCACAGACACTAGCCATAGAGGTGCTGCCACTGGAGCTCAAGACTTCTGAAACAAGGCGGATAGTATAGGGGAAATCTTCATCTCTAGGCAGCACGGCTAAAAGGGCTTTTTCAGCTAAAGCTCCATGCCCAATTTCACGGCGACTAGTTGTGCCAATGCGTTTCACCTCACCGGAAGAGAAAGGAGGAAAATTATAGTGGTGCATAAAGCGCTTAGTCTCCTCTATTCCCAAGCCGTCAAGTTGCTGTTCTTTCTTAATGGAACCCAATGTAGTAATTGTCAGCACCTGTGTTTGACCTCGAGTGAATAGCGCTGAGCCGTGGACGCGAGGTAGTAGTCCTACTTCGCAGCTAATGGGGCGGACATCTGTCAAACTACGTCCACCGAAACGCTGCCCTCTATCAAGTATATTATTTCTAACTTCAGTTTTAACCCTCGCTTCGAAAGCGGAAAGTATATCCTCTTCTGGAAATGTCTCGCTTAGATTCTCCACCAGCTCTTTCTTTAGATTATTGAGCATTTGCTCACGCTGTCGTTTCTCTGGCTGGCTCAAGGCCTCGGCCAGCCTACCATCAACTATTGGTGAGATTACTGATATTACCTCAGGGTTAACCTCCTTAACCGGGACTTCCATCTTAGGCTCGCCACAAGCCTGTTGAAGTTGTTCCTGGAGCTTAATAATATCCTGGTTTGCTTCATGCCCCAATTCAATTGCCCGGATGACAACATCTTCCGAAACCTCATGAGCCCCTGCCTCTACCATTACTAACGCTTGCTTGGTACTAACGACCACAAGGTCAAGAAGGCTACTTTCAAGCTGGGCTAGTGTCGGATTTAATATTAGTTCATCATCAACACAACCAATGTGAACGGCACTTACTGGGCCATCAAACGGTACCTCCGATATAGATAGAGCTGCCGAACCACCGATAACCGCCAGGATGTCAGGGTCGTTTTCTTGGTCGGCAGAAAGAACAGTAATTACCAGTTGAATTTCATTACGCCACCCCTTGGGTAAAAGGGGACGCAGCGGACGGTCGGTAAGCCGGCTGGCTAAAGTCGCCTCCTGGCTGGGACGCCCTTCCCGTCTGATAAAGCCACCAGGAATTTTACCAGCAGCATATAGCCTCTCCTCGTAGTCAATGGTCAGCGGGAGAAAATCTATTCCCTCCCGTGGTTCTTGGCTCATGCAGGCAGTAACCAGAACCACGGTATCTCCGTAGCGAACAGTTACCGCTCCATTTGCCTGTCCGGCGAGTTTTCCAGTATCTATGGCGAGGATTCTACCTCCAATTTCACATTCAAAAGACTTTATCAATTATCCCTCTCAATCTAGAACTTTATTTGCGTAGGCCGAGCCTCTTAATCAGGTTGTTATACCGGCTGACATCCTCTCGGCTCAAGTAAGCTAGTAATCGTCTTCTTTGTCCGACAAGCTTGAGCAACCCACGTTGGGTGTGGTAATCATGGCGATTAGCTGCCATATGTCCAGTTAGCTCATTTATCCTTTCGGTGAGCAAAGCTATCTGAACCTCGGTAGAACCGGTGTCTCCTTCACGATGCTGAAAGTTAACTATAATATTGCTTTTCTTTTCTTTGTCCAAATCATACCCCTATAGTGTTTATTTTAGAGGTTACTACACTCCTCAACTACTTTGCAAACCTCAACGTATAAAACTAGAGAATTATAGCATAAGTCTCGATAACTGTAAATGAAAACTCTAGAAGAATTTACACTGCCTTGACTTGACCTACCTATAGGGTGTATAGTAAGTATTGTAGGTACCTTGGTTCAATGTTGTTTCTAAGTTAGAACCCGCTTAACACCTGACAGACTAGTTCGGGAAAGGGTTTTTCGGCCAGGAGACTGCATCAAGAACAAGGGGACAATAAAATACACAAGGAGGTGCAGTTATGGCTCTGGCAGACAAGACCCTAGTGTGCCGTGACTGTGGGCAAGAGTTCACTTTTACTGTCGGTGAGCAAGAGTTCTATTTATCTCATGGTTTGCAGAATGAACCTAGCCGCTGTTCAGAATGTCGGGCAGCTCGGCGAAGAGAGCGTCAAGGTGGCTATAATCAGCCACGACAGACATATACTGTAACCTGTGCTGACTGTGGTTGTGAAACCACTGTGCCGTTTAAGCCCAGGGAAGAGCGCCCGGTCTATTGTAAAGAATGCTACGAAAAGCATAGGCAAACTGTGTAAGTTCACGTCTGGTACAAAGATATAATACCCTGCCTACTCTATCACTATCTATCTGTGTCATATAGGCAATGAATGTTGGCGTGTGCAGGATTGAGTTTCGTTTACCGGAGAATCTATCTCTTAAAGGTAAGCGGCGGGTGGTGAAATCCATTACTACCCGTGTCAGAAACAAGTTTAACGTTTCTGTTGCCGAGGTTGATGACCAAAATCTATGGCAACTGGCTACCCTTGGCATCTGTTGTGTCAGCAATAATAGCCGGTATACCAATGAAGTCCTGTCAAAGGTGGTGGACTTTATTGTGGACGGTCGGTTTGAGGTAGAAATACTCAATTACGAAATTGAACTTCTACCCGCTTTATGAGGAGGGCTATAATGAATGCCACCGCCTTCCTCCATCATCTTACCGCTCAACCTACCTACCGCTCTCAGATTGTTCATATTGAGCATATTCCTCCCCGCGATGCTAACCATGCTGAATTAGACAAGCCTCTGTTAGCTGGCCTCCAGGACTGCTTAAACACACACGGGTTATTACCCCTCTATACCCATCAAGCTGAAGCGGTGAATAAAGCCCGAGAAGGCAAGAATGTAATGGTATCAACCTCAAGTGCCAGCGGCAAAACCTTGTGCTATAACATCCCAGTAATGGAAGCAATCTTGACTGAACAAAGAAGCTGTGCTCTTTACCTTTTCCCAACCAAAGCTCTGGCTCAAGACCAGTTGCGTGGGCTTCGAGAGTTGCTCTACACTAATCTAAAAATAGAGGAGGTTGCTACTTTCGATGGCGATACCCCTCAGACGGAGCGAGCCGAAGTAAGAAAGCATGCCAGGGTAATACTTACCAATCCAGATATGCTCCATCTTGGTATATTGCCCAATCATTCATCCTGGTCAAGACTGCTACGTCACCTAAAGTACGTGGTAATAGATGAAGCTCATATCTATCGTGGTGTTTTTGGCTCGCATGTCGCCGGTGTGCTACGCCGCCTGCGTCGTCTGTGCCACTTATACGGCTCAACCCCTCAATTCATCTGCTGTTCCGCCACTATTGCTAATCCCGGTGAGCATGCCGAGAGGCTGGTAGGTTTACCCTTTGAGGTAATTGATAATGATGGCTCCCCTCACTGGGGTAAAGACTTTGTCTTCTGGAATCCACCAATCATCGATGAGACCAAGGGCATTCGGCGTAGTGCTAACAGCGAAGCTACCAATCTATTTAGCGAGTTAGTCAGCCAAGACATCCGCAGTCTCACCTTTGCTCGCACTCGACGGCTAACCGAGCTTATTTATATTTACTCCAAGCAAAGGTTAGCCGAAGTCAGTCTAACCTTAGCCAATAAAATCAAGGCTTATCGGGCCGGTTATCTCCCTGAGGAACGCCGCCAGATAGAGCAGGAACTCTTTTCCGGTCAGCTTCTTGGAGTGGTAGCCACTACCGCTTTAGAGCTAGGTATAGATATTGGCGACCTGGAGGCAACGGTGCTTACCGGCTATCCGGGAAGTATCGCCAGTACCTGGCAGCAGGCAGGGAGGAGTGGACGAGGTAGAGAACAGTCTCTTAGTTTCCTTATCGGTCTGGATAATCCGCTTGACCAGTATTTTATGCACAATCCTGACTTCTTCTTTCAGAAAAACTTTGAGAATGCCCTGGTTAATCCTGATAACCCCTATATTTTGAAAGCCCATCTACTGTGTGCTGCCTGGGAGTTGCCTCTAAATAGTGATGATGAGGAAATCTTTGGCTCTGCTTTCATACAGGAAAAGACAGAATTAGAAGAGCAGGGATTACTTAAGGAACGCAAAAGCAAGTGGTATCTATCGCCCCACATCGCCTACCCAGCACAAAATATCAATATCCGTTCCAGCTCTGGGCAAAACCTGGCTATCATTGATACCTCAACCGGCTCCCTACTGGAAACGATAGAGGCAAGTGTGGCCTTTTTTCAGGTGCACCCCGGGGCTATCTACCTCCATCAGGGGGGATCCTATCTGGTCACTGAGCTTGATTTGGCTAACCATACTGCCTGTGTGGCACCGACCAATGCCTCTTACTATACTCAAGCTAAGGAAATCACTGATTTGCACATTATCAGGCTAATCCATAGCAAAAATTACGGCCCGGCAAGGGTTTGTCTGGGTGAAGTTGAGGTTACCACCACGGTAATTGGCTTCAGAAAGAAGGCACAATTCACTGAGGAAGTAATTGGCGAGGAGCCTCTCGACTTACCGCCTCAGCGTTTCCCCACCGTTGCCTTATGGTTTGACCTGCCAGCTAAGGTCAGTGATAAACTGGTGGCGGCCCAATTAGACTTTGCTGGGGGACTACATGCTGCTGAGCATGCAGCTATTGCTATTCTTCCGTTATTTGCCCTTTGTGACCGTAATGATATTGGTGGCGTATCCACTCCTTTCCACCCTGATACCGGAAAAGCTCAAATATTCATTTATGATGCCTATCCCGGCGGCATCGGTATTTCTGAGAAAGGGTTCGACTTGATAGAGCAACTGTGGGAGGCTACGCTTAAGGCAATTACCGAGTGTCCGTGTCTGGAAGGCTGTCCTAGTTGTGTCCAGTCACCAAAGTGCGGCAATAATAATAAGCCCCTGGATAAAGAAGCAGCCCAGCTCCTACTTGAGGGGTTGCTGGATTTTTCAGCCGATAGAGGCTAAACTGGAGTTAAGGAGAGGCAAAGCCCCCAAAAAGCTTTCAACGGGGCATGAAGTTTGAAGAAGAGTTAAAGAGAGGCTTCGCCTCTCTTATCTAACAAATTCCCCTTCCCCTCGTAAGAGGAAGGGGATAAAGGGGATAGGGTTGTTAAATAATAAAACAGAGAAGGCGTTAAAGCGGACTCATGATACCTGGTTCAGCCGAGCAATGAGTCTGCTTGACCGCACCGCTGTGGATGAGACGGTATGGGTTGAACTAGAAGAGCTACTTATCTCTGCCGATGTTGGGGTTAATACCACAGAAAAGCTCATTGAGAAGGTAAAGCGACGAGTGGCCGAGGAAAAAATTAATCAGGGCTCACTGGTACGCCCTATCTTGAACTCAGAAATGGTCAATATCCTGAAGATTGACACCCAAGAGAAACCGCTCACGACAACACTACCCAGAGTAACTCTGGTGGTGGGTGTCAATGGCGGTGGTAAGACCACATCTATCGCTAAGCTTGCCTATAGCTTGAAAAACGAGGGTAAGCAGGTGATACTGGCAGCAGCCGATACTTTTAGAGCGGCGGCTATCGACCAGCTCTGGCGTCTGGCAGAGAAAGCAGGGGTAGATGTTGTTGCCCACCAGCCTGGTGCTGACCCCGGGGCAGTTGTCTTTGATGCTTTGCAGGCGGCACAGAGTCGTGGTACCCACGAGGTAATTATTGATACTGCCGGCAGACTTCATACCAAGTTTAACCTGATGGAGGAGCTTAAAAAGATTAAGCGAGTGGCCGCCAAGTTTGATGCTGCCGCACCGCACGAGGTAATTCTAGTGCTTGATGCCACTACTGGTCAGAATGGTTTAGCCCAAGCCAGGTATTTCACTGAGGCAGTAGGCATAACCAGTATCTTTCTGGCTAAATTGGATGGAACAGCGAAAGGTGGCATAGTGTTAGCTATCTGTGATGAGCTGAAAATACCAATCCACTTCATCGGTGTTGGCGAAAAGCTAGAGGATATGGCACCGTTTAATGCCGAGACCTTTGTCGAGGCACTATGTTCCTGAAGGCTAATCTATCGGAGGAATGATGATTACCATAAGTGTAAATCCGATACTCACCATAGGTCCAATAAGTGTCAGGTGGTATGGCATCATGGTTGCCCTAGCAGTATTGACTGTGGTGTTATGGACCTTATGGCAAGCAAGCAAAAAGGGTAACGTCTCTTACGATACTGTTCTTACCGCAGCACTGGTAGGTATTCCCTCCGGGGTAATTTTTGCCAAGTTACTCCATGTTATTGACTTGTGGCAGTATTACATCCAGAATCCGGGGCAGATAATTAGTGGCGCTGGTCTAACTGCCTGGGGCGCCGTTTTAGGCGCTGCCTTGGGTATCTGGATTTACAGCAAGGTAAGTAGACTCCAGTTTGGTTACTTAGCTGATTTGATAGCGCCGGGCATCATACTGGCTCAGGCTGTAGGCAGAGTAGGCTGCACCATAAATGGTTGTTGTTATGGCTTACCAACCTCGCTACCCTGGGGTGTTGTCTACACCCACCCTGATAGCCTTGCTTTTGGTACCGGTGTGGTTCACCCGACACAGGTTTACGAAATTATCTTCAACTTGCTCGCTTTCGGGTTATTATTTACCTTAAGGGGGCGGCTCAAGCCTGATGGTTCACTGTTTCTTATCTACCTTAGCCTATACTCATCATGGCGGCTTGGTATCGACTTTGTGCGCGAGGGAACACCATTTCTCTTCGGCCTACATCAGGCTCAGGTTATCGCCATAATCGTATTAGCCATCGCCATTCCCATATTGGCTTACCGGACACGATGGGTGAAAGCAGAATAGTATCTATCCACTTAAGGCAAAGTCAAGAATACTGGGTCATAACCTGTCCTTCAGGTTTTTGCGCAGGACTACATGGCGCCAACTACCTCCGGTGGAACGCATCTCTTTTATTCTGGGGATATATTTAACCAGCGGGAGTAGCAATATACCTATTGAGAAGATTACCAGCGCTCCAGAGTGATAGATTAGCCAGGCAACAAAGGGGAAGCAAAGGAAAGCCACACTGTAGCTGAGGGTGGGGTAGCGAGTTATTAGTAGAGCAAGTCCGAATATGGCAAGATAAAAGGGGATACCCCAGGGCATCAGGAAGATGAGGATGCCGATAATAGTGGCACCACCCCGGCCACCACGGAACTTGAGCCATACTGGGAAGCTATGACCGATTACGGCGGCTATCCCGGCAAACAGCTCAGCCATCAGTGGTACTCCCAGCCAACGGGCTAAGGCAACTGCGGCGGCACCCTTACCTATATCTATGGCCAGCACCAGGATACCCTCCGCAAAGCCTACTTTATAGAAGACATTCATGGCACCCACATTTCTGCTGCCTACCCCACGAATATCTATCCCCTTCCTGAGACGAGCAATTAAATAAGCCGAAGGGAAGGAGCCAATTAAATAGGCACAAATTAAGGCACCGACAATAAAAAGTATCTCATTAATCATACACAATACCCTCAGAGTGCTTCATTGACATTTTACAAGGAACGTGTCTTGAAATCAACGAGCAAAAAGATTAATAAGTAAAATTCTTTTAATAATGTTAGTAGCTAGTCAAAGACCACCAAGTCCAATATTTATGCTAAAATATAATTTAACAAAACTAGCAATAAGTGAGGACTCGAGAAGTTATGAAAGCCATTATTCTGGTCGGCGGTGAGGCAACCAGACTACGCCCCCTCACCTGTAACACTCCCAAAGCCATGGTTCCCGTACTTAACACACCGTTTCTGGAACATGTTATCTGCTACCTTAACCACCATCAAGTAACAGAAATAGTTCTAGCATTAAGCCAAGGCCAGCAAGCTATAGAAAACTATTTTGGAGATGGTAGCCGGTTTGGAATCAGGCTTTATTATTCTGTTGAAGATACTCCTCTGGGGACGGGTGGAGCAGTGAAAAACGCTGAAAAGTATCTGGATGAGACCTTCTTGGTACTAAACGGCGATATTTTTACTGACCTGGATATTACCGCTATGATGGAATTGCACCGAGATAGAAAAGCCAAAATAACTATCTCTCTGACCCCGGTGGATGACCCTACCAGTTACGGTCTAGTCGAAACCAATGCTCAAGGCAGGATTACCCGTTTCTTAGAAAAACCCAGCCCAAGCGAGGTAACTACCAACATGATAAATGCCGGCATCTACATCATAGAACCTGATGTCCTGACTCACATTCCACCTCAAGTCAGTTTCAGTTTTGAGCGTGAGCTTTTCCCACCACTCTTAGACCGGGGTGAGCCAGTTTATGCTTATGATTCCTCTGCCTATTGGATAGATATAGGTGCCCCAGAAAAATACCTCCAGCTCCACCGAGACCTATTGAATGGCAAAAGTAGCCATTATACTCCTTCTTCGGAGAAGCTGATCGGAGAGCACAGCAATATCCATCCTACAGCCCAAATAAACGGACCAGTAGTTGTAGGTGATAACTGCAATATCGAATCGAAGGTTAAGTTAACTGGACCGGTAGTTATTGGCTCTGGTTGCACCATCCAGTCAGAGGCCATTATTGAAGACTCTGTCATCTGGCATAATGTTCAGGTAGGGCCCAGAGCGGTGGTAAAGAGCTGCATCCTGGCTAATGGCTGCTGCCTAAATGCTGACTGCATTGTACAGGACTCAACTCTGGGTGATAACGTGATAGTAGTCAATGGCTGCCAGCTAAAGCCAGCCAGTAAAATATGGCCAGGGACTCGGGTAGAAGCAGATACTTAGCCAGTCTATCAGCCGCTACAGACTTCGGCCCTTACCAAATTCTTTGAACACTATCTATGCTCATGCTATAATTTCTATGGGGGGTTGATTAATTATGTGGGACAAATTAGAGCAAATAGAAGAACGCTACGAAGAGTTAACTAAACAGATAGCCCTGCCTGAGGTAGCCTCCGACCCAAAGCAGCTACAAAAACTGGCTCAGGAAAGAGCTAGCGTTGAGACCGTGGTAACCAAGTACAGAGAATATAAGGCAACCTCCAAAGCGTTGGAAGAGACCAGGGCAATGCTAAACGATGGGCTGGACGAAGCAATGACGACCTTAGTTAAACAAGAGATAGAAAGTCTCCGGTCCCAGCAAGAACGTCTACTTCAGGAGCTAAAGCTTACCCTTCTACCCAAGGACCCTAACGATGAAAAGGACATCATTCTGGAAATCCGGGCAGGGGCTGGTGGCGATGAAGCTGGGCTATTTGCGGCTGACCTATTCCGCATGTATAGTCGTTATGCCCAATCCAAAGGCTGGCAAATAGACATTATTGATAGTAATGAAAGCGGCTTAGGTGCCTTTAAGGAAATCATCTTTGAAATAAAAGGTAAAGGTGCTTTCAGCCGGTTAAAGTACGAAAGGGGAGTCCACCGGGTACAACGAGTGCCAACCACCGAATCTTCTGGCAGAATTCACACCTCAACGGCTACGGTGGCGGTTCTCCCTCAAGCTGATGATGTAGAAGTATCCATCAACCCTGACGACCTTAAAATCGACATCTACCACAGTGGCGGCGCCGGGGGGCAGAATGTAAATAAGGTAGCCACCGCCGTCCGCATCACCCACCTACCCACTGGGATAGTGGCCACCTGCCAGGATGAACGCTCACAACTAAGAAACAAGATGAAGGCGATGTCAGTGCTCCGAGCCCGACTCATGGATATTGAGCAGCGCAAACAAGAAGAGGAAATAGCCAAGCAGCGACGCTCCCAGGTAGGTACTGGCGACCGTGCGGAAAAGATACGAACCTACAATTTCCCCCAAGACCGCCTTACCGACCATCGCGTTGGCCTAACCCTCCATAACCTACCCCGAATCCTGGAGGGAACGTTAGATGAACTCATTGATGTCCTAGCCACCAGTGGCCAGGCAAAACAGCTAGAGGAGCAACTGGTGTGACCCTAAGACAGGCGCTTAGCTGCGCTAGGGAAATACTGGTGGCCAATAATATCGAAGACGCCTCTCTGGAGAGTGAGCTACTGCTGAGGCACACCTTAAACATAAGCCGAGTTCAGTTATATCAAGACCTCGACCATGAATTAAGCCTCAAACAAGAGCAAACTTTCTGGAATCTAATAAGACGCCGCCTCAGACACGAGCCCACCGCTTATATAACCGGGCATCGCGAGTTCTACGGCCTTGACTTCTATGTTAATCCTCATGTCCTTATCCCCAGACCGGAAAGTGAGCTCCTGGTAGAAATGGTTCTCAGCCTGGCTCAAAATCACCGAGTAGCTACTATAGCCGAAGTTGGCACTGGCTGTGGGGCGATTGCCATCAGCCTGGGTCTGCACCTACCACAAACCAAGATTTACGCTATCGATGTTTCGGCTTCTGCCCTCAAAGTCGCTCTAATTAATTGTAGAAAGCATGGTGTGGTAAACAGAATCCATCTGCTGCAAGGTGATATGCTCGACCCTCTGCCCGAGCCTGTTGACCTCATAGTAGCTAACCTACCTTATGTTAAAAAAGCAGAATTACCCCGAACAAGTCCAGCCAAGTTTGAGCCGCTACTGGCACTAAACGGAGGCTCGGACGGCTTACAAAAGATACGCCGGCTATGCCGACAGGTGGAAAACAAGCTCCACCCCACAGGTTACCTGCTTCTGGAGATTGGGCAGGGACAAGGCAGAGCCGTAACCGCTTTGTTGCATAATCTATTCCCCTACGCTAAAATAGAGGTTGTGCCAGACTTGGGCGGTATAGACCGAGTGGTAAGCCTACATTTACCTAGAAATAAGTAGTCAGCCTGTTCCGGTATCCGTAATCCTACACTCAGCTTGACACACAACTGCCTTGATGCTAAAATAATCGGGTTTTACTCAAGATAAAGAGCAAGCTATAAACAGGAGGCATAGGCATCATGAATATGATCGTCTGCGTTAAGCAGGTAATTGACCCTGAGGCACCGCCAGCCAGCTTCAAGATTGACCCTTCTGCCAATAAGGTAGTACCACCCCCGGGTGTGCCACCGGTAATTAGTCCCTTTGATGAGCAAGCTGTAGAAGCAGCGCTAAGAATCAAGGATACCCAGGGTGGTAAAGTCACCGTCTTAAGCTTAGGCACCAATCTGCTCCGAGAGGTGGTAAAGAGACCTTTAGCCATGGGAGCCGATGAGCTTGTCTTGCTTGAAGACGACGCTTTCACCGAGGGTGATAGCTGGTCAACGGCCTACGCCCTGGCTATGGCTATTAAAAAGATAGGCGAGTATGACCTTATCTTTTGCGGTCGGCAGGCTGCTGACTGGGACGCTGGCCAAGTGGGTTCAGGCATCGCCGAGATACTAGGGTTACCCAGTGTAACCGTAGCCCAAAAAATAGACATAACCAATGGCAAAGCAAAGGTAGAGCGGGTGACCGCTGATGGCTACGAGGTGATTGAGGTATCCTTACCTGTCTTGATTACAGTAAGCAATGAGCTTGGTGAGCCTCGCTACCCAAAGATAACCGGCATCATGGCAGCTAAGAAAAAGGAGCCTGTTATCTGGAAACCAGCCGACATAGGGGTTGATGTCTCTCAGATAGGGGCTGCTGGCAGACGCGCCAAGCTGCTCAAGCTATTCCAACCGGTTCATGAAGGCAAATGTGAGATCATTGAGGGTGAGAGTCCGGAGGAAGCAGGCACTAATCTAGCTCTGAAACTCAGAGAGGCCAAGATATTATAAATGAGATGTCTTACTCATAATTAAAGAGGAGAGCAAATCTTATGGCTGAATATAAAGGTGTTATGGTCTATTGTGAAGTTGCTGAAGGAAAGCTAGCAGCAATAGCCACTGAGCTACTGGGGTGCGGCCGGAAACTGGCTGATGCTCTGGGACAGGAACTATGCGCTGTACTAGTAGGTAGTGAGGTGAGCAGTTTAGCCCAGGAGGTTATTACCTTTGGCGCCGACAAGGTATACGTAATTGATGAGCCGCTACTGAAAGACTACCAGACAGATTCCTATGTACTAGCTATGGAAAAGCTAACCAAACAGGTAATGCCCCAGATTCTTATTCTAGGACAGACCTCCATCGGGCGTGACCTGGCACCCAGGTTAGCCTTCAAGCTAGGCACAATAGCTTCTATGGACTGCGTGGAGCTGGCTATTGACTCTGACTCAAAGCGGTTACTACAAACTAAACCCGTCTTTGGCGGAAATGCCCTGGCTATCTTCACCAGTGAGTCCAATCCTCAGATAGCCACCGTTAGAGCCAAAGCAATGTCCCCGCTAGAGCCAGATGCTTCCCGGCAAGGGGAGGTTATTACCGTTGACGCCGGGATAGAACCTTCTGCTATAAGAACCAATGTGCTGGAAAAAGTGCCTGAGGAGGTAGAAGGGATAAAGCTAGAGGATGCTAAGGTAGTGGTCGGTGGGGGTAGAGGCATTGGCGATGCTGAAGGTTTTAAGCAACTGGAGGAATTGGCTAAAATATTAAGGGGGGCGGTAGGTGCTACCAGACCGCCCTGTGACAATGGCTGGGTGCCCGCTGGGCTACAGATAGGTCTTACCGGTAAGATTATCACCCCTGATCTTTACATTGCGGTAGCCCTTTCCGGGAGCAGCCAGCACATGACCGGCACCAGTGGTGCCAAGACCATCATTGCCATAAACAAAGACGCTGAGGCAAACATCTTCAGGGAAGCCCGTTTTGGTATAGTTGGAGATTGGAAAAAAGTGCTTCCCGCCTTCACCGATAAGGTTAAGGGGCTTCTGGCCGAGTAAGGAATATTTGATTTTAAATTCTTAGTGGTGTAAACTAGAGCCACAGGAAAATAATCCATATGAGGTGGTAAAACAATGAAAATAGTAAGAGTGATTTGCAGCCTTTGTCTCTTGCTGGCAAGCCTACTGGCTATTTACCAGCCCACCGCCGTCTTAGCCCAGGAGGAATCTCTAACTATCACCACGTTCAATTTATCTGCTGGTTGGGTTGGAGAAGTTTACAGTGAGACACTTGAGGCTACTGGTGGGACAACACCCTATACCTGGAGTGTATCAGCAGACAGCTTGCCTGCTGGGCTGAGTTTGAATCCCACCACAGGTGAAATTTCTGGTACTCCAACAACAGAAGGAACAGCCAACTTCACTGTTAAGGTAACGGATAGTGCCACTCCTGCTGAGGAGGCTACCGGGGAGCTTAGTATGAGAGTTAACCCCGAACCTACTGTTAATATAAAGGCCACCTATCCAGCAGTAGAAGGCATTGCCGGGGCTAGCTTTGAGTTTGAGGTAGAATTCAATTATACAGGGGAACTTGGGAGTGAAGCCCGCAGTTTTAAACTAGTGCTCACTACACCTGAACGTTGGGATGCCTACATAACGCCACAATACCAGAAGGAAAACAAAATAAGAGAAATCATGCTTGAGCCTGGGTTTGCCGCTGGAACTAAGCTACTTGTTACGGTCACCTCTCCTTTCTGGCCCTTACCTGAGCCCGGGGATTATAAGATAACACTGGAAGCAATCTCCGGTGAAATTAAGGGTGCTACTGAACTCACGGCAGTAATAACTGCTAAATATATTATGACTTTAGCTCCGGTTGGCGAGCTCTATAATACTACTGCCAAAGCCGGTAAGGATAACTTCTTCTCCATAGACGTGGCCAATCTGGGGACAGCCCCCATTGATAATATCAAGTTCTCTTCAGTTAATCCCTCTGGGTGGAGCATAAAATTTACGCCAGATAAGATAGAATCGCTTCCTGCTATTGACTTTCAAACGGTGGAATTAAACATAAAGCCACCAACTGAAACCATAGCCGGGGACTACGAAATCACCATCCAAGCCTCAGGAGAGCAAGCTTCGAGACAGGAGATTAAAATCAGAGTCACTGTAGAAACACCCACCATCTGGGGATGGGTCGGAGTTGGAATTATAGTCTTGGTCGTTGCCGGATTAGCCTACATATTCATGCGATTTAGCAGGCGGTAAGCAAATATGGTTGGTAAGATAGTCATTGAAACCAAAGAGCTAACCAAAAACTACGACGGTGTTACTGTAGTCGACCACCTCAATCTGCACATTAAGGAGCAGGAGATATTCGGTCTGCTTGGCCCCAATGGTGCTGGTAAAACCACCACCATCCTCATGCTACTAGGACTAACTGAGCCGGCATCAGGTAGTGCCCGGGTATATGGATACAATCCCACCCGAGAACCACTCAAGGTAAAACGCTTGGCTGGGTATCTGCCAGAAAAGGTAGGTTTCTATGATAACCTTACCGCCAGGGAAAACCTGATGTTTATCGCTGAACTAAACAATATTAGCTATAATGACGCCAACCGCAAAATTGACGAGTTACTCGAGATGATAGGCATTGGTGATGTAGCCGATTTAGCCGTAGGTAAGTTTTCCCGGGGAATGAAGCAGCGTCTGGGAATAGCTGACGTGTTAATCAAAAGCCCCAAAATAGCCTTCCTCGATGAGCCTACCGCTGGGCTTGACCCAGAGGGGATTAACCAAATTACTAACATAATAACTAACCTGCCTCAAATGGGAGCTACGGTAGTTCTATCATCCCACCAGCTATATCAGGTGCAACAGGTGTGTCATAGCATCGGCAT
>Ga0114930_10001552_pt1 | contig 21682 bp, 24 predicted proteins | sample AnhtaG_FD_87300 | JGI IMG/M metagenome (GOLD analysis project Ga0114930, IMG submission 87300) | Deep subsurface microbial communities from Anholt, Denmark to uncover new lineages of life (NeLLi) - Anholt_01485 metaG | ecosystem: Environmental > Aquatic > Marine > Oceanic > Sediment | place... | reverse complement strand
TCGATGTTTGTCTCTGTCACAACAGCTCGCTGAATTTTTGACTTCAAGATATTTCTTTTCACGACATCTTACTCCTTGTTTCGCACGATCATATTATCGATCAACCTCACCTTGCCAAAAAACGCTGCAACAGCAATGAGTGTCTCTTTTTCTATTTTATCCAAAGCATCGAGATTTTCCAAATCGACGATCGCAATGTAATCAAGACTGGCCAAAGGTTCTGCGTCAATCAACCTTGTCATTTCGCTTTTTATGATCTGGAGATCCTTCTCGCCAGCTTCTATCAAACGATTGGTTTCCCTTAAACTTTCCACCAAACATAGGGCTGCCTTTCTCTGATCCTTTGTGAGATAGACATTCCTCGAACTCAGAGCCAATCCGTCTTCTTCCCTGACGGTAGGCAGAACTTGGATTTCCACATCCAAGTTGAGATCACGGACCATTTTTTTGATGATCAAAGCCTGTTGGGCGTCCTTCTGGCCAAAATAGGCGATATCCGGGTTAACGATCGCGAAGAATTTCAGCACAACCGTGCACACCCCTCGAAAATGTCCGGGACGGGATCGTCCCTCGAACTTGTCCTGCAAATCTGTCACGTCCACATACGTTTTGAATCCCTCAGGATACATCTCCTGATCATCCGGGACAAATACGATATCCACGCCAAGTTCTTCCAATAAAGCCGAGTCTTTCTCAAAATCTCGCGGGTATTCCTGGAGATCTTCTTTGGGACCGAATTGGGTGGGATTGACAAATATGCTGACAACCGTGCAATCTGTCCTCCGTAAGGATTCCCTTACAAGGCTTAAATGTCCCTCATGAAGAACACCCATCGTGGGTACAAAGCCAACACTCTTCCCAGAAAATTTCTGTTTATTGATTGCCGCTTTAATCGCGCTAATTTTGGATAGTACTTCCACGCTACTTTTTCTCTTTTTTCTTCAAGATTTGTTCCAGGACCTCTTTCTTTTTCAAGTGATAAGAGTGCCGGTCGTCGGGAAATATCCCCTCTTTTACGTCTTCCACATACTCCTTTAAGGCCTTGTTCAGACTACCATGAATATCTGCATATCTTTTGACAAACTTGGGAAGATAACCGTTAGCATATCCGACAAGGTCATGAAACACCAATATCTGGCCATCACAATGAGGCCCGGCTCCGATGCCGATGGTCGGAACGTTTCGCTTGTGTGTGATCTCTCTTGCCAGTTCCATCGGAATACATTCCAGAATGATGCTAAAAACTCCTGCTTTTTCCAAATCTTCGGCATTTTGTATGATTTTTTTTGCCTCTTCTATCTCTTTACCTCTTACCTTGAACTGGCCAAGATGATGGATGGATTGAGGGGTCAATCCCACATGTCCCATGACCGGGATTTCAGCCTCCACAAGGGTTTCGATAAGCTTCAGCCTTTTTTGTGAAGCCCCTTCTATCTTTACGGCTTGGGCTCCAGCTTCTTTCAAAAAGCGTGATGCATTCCGGACTGTTTCATCCACGGACAAATGGAAGGAAAAGTAAGGCATATCTCCCACGATCAACGGCCTCTGAGCAGCTCTCACCACAGCTTTGGTATGATGGATCATTTCCTCCATCGTCACCGGGATCGTGTTTTCGTAGCCTAGGACGACCATTCCCAGTGAATCCCCAACCAGAATGAGATCTATGCCAGCCTCATCGACAATTTTGGCGGTGGGAAAATCATAAGCCGTCAGGGCGATGATCTTTTCTCCCTGCTGTTTTTTTGTGTGAAGATACGGGATAGTGATTTTGAGGGTTTTATCTTTGGGCATTTTTTATCCTTTCTCCCCATCTCGCCTATACGCCATCGAGATTGAGGTAAAGTCTTTTTCTTGAATTATTTATAAAAACTGCCGATGCTATCATTTCTTTTCAAAAAAAACAAATTTTCAAGCCCTTTTATTTTATGCATCGGCAGTTTTTACCCTACGGGCGAGCCAATCTCACCACATCGGCATCGTTGCAGCCCAATCGCAGTATACAGATACGGCTCATGAGCCACTGCCTTGCCGCTGCAGCAATCTTGACTCGTGAATAATTCAGGCATATTTTATTTGTTGTATTTATTGGTCTTACTAAGAGGCACATAGAATAACGGGCTCTTTTTCATCTGTTTGATCTTATCGATGAGATCGAAAATTTCCTCTTCCCTATCGAGATCCAATTCATCAGCCCTCACTGCGAGCAAGGGCGCGACCTGGTAGTTGAAAAAAAAATAGTCAAAGGCACCAAGGACATCCTCCAAATATTTCTCCGCAATATTCTTTTCCAATTCTGAACCTTCTTTGTTTATTCTCCTGAGCAAAGTCGGAAGGGAGATTTGAAGATATATGACCAAGTCCGGTTTGGCTACCCTCTCGGTAAGAATACTGTAAATCCTGTCGTAAACGACGAGTTCATCGTCTGTCAGAGTTTGATAAGCATAAATTTTGTCTTTCTCGAACATGTAATCACAAATCACCCGTTCTTCGAAAAGATCTCTTTGGAGAAGCCTGGATTGCTGGTGGTATCTGTTCACCAAAAAAACCAACTGGGCGAGGAAGGCAGCCCCCTCCAGTTCATCATAAAAATCCTTGATATACGGATTTTCCAAGCGGTCAAAGATAACTTTCCCACCTATTTTCTGTGCCAGGATGTTTGCCAATCGGGTTTTTCCCGATTTCATGATCCCCTCTATAGCGATGTGTTTGAAAGGGATATCCTGTTTCGTTATCATTGTCTTCGGCTGTACCAATCCACCCGGTTATCAAACCGTCGTCGGAATAGCATAAAAATAGCGGATAATCAAGGATAAGTCAAACCCCCATAATTACTCTTATTTCTTCTTTTTTGTCGGAGGGGAGGCTTTCTCTTCAAGCGGAACAACGATCCACGCAACAATATAAAAAATCAACATCGGAAATATGGCTGTAATCAGAGCGAGAGCCACAAATATGAGCCGAACAAGAGTGGTGTCGATATCAAAATAATCTCCAAATCCAGCGCAAACGCCGCTGATCATTTTGTTTTCCTCAGAACGGGAAAGCTTTTTCGCCATCTATTCCTCTCTATACTGAATTACGAATATGACTGGATAAAGGTTCAATCCACGAATTTTATTCCCTGGGCCAGAGGGAGCTCCTTGGACCAGTTGATGGTGTTAGTCTGCCTCCGCATGTAACCTTTCCATGCATCGGACCCAGACTCTCTTCCGCCGCCGGTCTCCTTCTCCCCTCCGAAGGCTCCGCCGATTTCTGCTCCGGAGGTCCCGATATTGACGTTGGCAATCCCGCAATCCGAACCTTCATGGGAAAGGAATTTTTCGGCAGTCAAAAGATTTGTAGTAAAAACAGCACTTGACAGTCCCTGCGGAACTTCATTATGCAACTGGATGGCCTCCTCGATGTCCTCGTACTCCATAAAGTATAGAATCGGAGCGAAAGTTTCGATATGAACGATTTCCGTCTGTTTGGGCATTTTAACGATTGTGGGTTCGACAAACTGTTCGCCAAGATTAGAAAGACGATTTCCCCCACAGAGGACTTCTCCACCCTGCTCTTTTGCCTTCTCCAGGGCTGCCAGCATGTCTTCAACCGCTCCTTTTGTCACCAGAGGTCCCATCAGAGTACCTTCTTCAATCGGATCCCCGGTGGTCACCTGTTTGTAGGCATTCACGATTCGTTCGGACAATTCAGAGGCGATGGACTTGTGCATGATAATACGCCGCGTTGATGTGCAACGCTGGCCAGCCGTTCCCACAGCTCCGAAAAGGATGGTTCGCATAGCCATCTCCAGGTCGGCATCCTCAGCAACGATGACGGCATTATTGCCACCCAGCTCCAGTATTGTGCGGCCAAAACGCCGCGCCACAGCTTCGGATACGCGACGCCCCATTCTGGTCGACCCGGTGAATGAAATAAGCGGCAGCCTCGAATCGTTTATCATACGTTCGCCAACAACCGCCCCTCTTCCGATGGTGATGTTGAAAATTCCTTTCAGGCCATGATCAGCCATGACCTGATTTGCGATGTGCTGGACAGCGATGGCCGTTAGTGGCGTATCAGAAGACGGCTTCCAGACTGTGGTATCCCCACAGGCCGCAGCGATCGCCGCATTCCAGGCCCAAACCGCCACCGGAAAATTGAAGGCTGTGATGACGCCGATGGCCCCCAGAGGGTGCCACTGTTCATACATCCTGTGTCCCGGGCGCTCGGAATGCATGCTCAGACCATAAAGCTGGCGGGAAAGTCCGATGGCGAAATCACAGATGTCGATCATCTCCTGAACTTCACCATGACCCTCGGCCCTTATCTTTCCCATCTCGAGAGTGACCAGGTCTCCTAGAGGCTCTTTATTCTCTCTCAAAGCTTCTCCCAAATCCCTGACGATCAGTCCCCTTTTTGGAGCCGGCATCATCTGCCAGGTCTTGAAGCTCTCCACGGCCAAATGCAAGACCTGCTCGTAGGTTTTTTCCGTAGCCTGAATCACTTTGGCGATAGGTTCACCCGTCGTCGGATTATACGAGACGATCTCCTCACCTGCAGGATCCTCGTACCAATCATCCGGGCCGGCGCAAGCGCCCACATTAACATCCTTTATCTGAAGTTTTTTAAGTATTTCTTTCAAAGTTTTATCCTCTCGTTTTATTCTTCATCCATATACGGATAACGATAAGCTTTAGGCGGATTAAGATTTTCCTTGATGGTCCGTGCGCTAACCCAGCGAAGCAGGTTGATATAAGATCCAGCCTTGTCATTGGTTCCAGAGCCGCGAGCTCCTCCAAAAGGCTGCTGTCCCACAACTGCCCCTGTTGGCTTATCATTGATGTAAAAGTTCCCAGCCGAATGGTGCAGGACTTTGGATGCTTGTCCAATGGCTTTTCGATCGAGGGCAAATATGGCGCCGGTCAAAGCATAAGGAGAAGTCTTGTCACACATTTCAAGGGTCTGCGCATATTCCGACTCCGGATACACAAATAGGGTAAGAACCGGACCAAAGATTTCTTCTTCCATGAGCTTGAACTGGGGATTTGTGGTGACGACCACAGTGGGCTCAATGAAATACCCTTTGGAATCATCGTAGCCACCTCCGACGATGATCTCTGCCTCGTTCGAGTTTTTCGCATAGTCAATATACTCCACGATGCTGTCAAAGGCTGCCTTATCGATCACCGCTCCCATAAACATAGAAAAATCGGTGATATCTCCCATCTTGATCGTCTTGACCTGATCCACCAGACATTCCTTCACGGCGGGCCACAGACTCTGAGGGATGTAGGCTCGACTGGCCGCGGAACACTTCTGTCCTTGGTATTCGAACGCACCTCTGACCAAGGCGGTAACCACAACCTCCACGTCAGCAGAAGCATGAACAAAAATATAGTCTTTCCCCCCTGTTTCGCCAACGATTCTCGGATAGGAACGGTAGTTCATGATGTTTCCACCGATGGTTTTCCACATGCCCTGGAACACGGCTGTACTCCCGGTAAAATGGACTCCGGCCAGATCACCTTTTTCCAGAACAGGATCGCCCACATATCGCCCTGGTCCCGGGATAAAATTAATCACACCATCGGGCAATCCGGCTTCTTTCCACAATTGCGTACAAAAATAGGCCGAATACACAGCAGAGGAAGCAGGTTTCCAGAGCACTACGTTTCCCATCATAGCGGGAGATGTCGGGAGGTTTCCGGCAATAGAGGTAAAATTGAAGGGCGTCACGGCAAATACAAATCCCTCGAGGGCTCGGTATTCCATATAATTCCAACTGTCTCCTGCCGAATCAGGCTGTTCGGTATAGATTTGATTCATGTAATACGAATTATAGCGGTAAAAATCTATCAATTCACAAGCGGCATCGATTTCGGCTTGATGGGGGGTCTTGGACTGCCCGAGCATGGTCGATGCATTCAGAATGTCCCGGTATTTGGTTGCCAAAAGCTCGGCCGCTCTTAAAAACACCGAGGCACGCGAAATCCAATCCATTTCAGACCAATCTTTCCAGGCCTTTTTGGCCTCTCCAACAGCCATCTCGATTTCTTCTGGACCAGCCTTGTGATATTGAGCCAGAAGATGATTGTGGTCGTGCGGACAACGGCAGTCTGCCAAGTTCCCGGTCTTTACTTCTTTTCCCCCGATTATTAAGGGAATTTCCATCCTCTCACCAAGCATTTTTTCAATCTGTGCCTTCAAAGCCGCCTTCTCAGGAGTCCCAGGTGCAAAGCTGAATATAGGCTCATTCGAAGGACGCGGAACCTTCACAACAGCGTTCATATCTCTTCCTCCTTTTTTTACCTGAATTATTCAAGTTTTAGAATCCAATATTATACATTAATAAAAATAATACTTCACTTTTCTAAAGCAAGATGTTAGAGGCCCAAATCTTTATCGATCACCTGCATGGCTTCCAAGCAAATTTCGATGAAATCATCCAGATCCATACCGATATTTTTGATCTGTTCGATATCCTCTCGCCTGGCTCCCCGCGCAAAACTCTTTTCTTTGTACCTCCGTTTCACAAAGGATAGGTCCACTTCTCTGAGCTTCTTGCTGGGATGCATCAGGGTGGCCGCGATGATCAAACCTGTGAGAGGATCGATGGAAAAAATGGACCATTCCATCTCATTCTGGCACTCAACATGACCGGCATGGGCTTGGACAGTCCGAATAATCTCTGCATCCATTCCTTTCTCCTTCAAAATCTTGACAGTTTCTGTGGTATGTAGCTCCGGACTTTTTTCGGTGATCTCATAATCCAGATCATGCAGGATTCCTGCCAGCCCCCATCTCTCCTCATCCTGACCGAGTCTGCGGGCCATGGCTCTCATGCAGGATTCCACAGCTAAGCAATGTTTGACGAGATTTTTGTTCTTCAAATGAGCGTTCACTAAATTCAAAGCTTCATCTCTATTCATCTCTTTACCTCCTTTTTCTGAATTATTCGTAAAAACTGCCGATCCCCACATTCATTTTCAATAAAACCAATTTTCAAGTCTATCTATTCATAGTATCGGCACTTTTCACCCTTATGGGAAACGCGGCGGATCGATCTCACCACATCGACTTCGTTGTAGCCCCTTCGCGGTAGCAAACTACAACTTCATGGGCCACTCCCTCGTCGCTGCAGCAATCTCAATCCGCGAATAATCCAGAGTATTTATATTGATCATTCCTTAGTGATGGCGAAGGCCATATAGGCGGTTGCCGATTCCTGCTCATCCTGCCCAATAACTCTGATCAAATACAACCCTTCATTTCCTGGAGTCCAAGTCCAGGAATTCTCTTCCGATGTTTCCTGGACAACCTCCTCATCCTCCACAAATAAAATGGAAAATTTGGCAACCACACTCACCCATTTCAAACGGCTGAGGCGGAATTCAAATCGAGGGGTTACAAATCCGGAAAAGTTAGCCTCAAAAACAATTTCTTGGTCGACTTTCTGCGGGGATACCAACGAGGATGACAAAGACAGATCCACATTCTTTTTCTGAAGTAAAAAAGGAAATTTTGCTTGAGCCTTTTCTTTTTCATCGACAACAACAACATTCACGTTGTAATACCCTTCTTCCTCAGGGAACCAATCCCAGGTTCCTGTCTCAGAACTCTCTTGAACGATTTCGCTGTCTCCCTGTTGAAACAGGAAAAAAATATCCGGATAAAACTTTGCTTTGATATAACGAGTCAAAGAAAATTCATACTTTGGCAGATGGAATCCGGTGTCTTTTGCCGTGAATGTGATCTCCTCATTTGGTTCGTTGGGAGACATTTTCGAGGAGGCAAGGGTTACTTTCACTGTCTTTTTGAGAAACACCAATTTCTCTGTATCGTTTTCCGGGTCATGGAGATTGACCAACAGGAAAGGAGCTAACCAGGCCGGATTAGATTTGATTTCTTGGGAAGCATCAAAGCTGCCTTTGTTTTCTCCTGTTTGTATGTCGAAACAAACTAGCTTCGGAGAAAAGGAGGATACCACCACCTTCTTATCGATGACCTCCACCCGATAATAGCTCCTGGAGGGAATAGAATTCCACCAAAGTATCGTTCCACTATTTTTGTTCAAGCAGTATAAAACACAATTCCAGCACAGAAAAAATATCCGTTTCCCAGCCACAACAGGAGGAACAAAAGTGGCGCCACCGGAACGAATCTTCCATTTTCTTTTTTGTCGATTCAAATTCACACAGTGAAGATACCGATCGTCCGTCCCGAAAAATAGGAGGTTTTCATCCACAGTCAAAGTTTTTCCTATTTTTCCCCCAGCATGATATTTTCCCGCAAGCTTTCCTCTTTTGTCGACAATATAGATGGAGCGGTCATCACATCCAAATAGCACCTTATCTTGCCAAATAACGAGGTTGGATCGAGCGGCATCATCGGCCTGGAATTGCCAGAGTTCTTCCCCCGTTTCTGCATTCAGGCTGAAGAGGAGCCCATTTTCTGTGCTGACGAAGACTTGCCCCCCGCTCTCTGCGATCCCGCTCGTAATTTTGCTCACCAGCGTTGTTTCCCACAGAAGCTTTCCGTTGCGATCTATAGCATAAAGAATGTTCTCGCTGTCGTTGACATAAATGCGGCTCTCTGTGAGATACGGGGGGGATGATAAAGAAGCGGGAATATCTACCTCCCACAACATCTCTCTTTTTTGACCCTCGATACAATAAATCTTTCCTTTTCTCGTGGAGAAATAAAGGAGATGACCTTCTTTTTGAATCAGGGAAACGATCTCACCTTCATACGAGAGCTCGTAATCTTTCTCAACAGGAAAAATCACTCCCGTCGGATAGGGAACAACCTTAGCTTTGAATATCGAACAAAAATGGCTGAATAGGATTACACAAAGAAGGATTGCGGATTTTTTCATGCCTTCAAAAGACCGTATGATAGCATTTTTTGCTCATTGAGGTAAGTCTTACCTTATCCGAGAAATGGGGCTTAAACCAGGGTTTACATAAAAAATGTAAGCTGATATCATTCGAATGATTACAGGCTATGATAAATTACATCCTGCTCTACAAGATCAGAAAAAGAGTTAAGAGAATCATCAAAGAAAAAATTGCGGAAGAAGAGATTGCAACCACGGAAAGTTCCTGCATCGGGTGCATTGCTGACGAAATAAGCTGGGAAATTTATTACCTTCTCAAAGAGAGCAAAGGAGAAAAATAGCTCAGGTTTTCGCTTTAGTCTTCTTTTTCAAGTCATTCCACCAATCGATTCTCTTCTTGATCTCTTTTTCCAATCCTAAATGGCCAGGATCATAATACTTACGACCTTTGAATTTCTTGGGGAACGTTTCCATATCCGTGGTCACATGCTCGAAGCTGTGTGCATATTTATAATCTTTTCCGTATCCGATATCCTTCATCAATGAGGAGACAGGATTACGTAGTTGAAGAGGCACGGGCTCGAAAGGACTGGATTCTACATCTTTCATGGCTTTTGCGAACGCAACATAAGCTCTGTTGCTTTTGGGAGCTGAGGCAAGATAGATGACGGCCTCTGCCAAAGCCAGTTCCCCTTCCGGAGAACCGATAAAATCATAAGCATCCTTGGCGTTGAGGGCAATGGTTAAAGCTTGGGGATCCGCCAGCCCGATATCTTCCGAAGCAAAACGGACAAGCCTCCTGACAATATATAGGGAATCTTCTCCGGCCGCAATCATACGAGCCAGCCAATACAGGGATGCATCCACATCACTGTTGCGCAGGCTTTTGTGGAGTGCAGAGATCAGGTTAAAATGTTCTTCTCCTTTTTTATCATACAGGAGGATCCTTTTTTGGAGAGCCTCTTTAACCTGCTCCACCGAAATTTTGCCCTTTTTTGCGAGGTTGGCTGAAATCTCAAGGGTATTCAATGCCCGGCGGGCGTCACCGTTTGCGTAATCGATAATCATTTTGAGCGCCTGGTCTCCTATCGTCAGGCTCAACTTTCCTAAGCCATTATTTTTGTCCTTGATGGCCTCTTTGAGGATATGGGACAAGGACTCATCTTCCAAGGGCTTCAGCACCAGAACTTTCATCCTTGAAAGCAGGGCTGCGATCACTTCAAACGAGGGATTTTCCGTTGTGGAACCAAACAGAATGATGTCCCCTTTTTCCACATAAGGCAAGAATGCGCCCTGCTGGGCCTTGTTGAATCGGTGCAATTCATCGATAAATATTATTGTCGGCTGGCCGTACAACTTTTTATGGCTTTCTGCCTTGGCCATAACGTCTTTGACTTCCTTTATCCCAGAAAGAACGGCGCTGAAAAACAGGCAGGGGAGATTGTACTGTTGTGCCAGGATGTATCCCAGAGTCGTTTTTCCAGAGCCGGGCGGCCCCCAGAATACGATCGAAACGATATGATCTGTCTCGATAAGTTGAGACAAGATCTTCCCTTGGCCTACTAGGTGCTTCTGACCGCAGAATCGCTCTAACGACTTAGGGCGCATTCTCTCAGCCAGAGGAACGCGCTCCTGGCCGGTTTTATCCGTCATGCTCCTGATTATCCTTCCGCAGGAATTATACCAGATATCAATTTAAATGGGGAATTTCCTTTACCTTGACGAACAGGAGAATCCATGTTATTTTACAGGCTGATACACCCATGAACTCAGGGTAGGATTCAGATGAAAAGTGAAAACGTTCCTGAAAAGCTTGTATACAAGCTTGATGAGCTCAGTCGCATAGCCAAACTGGATCCCACGGTCATCGACAACTGGGAGAAGGAATTTTATTTCATCCATGCCGGCCAGACAGCCACAGGGCACAAGATTTTCAGGAAAAAGGACTTGGCTATCATCCTCCGTCTGAAGGAGCTCCTCGATACACAAGGCTTAACTCTTGCTGGAGCAAAAAGGCGCATCGAGGAAGAATTCGGTTTGAAAAGCTCGACATCTGTCCACTCCGATCGGCTGAGGAAAGCCCTTTATGATGTCAGGGAGCAGTTGAAAGACCTTGCTGCGTCTCTTGAAAAAAAATAAAAACTTTAACCCTCACTTGCTTGATTTCCAATCTTTGTTATAATAAATGGTCCTTTTGGTCGGGACGTGGCGCAGTCTGGTAGCGCACACGCTTGGGGTGCGTGGGGTCGGCGGTTCAAATCCGCCCGTCCCGACCATCCATCATATTGTGTCTGCCAAATGCTAAAATGCCTGTTTTAAATTGACAGTATTGGCTTGAACGAGGTAATTAAATCGATGATCATGACAAAACCACTGATCTTGTTGACCAATGATGATGGTTTGTATGCAGAGGGAATCTCTGTTTTATCCGAGGAACTCACCAATTTGGGTCAAATTTATATCGTCGCCCCGGATCAAGAAAAAAGCGCTTCTTCCCTGGCCCTCACACTCCATCATCCTTTGCGTGTTAAGCCCGTCAAAAACAACAGGTATGCTGTGAGCGGGACTCCGGCAGATTGTGTGTACCTGGCTGTCCAGAAGTTCCTGCCTCGGCTTCCCGAACTGATCATCTCCGGGATCAATCATGGCCCGAATCTCGGACAACAGGACACTTCCTACTCCGGTACCGTGGCAGGCGCCAAACAGGGAGCTTTTCTTGACATCCCCTCGATGGCCGTTTCTCTCATTCCCGACAAGGAGGGCTGTTTTTTCTTCGCTGCGGCTGCCAAGATCGTGCACACCCTCGCCAGGAATATCCTGGAAAATTCCCTTCCTCAGGGAGTATTCCTGAACATCAACTTTCCTTCTCCTCCCTGGAAGGGCATAAAAATCGCAAAACTCGGTCAAAAAAGATACAATCCGCGCGTTATCGAAAAAGAGGACCCCAGAGGACGACTCTATTATTGGATCGGGACCGGGAATCCCAAGGCTATAGGGGATAAAGACAGCGATGTTATGATCATTAAACAAGGATACATAACCGTAACGCCTCTCCAAAACGATTCCACTGACCTAGCCTCTGTCCAATCTGCCAAACTCCATAAAATTCTGGAATCGCTTCAAAAGGAAGTTCTCTAACTAGAATAGAGAAACAAAAGCAGACACAAGAATTCCGGCAATAGTCACCCCCAAGATTATCGCAGGAAAAGCATACCGGGGTTTGACATCAAATAGAATCGCCACCACCGAGCCGGTCCACGCACCTGTCACGGGCAAGGGAATTGCGACAAAAAGAGAAAGGCCGATGGCACCCCATCGCATGACTTTTTTCCCTCGTCTGTAGGTCCGAGCGTAAAACCATTTGAAAAACTTATCCACAATCTTGATGTGTGAAAGAGCTTTTCTGATCGGATCCAAAAAATAGATAATAGGCAGGATAGGGATCAGATTGCCTACCCAGGATAGCAGGAATGCGGTGAGCACCGGCATTTTAAAATGCAGCACAGCTAAGGGAATGGCTCCCCTGAGCTCGAATATCGGGAGCATGCTCACGATCAGGACGATAAACTCCCTGTTCAATTGAAAACTATTCAGGAATTCCACAAAATCATTCAGCATTTATCCCTACTATAACCAACCTAAATTATTCATAAAAAAATACCGATACTTATTATCAATCAAGCAATATCAGAATATTATCCTGATATTGCTGCAAATGACAACAAAAACATTTTCAAAATGTACCCTGGTGTTAGGGTGGGAAGGGTTGGCATCGGCATTTTTTACCCTGCGGGCAAGCCGATCTTAATGCATCTGCTTCGTTACAGGGCATTTGCGGTGGATAACCACAGCTGCATACCCTGTGCCTCGCATCTGCATCAACCTCGACCCGTGAATAATCCAGGCCAGTTAAAAAGGAATGTCAATCAGGCTTTTTGGCTATTTACGAACGGAGGAGAAATAATTATAGTAAAGGAGAGCCTGAAGACGGGAAATAGGGGAGGAACCCGTTTTGAGCGGTCTTCATGACTGTGCCAAAGAAACGGATAAATCAACTGTTCCTCGGTCAGGATCGGGAACTCTTTTTTTCTCCGGATGCAACTTGAAATGTTGCTTCTGCCAAAACTACCAACTCAGCTGGTTCAACCAAGGAGAAGAACTGGCCGCGGATGATATTGCTGCACAAATGATCGGCCTCCAGAATATTGGGGCGCTGAACATCAACCTGGTCTCCCCTACCCACATTCTTCTTCCCATCTTGAAAGCCTTACAAAAGGTTTACGCCCATGGACTCCGCATCCCGTTGGCGTACAACTCAAAGATGACCAAGACATTGCACAGAAAGGACTTATCATCCGGCACTTGGTTCTGCCCGGACAAAACGAAGACTCGATAAAGATCCTCCATTGGCTGGCCCAAAATTGTAGGGATGGAACCGCTCTAAGCTTGATGAGCCAATACAAACCCTGCCACAAAGCTCCCACCAGCCTGCAAAGGCCCCTGGATGTCAAGGAATATAACAGAGTAGTGGAAAAAGCGCTCGATTGCGGATTCGAAACCTTGTTTATCCAACCCGAACCTTTCACATCAGAGGAACACCGGACACCGGATTTTAATCACAAAAATCCTTTCGATTGGAATTAGAACAGATGGTTCTTTTTCATTTCCTGTAGATCAATTGACAGGATTAGCAGTCATTAGGTATGCTCGTAGCAACATTGAAGATAAAATCTGAACTAAAGCGGAGAGTATGCCTAATGAATAAACTTATACTGTCGATTTTGATTCTTTTTATTCTGAATCCCCTTGTATCTTATGCAGACAAACCCTCTGTGGTCCTCGAAGACCTCACTTGGATGGAAGCGGAAAAGGCACTCCAAAAATACGAGGTCGTCTTGATCGCACTGGGCGCACGCACAAAAGAACACGGCCCCCATCTCCTTCTGAAAAATGATTATATCATGGCCGAATATCTGAAAGAACGCGTCATCAAGGAGGTTCCCGTTATCGTGCTGCCGACCCTTCAGTACGGATATTATCCAGCCTTCTTGGGATACCCTGGGTCCATCTCGATCCAAGCCGTAACTTTTACGAAGATCATCCTGGATATCTGTCAATCGATGAACGGTTACGGGATCAAAAAATTCTACGTCCTCAACACAGGCGTATCCACACTCCGGCCTCTGGCTCAGGCTAAAGAAGAACTCAATAAAAACGGGATTTTCCTGGACTACCTGAATATCCTCGAGGTGGACGAAAATCTTCCTCCGGGATTGATGAAACAAGAAGGCGGCACCCATGCGGACGAGGGGGAAACATCCATGATGCTGTATATCGCTCCGGAAACGGTCAACATGTCCAAGGCCGTGAAAGATTATGATTCTCGGCCTGACCGAAGAGGTTTGACGCGCAATCCTGATGGAGAAGAGCACTTCAGCCCCACAGGAATATGGGGGAATCCTACCCTGGCGACCAGGGAAAAAGGTCGGATAATCGTCGAAAACACGGTATCTGCCATCATAAAACAGGTAAAAGAGCTTATTGCGCTGAAGCTTGAATAGGTGCGGCATCGTTTATTTTGCTGGACAAAAGCTGCCTGATTTTGATATGAAAGTGCGATGATGAAAATCTTGATCGCCTGCAAGGAATTTCCCCATTCGAAAGTCATTGGCGGGCCGATCATCATCTACAACCGGCTAAAATATCTTGCGAAAAATCATTTGGTCTCTCTCACAGCCTTCAGCAAACCGGGAGATGAAATACACATTCCCTCTGTCCAGCCATTATGCCATGATCTTAGGCTCGTTCCCTTGCCCCCCAAACGCTCTCTTGTAAAAGCAACGGCGGACTTTTTCACATCCCCTGTCCCCCACTACTTTCTCCGGGTTCATGATTCCGAAGAAATGGCTCACACCATCGCAGAAATGGTGAAAAAAGACAATTATGATTTTGTCATCGCCGAATATTCGGTCATGGGTCAATTTCTCCACAAAAATCCAGATCTACCTCCCACAAGAAGGATCATGTCCGTCCACGAATGTTATTATCTGGCCCGTCTCAAAAGTTTCCGGCACCACAACCTCGGTCTCGATAAACTGAAAGAGGCGGTCAATCTCAAAGGCTTGAAAAAATATGAATTCGATATGTACCGAAACTCCGATAAAGTCCTTGCCTTGACCCCACAAGGAAAAGACGAACTTTTGGCGATCTGCCCGGATCTTGACATCGCCATCGTCCCCCATGGCGTGGATGTGGAAACCTTCGCCTTTTCCCCTCAAGCTGAAGAAGAGAACAGCCTGGTATTTCTTGGCAACTACCTCCATTATCCGAATGTGGATGCCGTCCTGTATTTCCATGCAGAAATATGGCCACGCCTGAAAAAGGCCCTGCCGGATCTGAAATTCTATGTGGTGGGCAAGTCTCCGCCTCCAGAAATCACCCGTCTTTCTGCGGATAAATCTATTATTGTGACGGGAACCGTGGACGATGTCACTCCCTACTTGCAGAGAGGCAAAGTGTTCATCTGTCCTGTGAGACTCGGAGGCGGATTTCGGGGGAAAATACTGGAAGCCATGGCGTTGGGCCGTCCTGTAGTATCCACCCGGTTAGGATCAGAAGGCATACCTGCTTCCGATGGCGAAAACATCATCCTTGCCGATAGGCCCGACGATTTTGTCAAAGGAATCGCGGATTTGATCGGGGACACCGATCTCTACCAAAGGATACAGAACAATGCACGAAAGCTCATGGAGGATCGCTATGCCTGGGATAAAGGCGTAGCCCGACTGGAGGAAGTATTGAAAGACATGATGTCAAAACCTCCATTGGATCAAACGGAAGGGAGAAATGAATGAAAGTCACCATGGTTATCCCCAGCTACTGGGGACGGAAAAAAGAGGAAGGGCGCAAAGAAACGGATACCATCTATGACCATCCCACACCTTTGAATGAAGAAGGAACCCTCGGCCGCCTCCTCGATAGCCTTTCCATCATCAAAAATAAAGATTTCCGACTCGTTATACTCGGGATTGCAACGGCGCAGGACATCCAGAAAGAAGTTGAAAACAAAATTGCTTCCATCATCGAGGACCGCGCAAAGGATGTGGAAACTTTTCTTTTTTCTTACTCCCATCTATCGAAAATTCATCAATTTTTATCCCTGAAAAAAAGGGAAGAGATGACATCCTTGCTCCAGCTTGACGGCTATTCCAATGTCCGCAACCTCTGCACCTTTGTTCCGCACCTGTTGGGCTCTGAGATAGCTGTCCTGATCGATGATGACGAAATATTCGAGGATCCGGATTTCATGGATAAGGCCCTTGAGTTCATCGGTCAAGAAAAGCACGGAGACAGAATCCTGGCTGTGGCTGGTTATTATATCAATCCTGACGATGACTTCCTCCTCAATAGGGAAATCCTTCCATGGATGACCTACTGGAACAAAATCGACTGCATGAACAGGGCATTCAAACAGATAATTGCTGAAGAACCGAGGCTTAAAGTTACACCATTTGCCTTCGGAGGAAATCTGGTTTTGCACAAGGACCTCTTCACCCGTATTCCGTTCGATCCCTCAATCCCTCGGGGAGAGGACATCGATTTTCTGATCAATGCCCGGATGTTCGGGTTTAAGACCTACCTGGATAATCAGCTCTCCATCAAACACTTGGCTCCGCCAAAAACTTCGCCCAAATGGGAACAGGTAAGGGAAGATATATTCCGGTTTGTTTTCGAAAAAAAGAAGCTGGAAGGTCAGGAGGGATATCCAGGTTTGCATCCTCTCCATGCTTCAGAACTAGATCCCTACCCAGGAGAATTTCTTAAGGATGACCTTGAAGAAAAAATATACCGATCCAACCAAATGCTTGCCGTGGATTATATGTGTGCCGGAGATCCCCAAGGCGCCATAGAGTGCTTGAGGAATATCTATCTGGCAAAATCACAAGCTGACTCTGAAGAAAATCCCTATTACAACCTCCTTCGTCTTCAGACAGATTGGGAACAACTGATGGACTTTTTTTCTTCGAAAAAAGTAACAACTGAAGCGATCGCCCTTTCAGGACTGGCATAATCAGTGCCTTAATTAACGGCTACTTCAACAAACACGCCCAAAGATCGGCTATCCGTTGACCTTTTATCCCGCTTGCGGGGCACAAAACTGCTCTTCCCTCTGATTTTTATCGCATATAAATGATTCCCTCCCCATGCAAATCCCACAGGTTTGGGAAAGGAAACCATCATCTCAGATTCTCCGCTGTTTTTTTTGCCCAAAATCCTAATCGCATTCCCCACTTGCACCATCGTTTTTCCCCTGGAAGGACATGTCAGTCTCAAGTTGATGCTCGATGCCTTTCTCGGGCTTTTTACAATAATCTCTGCCTTGCTGGCTCCCTTTGTCCAAAAACCATCCATTTCATGGCCGTACGTATTTTCATCCTGGAAATAAACATGAACATCCTTTGTTTGGAAAGACTTTTGTTCATCGAGGCGAATGTCTAGAAAAGAATAAAGTATAACAGCCGCACATACGAGAAAAACCACTCCCATCGGAAGCATTATCTTTTGATACAAAATCCGTCCGTTGGATTTCCGCCCCCTCCTAATGAAGAAAAATCCTATCAAAAGGGACAAAAGAATCCAAAAAAATAGAGGGATCCAAGTGATTCCTTCCTGGCTGGACAGGGAAGGGACGAACTTGGTGAAATCGATGAAGGCATTGCTCAATGAATTCAACACGTTGCTGACTTTTCCGGGCTCTGCCCAAGGGAAGGATAGGTTTTCGTGGTAGAGGAGGCGTGTGTTTTGCGCTAGAAGATATGTGTTCAAAAAGGTAAGACCAACCAATAAATGCATGATGACAACAGGTTTTTTCTTCCCAGACCAATACATGGCCCCTCCCATGAACAAATACATAATCCACAAAACCGGGAGCAAGGTCCTTCCCGGGGGGCTGTAACCTCCCCAATAATAACTCAAAGAACAAAAGGCCCAGTACAGGATCAGTGGAAAAAACAAAGACAAAGCTTCTTTTTTATTTTTCCTGAACCAAAGGATCAAACCTGGAAAAAACAGAATAAAAATCGGGGAATAGGCAAAAAGACCGACCCGTTGATCGAACAAATAACCGATTCAACACCTAAAGAACTCGATCGGGTTATGATGATAAAATGCATTAAATGTGACACTGCCATCTACAGTCGTCCCCTTGTAAACAACCACAGGAGATAGCTTCCCATACAGGGACCATAGAAAAAATAGGAAAAAAACAGCCGAAAGGAAAATCGGAAGCGCTAGATAGAAATAATTTTTTATTTTTTGCTTTTGCCTGAGAAAAGAGAACATAAACAGAAGACCACATCCGGCTGAAATGACCATATTTTTCAGTCCTAACCAGGGTAAAATCCCGAGCCCAACTCCTGCCAACACCAAACGAAACGGGCTCCAATTTGTATGGATCATAAGGATATAAACAACAGATATGGCAATGAGCGCGGCGACCACTTCGGGATAGATCTGGAAAGAATAGAACAAAAGAGGAGTCGTAAAACTAAAAAGGCCCCATGAGATGAGAGATACATTGCGATTCTTCAGCAGGATTTCCATGACCAAATAGAACATTCCGCTTAAAGCCGCGGCTAAAACACATAAAAAAAGCCTGATGGCCAGAATCAGAACGCCCCTTTCAGACATCGGTTTACTTAAAACGGATGCCGATGCTTTGCCAATTCTGGTTCCTACCACATAAGCAGGCAAAAGCAGAGCAGAAAATCCAGGCATATGCCTTGAGTATTGGAACTTGGAACCTCTTCTGCCTGTTTTTGTATGAGAGTCCAGCCGCCCCGGATAAAATTCCAGATAATCCTTATTCTGGTAGTTATTCCAGAGATTGACATCCCCATCGGATACAAGGCTTTTTGTGATCAAGAGGTAATGAGGTTCATCCCCAGTGATGGGATATGGAGTAAACAAGACACCAGAAGCTGCCAAAAAATAAACGGCACACGCGATGGCAAAACAGAGGAGAGCGGTTTTTGCACAGCTTAGCTTCGGAAAGATCTCTAGTTGCTGCCCTTTTAGGCGGTAGAGAAAAAACAAATGGAGATAGACAAAACCAAGGACCGAGACGACCAAAACAATATGGCTGAAATCATTGAGAAAGACAAATTCCTGGACGAACACCAGCACAAGAAAAAAAAAAGGAGCAAAAGAAAGGATGGTAAAACGCTTGACCTCTTGAGCGTTCGCATCTAGCCGCAATGCCATTTTTTTAGAGTAAAACTTCAATAAAGGAAAGAGAATCCCCCCTAAACCTGCAGAAAAAAACAGGAAAAACAGAAAAAAAGAAACGGTCGGAGAGAGTTTTGAGTCCAGTTGAGCGTGAGCGATTTTATAAGCGAAAAAGGAAGAGATGGCGATGATTTCCAGAGCGAAAAGAAGAGTCTCTTTTCTGATTTTGAGCATCATTATGGAGCCATTATACCTGAACTATTCATAAAAAACGTCGATGCTTTTTTACTTCAGCATTGCCAGGAATTATCCTGACATTGCTAAAAAAACTTTTCAAGTAGAATCTTTTTTATATTCATCGACGTTCTTTACCCTTCGGGCGAACCAATATTGCTGGGTGGGGTGGGGTGGGGGGTCTCGGCTCGTGAATAATCCAGGTAAAATCAATCTGGAAATAAAAGTCATAGTCCCAAATCCTTGGAAAATGAGTTGTTCTGTTTTTCGGAATTGCATATAATGGAAAATCTTTTTAGATATGGACTTCAACAGAATGACATCTTCAGGAGATTTTTCTGAAACAAGCTTGACCAAAAGCTGGGATCAAGCAGCACGGAAAGTTAAACCATACCACCAAGCGCCTTCGACGCGAATTTATCTTGATCAAGAAAAAAATCTCATAGACACCCACTTTTCTCCTCTTGGAGGAAAAGAGTTCTTTAAAACAGATCTTTGGAACGAGGCAAAAAATACGCAAATTCTTAAACACGTCGTCGAAGAAGGAGCCGAAGTCTATGGTATCGATATTTCTCCCCGTGTCACCCAGCAGGCCCTCATGTCTTTTAACCATAGCAAAAATCGCCCCTGTGTGATGATAGCAGACATCCGCAAGCTCCCTTATCAAGATAACACTTTCGACTGCATTTATTCTATGGGTACAGTTGAACATTTTCCTGACACCGAAAAAGCCATCCAAGAGCTCTATCGCGTTCTCAAACAAGGAGGTAAAGCCATCATCGGAGTTCCCAACAAGCATGACCTGTTTCTGAGGCCCCTTTTGGTATTTATCATGCAAAAATTGGGCCTTTATTCTTTTGGATACGAAAAATCGTTCTCAAAAAAAGAACTTCGACGCATGCTCGAAAAAGCGAATTTTAAGGTCGATTGTTATGGATCTCTTCTTTTTATGCCGGGAATCCTTAGAATTTTGGATATCTTTTTGTTCCTGCATATGAGGCCTTTGACAAAACTCAGCAAAATTTTATTGGCCCCGTTTGTTTTTCTGTATGATCGATTCCGCTTCTTCAAACAAAAAGGCTATCTGATCGCCTGTATCGCCAGAAAATAAAAAAGATGGCTAGGTTTTTCTCGTCGCTGTTGATTCGATATTCCAACCCAAAAATTTGGCTATCCGAAGGATTCAACCAGTTGTTTAGGCTTTTTCATAGTCCCAGAGTTTTCAAGTTGACCACAGCAGGGATCGAAACCAACAACACATGCAATCTCAAATGCTCTCACTGTCCGACACCCAGAGAAATGAAAAGAAAAAAGGGCCACATGAGCCTGGCCACGTTCAAGCAGATCATCGACTTGAATCCCGAACTGGAAAGGATATATTTGACCAATTGGGGAGAACCCTTGATTCATCCCGAAATAGTCGAGATGATAAGATACACGCATTCCAAGGGCATGCACACAGCCATCACCACAAACGGAACAACATTAGACAGGGAACTAAGCCGGGATCTCATCGAAAGTGGATTGGATCTATTAAAAGTATCTGTGGATGGGAACAAAGAAACTTACCAAAAAATCCGAGATTATTCTTATGAGAAGGTGGAATCCAATATCATGGAGTTCCTCGATGTCAGAAATAGTCTGGGAAAAAAAACATGGATCGAGGTTTCCATGCTCGTGTTCGAAGAGACCCAAGACGAGATCGAACAATTCCTGAAAAAATGGGAACCTCGCATGGACTTTGTAAACCTCCAACCGAAATTTTTCACCATTGAGCGGAAAAAATACAAGCCCTGCCGAGATCTTTGGCGTATACTTGTCGTTCTGTGGAATGGCGATGTGGTTCCCTGCTGTGCGGACTATGAGGGAATCCTAACTCTCGGGGATGCAAAAAAAACCAACCTTCAGGACATTTTCAAAAGTCAGGCTATGAAAGATTTGAGAAAAAAGCACCTCAGGAAAAAGCCACCCAGTCTCTGTGCAAGCTGCTCACCATATTACGCAGATTATCACATTTCGAGCAAGCACCTGTCCTCATAAAGAAGCGCTGTTTTCTACTCCATAAAACCCAAAAATTCGGCCATCTCACGGAGTTTCCCCTGGATAACTCGGACGTTGTCTGGCCCTATTCGCAGAAGATGTTTTTGGGCAGAACTCAGGGATTCCAAATCGGTATCAACCATTGTATAGGTCACGACCTTCTTTTCCAGTTGGATGTTCTGTTTGACGACAGGAACCCTAAGAAGTTCCATTAAAGCTTTTTTCAATGTGTTGTCAAATTCTGTGTCTGGATAACCCAAATCTTTGTATGCCTCCTGGATTGCTGGCTTCAGTTGCTTATACAGAATCACACATCCTTTGGAATCCAATGATGCAAAAACCTCAGCTACAAGGTCATATCGT
>Ga0114930_10001549_pt1 | contig 21695 bp, 18 predicted proteins | sample AnhtaG_FD_87300 | JGI IMG/M metagenome (GOLD analysis project Ga0114930, IMG submission 87300) | Deep subsurface microbial communities from Anholt, Denmark to uncover new lineages of life (NeLLi) - Anholt_01485 metaG | ecosystem: Environmental > Aquatic > Marine > Oceanic > Sediment | place... | reverse complement strand
TCTTGTCCCAAATTCGTCATAAGTATAATGATTCTATCTTTATGAGAGTAAGCTATCTTGGATATCGAGTTTTTAGTTTTTTTCCCGATATCATCATTTTTTAAAAAGAAGTGATTTAATACATCTTCAATAGATTTCTGAGGAATCTTCTTATTATTCATTAATTTTAATCTATCTTCATATGACTTAATCTTGTAGGAAGTGCTTATTTCTTCCCGTTTTTCGAGTTCTATAGCTTTATCTAGAAATTTGAATTCCTCTTTAACCATTAAATTAAACAATTTTACAACAAAAAAAACAGTTTCGATTTTTGAATATTCTTTAGTAATAATTCCTAAAAATTATTTATAGAATTTAATTACTTCTTCAAGATCGATTGGTCCATTGACATTGATTAAAGAAACTAAATTTTGATCAAGTAGTTTTATGGAATCTTCAACGGATATGTAATAGATATGTAGTGATTCATTTTTAAATTGATTTAAAACGATATTATCATCCCCAGATGATTGTATATAATCATCTATAGAATTCGATATATATTTGTTGTTAACGAAAATGGAGTTAAATGTTAATTTGTAGATTTAATACTCAGCTTTTTTCTACTTAGAACACAACATTAAAATACTCTATTCTTAATACAATGTAGAGAAATGTTTCTATATTCTAACTTGTTGTTTAAAAAACTGGAGGGAGAATGATGTTTAAGACTAAAAAATCTAAATTTATAGTAATTACAATTCTAGTAATTGTAGGTCTATTGTGTTTATATCCGCTAATAGGAAACATTGATTATTTTTTTGGAATAAAAGAGATTAAAAATCAAACTATTGACGGTGATGTCGATGTGAGTGTTACTATGGATGTAAAGTTAAAGGCAGGCTATTTTACTGGGGTTATTACATATTCCTATTATGTGGAATACGATTTCAAGTATAATGCAAGTGTAACAGCTGTGGAAATTAAAAGATATGATTATCGAATTTATCATAATGCACGAAATATATACACCTATAATGGTACCTACTGGCCAATTATAAGACATACAAGAAGTATTGAATTAAAATATGGAGACAATTTAACTTATCAAGGTTCCGTTGATTTTAATTATCAATTAAATAGTAATCCACAGAATGACACGGTGAACTATTATCTCGTTTATACTCTTAGTATTACAGAACAAGATGCGTACGATTATATTTATTTAAAAAGTACTATTTTTCTTGCATATATCGTGAGTTTCTTTCTTTTGCCAATAATTCTGTATTTAATAATACATCCCGAGTTTTATGAACCTTCCAAGGAAGAGAAAGAGAAAAGTGAAGAATTTTTCGATAAACTCGAAAAGAGGAACCTAAAGAAAAGAAATAAAAGTAGTACTAAAAATTAACCTAATTTCAATCCTTTTTAGGTAAAAAAGAAAATGGTTTGGTAGAATAACTTTTCAACACCGTGAAATCTGTTTTCTGTAGTAATAATTCCTAAAAATTATTGATAGAATTTAATTACTTTTTCAAGATCGATTGGTCCATTGACATTGATTAAAGAAACTAAATTTTGATCGAGTGGCTTTATGGATTCTTCAACAGATATGTAATTAATATGTAATGATTCATCTATTATATTATTTAAAGCGTATTTGTGTTCTTGAATCTTTTTTTTAACAAGCTTAAAAGTACTATTGACGGGGTAAATCGCAAATAGAGGTTCTAAATAACCGTTATTCCATCTTGGAATACTACAATCATATCCTTTAACTCTATTAATCATAAGTTCAATTACTTTCGGTTTGATTAAAGGCATATCTCCAGATAAAAGAAAACCTTTTTCGAATCCTAATCTATCTAACTCTTTGAAACCAGAATAAACACCTAACATTGGAGTCCTTAGCTCTGTATCTTCTACAATTTCCGTATCGTCAACGACGAAAGTAATATCTCGTGGAAAATTTATTTTTTTATAATAAGAGTTAATTTGATCTTCTGAATGAGCTATTAAGAACACATCCTCATCAAATTTAGAAAGCGTTTCTATCTGATGAAGGATCAAAGGTTTACCAAGGACATCTAAAACAGCTGCGGACTCATTTCCGAATCTAATGTTCCTTCCGCCAATTAATATTATTATCGCAAGTTTTTTTTCTGAATTCATATCAATCATTAATATATTATTGTTCAAGCTCTTTTAAGTGGTGACATTTTTCTTAGCCTATCGATTATCGGTGGTAGTTTTTCCAAAAAATAATCCACATCATCAACTGTGGTGAACCTACCAACAGACACCCTTAAAGAACCCTGTGCTTCTTGAGGTTTTAAACCTATAGCTAATAAGACATGAGAGGGATCCAGTGATATAGAAGAACACGCAGACCCTGTAGATGTTGCTATCCCCTCTGAATCTAAATCCAATACAATAGATTCGCCTTCGATAAATCTTATCCCCAAATTAACATTATTGGGCAATCTCTTAGTAGGGTGTCCGTTTAAATAAGAATCATCGATGTTATCTAATACATTTTTTATAATCTTATCTCTATATTTAGTATGTTTTTCAATTTCTATTGGCATTTCGTTTTTAGCCAATTCAGCTGCTTTAGCAAATCCAGCTATACCTGGCACATTTACTGTGCTTGGTCTCATATCTTTTTCGTGACCCCCACCAAACATTATTGGTTCAATATATTTTCCCCAACCCTCTCTAAATCCTTTATTCCGAAGGTACAACATCCCTACCCCCTTAGGACCATATAATTTGTGAGCTGAAGCTGAGAGCAAATCAATGTTCATTGCTTCAACATCAATTGGGACTTTCCCAACTGCTTGAACTGCGTCAGTATGGAACAATATATCGTGTTTCTTAGCAATTTCCCCAATTTCTTTAATCGGCTCAATTGTCCCTATCTCGTTGTTAGCAAACATAATACTGATAAGAGTTGTTTCATCGGTAATCATATCCTCCAGTTCTTCTAAATCTATTAGACCGTATCTATCGACAGGCAAGAATGTGATATTAAAACCTTTCTTTCTTAAACTTTTACATGTGTTTTCAACCGCGTGATGCTCTAACACTGATGTGATAATGTGTTTACCACGATTTTTATTTTTAAGCGCAACACCTAAAATCGCAATATTATCTGCTTCCGTGCCTGAGGAAGTAAAAATTATTTCATCTCTCTTAGCGTTAATTAACGACGCAACAGCTTCGCGAGATTGAACTAAAGTTTGCGCTGCTTTTTGACCAACTGAATGTAAACTTGAAGAGTTTCCGTAAGATTCTCTAAAATGCTCATTCATTACTTCAATTACGCGTGGATCCATAGGAGTTGTAGCAGCATAATCAAGATAAACGTACTTTGAAGCATCCATTATTAATCATAGTAATAAAATTTAGGTTTTCCTACTTTAATAAAAATCATGCTTAAACTAATAACTCTTACCATTAGGTTTTATATACAAAGATAAATTCTTTAAAAAGTATATTTCCAAATACATTTTTTAATTAATGGAGTTGAATATCGATTGATAAAAATGCTCTGGTCTATAACCGGAACTGGTTATTTGCTTCAAGAATCGATTGATTTGATGAAAGATTTACAAGAGAATTATAGCATTAAATTAACTGTAATATTATCCAAAGAGGGGGCTGCGGTTGTAAAATGGTACAAAAAATGGTTAGCTTTAACAGAAGTAGTAGAAAAAGTTAAAGTAGAAAAAACACCAAACATTCCTTTTTACGCGGGACCTCTACAGCTCGGTAAGTTCGATTTTTTCTTATGTTGCCCCGTTTCTGCTAACACTGTAGCTAAAATCGTGCATGGTATAGCAGATACGCTCATTACTAACTGTGTAGCTCAAGCTATTAAAGGAGGGCAAATCGCATACATTTTTCCTTCAGATCAAGACACTGAACCTATTGTAACTTCTAGACCAGACGGATCTTCACTTGTATTGAAAATAAGAGATATTGAACTTGAGAATATTAGAAAATTAAAGAGCATGGAAGGAATTGAAGTAATACCCGAGTTTAGTGAAATTAAAAGTCTCATAATTCGAAAAACTGAAGAAAACCGGTAAGTTATATTATTAGTCTCATACGATTTTTTTACAGAAGCGGAGAGAAAAATTAACTTTATATACTATTGTGTGGATAGTTTTATCAATATTAAATTTATGACAAAAAAATATAAAGAGTAAAGTGTAAAATAGTATGAGTTCAAGTAAAGTAAAATCTTCTAGTTCGATTTTAAATATTTTAATTATAGCTGTTGGAGCAATTTTTCTATTTAGAGCGATAATCGACCTATTAACTCTTTTTGGATTAATTTTACCCGAAATTTTGGCAGACTGGAATCTTGCAGTTGGAGGTGTTGCTGCTCTTGGAGGTCAAGGGTTAGTTTCCCTGGTTTTAGCCTTCTGGTGTATTGTCTCGGGAGTATACATGTTTAAAGAGGCGGAATGGGCTATGGGTCAAGCATTAGTAGTTCTCAGTATAATGGTAGCCACTGGAGTTGCCCCTGTTTATTTTTTAATATTGAATCCCCCTTCTTTTTCCTGGAATGACATATCCCTTATTATAAACATCGTCGCTTTTATAGTAGGTGTAGTTGGATTTATCTGGTTACTAATTACGCGTAGAAGATATGATTAATTTTTATATAAATAGAGATTGAATTTTTTTTTTTCTTTTATTATTCAAGAATTGTGAATATGTGAAAGGTAAATTTACTATTTCGTCAAAATGTTTAAATTAGATATTTGTTTAGTTACAAATAACTTTTTGCCTTAGAATCCAAAAATATAGTAAAAGAAGGTGATTTCCATTCAAACCGAATTGCACGAGAAAAAAACTAAAGAAAATATCGAGTATCCTCAACATTTATACCCTAAAAGAAAAGGGTTAGCAAAAGCCTTTCACATGGCTCAGAGTTTCGGACACAGTAGAGATGTAACTTCAGTCGCTTTATCTCATAAAGGAGATTATTTAGTTAGCGGCTCAAAGGATAATACTCTTAAAATATGGGATTTTCCATCGGGAAATCTGTTAAGAACAATAGAAGCTCACGATCATTCAATATTAGCAGTGGCAATATCGATAGATGACAACTATATTTATAGTTCCTCTTCGGACAATTTGATAAAAGTATGGGGTTTAAAGAGAGGACATTTTATAAATGAATTAAGAGAACATACAGATTCAGTTACGTCATTAGCTATAACTTCCGACGGGAAAAACATTATAAGTGGTTCCAAAGATAAGAGTGTGATTGTTTGGAATATCTTAAATGCGAAATCCATTCATAAATTTGAGCATAAAAGTGCGGTATTTTCAATTGCGTTATCTAAAAATAACGAATTCTTGGCTTGTGGAACTGAGGACGGTATTATTAGATTATGGAATTTAAAGAGCAGTAAGTTTGTTCGTACTATTAAGGGGCACGCTGGAACTGTAACTTCACTTGCAATTACACCAAGTGGAGAATACATAATTAGTGGATCAGACGATAATACGGTTAAAATATGGGATCTTTCAAAAGGAAGATCGGTTTATGTACTCAATGGTCATTCAGGAATAGTTCGATCTGTAGCTATATCCCTTGATGGAAATTTGATTGTGAGCGGTTCTGACGATAAGACTATAAAAATATGGGATGCTTCCACAGGTGAGATTATAAGAACGCTCAAAGAGTATACGAGTAAGGTATTATCAATTACATTTTCTCTTGATGGGAAATATATCATAACGGGATCTTCAGATAATAATATTATGGTATGGGAGCTAATGAAAGGTCAACTAGAAACGACCATAAATGCTCATAGTAAAGGAATCAATTATATATCAATTTCCCCTAATGGAAACTATTTAGCAACGGGTTCAGAGGATAGTACTATTAAAATTTGGGATTTTAAAAGCCTCAAACTCATAAGAACCTTAAAAGGGCACAGTAGATCGATTAACTCAATTGAATTTTCTCCCGATGGAAATTACCTTGTTAGCACTTCAGATGATAAGAAAGTAATAATTTGGGACATTAAGCAACCAGCCCCATATAGCATTTCACCAAATACAGGTAGCACCCCAAACTCAGCATCGTTTACTCCCGACAGTAAAAAAATAATTATGGGCTTAAGCAATAGTTATCTTAAAATTTGGGACTTTCAAACTAAGAATTTTACTTGGGAAGATAAAGTTCATAAAGGCCCAGTAACTTCAATAAAGTTCACTCCGAACGGAAGATATTTTGTTACTGGTTCAGAAGACAAACACGTAATGATATGGGATTACTCTTCGAAAGAAGTAATTAAAGATCTTAGCGGGCATAAAGGAAAGGTGTTATCAATTGGGATTTCTCCAAAAGGAGAAAATATTTGCAGTAGTTCTGATGATAAATCCATAAAGATTTGGGATTTTTACACCGGTGACTTAGTTTCCGTTCTTGAAAATCATACCGACATTGTTTCAAGCGTAGCCTATTCCCCAATCGGTAATTGTTTTATTAGTACATCTAAAGATAAAACGGTGAAAGTTTGGGATAATAGATTTGAACTTATCCAATCATTTGAAGGTCATGGAGATGATGTATCTTCAGTAGCAATTACACCAGATGGAAAATTTGCTATAACTGGCTCCCGTGATGGTTTCTTAAAGATTTGGGCTCTCACTTTTGGAGGTATATTTAAAAATATTAAGGGCCATTCTGAAAATGTGAATTCAGTTGCAGTTTCACAGAGCGGAAAATTAGCTGTAAGTGGATTGTCTAATAAATCTTTAATTGTGTGGGATTTGTCTAGTGGAAAATTGATTAAAACTCTTAAGGGCCATACGGATATTATTAGTTCAGTAGCATTTTCTCCCGGTGGAAAATTTGTGGTTAGCGCCTCTTATGATAACAGTTTAATAGAATGGGAAATCAATAGCGGTGAAATTCATTGGACATTGAGTGGCCATGATGGTGCTGTTACTTGCGTAGCGGCGTCTTACGATAAAAATTATGTTGTAAGTGGTTCAAGAGATAAAACAATTATAATTTGGGAATCAAATAAGGGTGCTCTTTTTAAAAGACTGAAAGGAGCTAAAAGCGCAATAACATCTATCGACATTTCACCGACCGGAGAATATATTGTGAGTGGTTTAGAAGATAATTCCATTAATATCTGGAATATGAAAAAAGGAAAACTTATTCATACAATTGAGGGTCATAAAGAAGCTGTAAATTCAGTTGCCTTTTCGCCTGATGGAGAATATATTGCGAGTGGTTCAAAGGATAAGACTGTTAAAATTTGGAAAGTTAATACTGGTGAATTAGATTATACATTTGAAAAAATTAATAGTCCAGTCACATCAGTATCGTTTTCTTCTGATGGTTTATATATCGCTTGTGGTACCGAAAATAATTTTATCCGAATTTGGGATTTCATTGAAAAGTATCAAACTTCCTATTATTACTTATCAAAAGTTAATTCAGCAAAATTTATTCCAAATACAAATCAGATTATTGCTGGTTATGACTCGGGCGACGTTCTAATCTGGGATTTATTAATGGAAGAGCAAGAACAACTTCTAAAAGAGCTTCGAACCAAATTAAAGAACGTAGAGGATTTAATCGTTAAAAATAATTATTCAGAAGCTATTGAACAATTGAACTTTGTTTTGGAAACCGCAGATGTATTTAATTTTGAAGATATTAAAACAGTCGCATTCGAGAAACTAAAGAATTTAAGAGATCCAGTAGAGACATTAATACTTGTCAAAAAAATATTAGAATTTGAATTTGAAAACCAGAGGGATATAACTAAAGGCGAGATGGTTAATCAACTCAAAATAGAGATCTCAGAAACAGAATACTATGAAAATTTATTAGCAAATCCAGTAGAATATGAAGCCTCTGAAACAGCACATTTAGAAAATTTAGGAACCAAAATATTGCAGGAATTACTTAATCCTACATTGTATGCTTTAGTCGTGCAAAAGGAATATAAACTGAGCACCGCAAAAAAGATAGGTAAATTCCTTCAAGATCAAGGCTTTATTAGAGAATTTAGAAATTACCCTCTTGATGAAGAAAAGTTTAAGACTCCAAGCGAGAAATTAGAAGATTTGATAGTATTTGTGAGTTATGCCACTACAGACGCGGAAACATTCAATATTAAAGAGTTATCAAAGAGATTAAAATCTTATGAAGAAATTAAAGAAGTCTTATATTGGCAAGAGCACATGACAGATAATATTACGTTATTTATGAGTGATAGTGCTGGAAAATGTGATGTTATGCTACTATTTTGTTCTGAAAGTGCTCGAGGTTCTGGTCCTGTCGACAAGGAATGGACGGCCGTAGACATGATGGATAAACCCATAATTCCTGTGTTTCTAAACTCTGATTATATCCCTCCACTTCTAAAATCAAGATTAGGATTGGAATTTGATTTAATGGATTTCGAAAAAAATGTAGTGCAAATTCATAATTTGATATTGAAAAAATGCGGCTATCGTGTTAATTAGCACTGTAAGTAATTCTAGTTATCTTTCTTTTTTTTAATCTGATACTTCTGCATTTAAAACATCTAAAAATTTGGTTGAAAAAAATAAAATGTTTTTTAGTAAAGAAGTTTTAATATTTACTTAACATATCTGTACATTTTAAAATAAATGAGCGGAATCAAACATGGAAGAAAATTTACAATTTGTATATGAGAAAGAATATTGGTACATTAGCGCATTTATAAACACGAATGAATTTATTGGTGAAACAAAAGCAGAAGAAATCGAAGCGTTATTATTAGATAGGTTAAAAAATCTTAGTGAAAACGATTTAAAAAAAGCATATAAATTTTTAGAAAAATACCCTAATGCTGAAGAAAAGAAAAGGTTTTTGGTTAATTTGGCTAAATCTATTTCGATAGAGTGTGATTGGGAGCCATTTTTCCAAAATTTTCCTTATACCGACGAAAATAACCCTTTCACGGTAGATAATAAGGATTTAACCTATAATACTTTGGGTTATTTTAAATTAGAGGTAGAATATTATAGAAACGAGCCTTTCCAAAAGGATAGTATAACTCCAGATTTAATACAACAAATACCCTTTATTTCGATTGATATCCTTAAGGAATTCAGTAAAAAAGAAGAAAATCAGTATCTAATCCTTGATATTGAAAGTCCAATTTATGTGTTTGTGATATCTAAGAAAATACAGCCAATGGAAGTACAATGGACAGAAGAAAACATAAACAAATACAAAAAAAGCATTGGAAAATGGGCACAAATATATTCAGGTCAGTGGACAGACTATTCTGACGAACTTTTTAAAAGAAGAACCAAAAAGAACCTCTCTAATCGCGTAACAGAATTACACTACATTCAAAGAAATTCTGGATTCATTTATATGCTACAAAAGAATTACGAATCTGAATTTGGATACATCAATCAAATGATTTTAGATCCAACACCAAAAATAAGAGCGGTTCTTTTTGCTCTCATGTCAATTAATAACTCTCTTGACATCTTATTTATGAAAAGGTATTCCGATGTTTTTATGAGCTTGGAACAAATTGAGGAAAGAACAAAGAATTTAAGATTTTTAAGAGGAATGATCCAAACAAAGATGAGTCTTATCTACAGTGAATTAGATTGGAATCCAAGAGAACATTATGTCAGGGTTTTAACTCACTTATTAAAGATATTTCGAATAGAAGTTATAATTGAAAGAGTTAATGCCAAATTTAAAACTCTTTATGACACGCTACAGGAATTATACACTAAAAAGAGTGAAGAAAATCAAAGAAATACTAAGAAGGCAGTTAATTTCTTGGGTATCTTATTTGGTGCCGGATTTATATTAGAATTTGCTAATTCATTAAGAATTACATTTGGATTAAGAGAAGAAGATCAACCAACTCCACTAATACATGCATTATTAACAAGCGTTTTAGGGATAGGGTTTGTTGTATTATTAGGATACTTTATGTATGGCAAAATAAAAACTAAACGTCTAGATTATGGCCATACGGTTGATGCTGTTATTCAAGATGGCAATCGAAATATAATTTTAGTTAAAAGGAGATACGCTCCTTATAAAGGCAAATACGCTCTTCCTGGTGGTTTTATTAAATATAATGAGAATCCAGAGCAAGCAATAATAAGGGAAGTCCGTGAAGAAACCAATCTTGCAGTGAAAATTATACATAAAATTGGGACCTATGATCAAAAAGGAAGAGATCCTAGGGGGAAAATTGTTTCTACTGCATTTAAATGCCGTCTTGTTAAAGATCTTTCAATGTTACGTGAGGGAGATGATGCTGCAAAAGTAAAGATTATCCCAATTGATCAACTTAAAAATCTAGAGCTTGCATTCGATCACAGCCAAATCTTAAGAGACGCTGGAGTTTTCAAGTAATAAAATAAAGTATTATTTTATCTTTTTTTTTTTTTTAAAAATGCAAAATTAAAAACAATGAAGATGAATTACTAAGCTTCATATTTAATAGATTGAATTGCGTTCTCAGGACAAGCTTTTTCACATTTTAGGCATCCTTGGCATTTCGCAATTTCTTTAAACTTAAATCTAATAACTACATCTTCTTTATCGCCTTTTTTTACAGAATCTCTATAAAAAAGGTTTTGAGGACAAAAGCCACCATCTTGATCTATACATTTCTCACACATTGAACATTTCTCGTGGTCAATTTTAATGCTGACGATTTGTTCGGGTTGGTTAATTGAAGTAACTTGTATAGCGTTTCGAGGACATACTAAAACACAAGATAAACAAGCAACACATTTTGAATAGTCAACTTTTCGTATTCCCTGTTCAAAATAGATTGCATTGGCTCTACAAGCACGCAAACACCTCTCGCATTTTAAACACAATTCCTGATCGATTTGAACCGGGATAAATTTTTCCTTAATAGGTGTTTACCTCAATTGAAAGTTTGAGTTATCTAAATAAATTAAACAATAAAATTAAAATTAGTTTTTATAAAAAATTACAATTTCTAAACAATCACAACAAAGTAGTCATATGCTTTAGTTGGTTTGAAGTGGGGATTGTGATATTAAAAAATAATAATAATTAAAAAAATAATTATTGAAAATATTGTGTGTAGCCTTCCTTAGAGCTTTCCGGTAATTGTTGTTGGTTTTGATATTGTTGCGCTTTTTCTGCTAGCTCAAGCATTTTAGCCTTAATCTCTTTACCTTCTTCTATTAGATTCGCTGTATCGATGGTTAAATTATAGATTTTGTTTAAAACTTCTATAATCGCGGCGGCAGCTTCAGGTGTTGGAATTTCTAATACGGGGGTAAATAGAGCGTATGCTTTCAATTTATTAGATAAAGCCTCGTTTAATACTGTCGCTTCAGCACCTACTATAATTCCTTTTTCTACCTTCTTAATATCGAATTTCTCTAAAGAATCAACCATATCAGCTTCAGCAGCATAATAGACGGGATAATCGTCAATTATTCCACGTTGGACTAAACCTTGAAAGATAACTACTTCTTTTGCCTTTACATCTTCAGAAAGTAACCAATTATTAATAGTTTTAGATAAATCGTTATACGCTGAAACCACTTGAAAAGGAACCTCCGATATTCCAACAATGAGATTATGCATGGGGGAATAATATATTCTAAACGGATGTTTTAATACCCCATCGTAAAAAACGGAAATTGGGGGTAAATACTCACTGGTTATGAAACCTAACTCGGTAATGTCCGGGATTTGCTCAATTAAAGTATTTGACACGATTGGCCCAATTAAACCGACCCCAGCAAACCCTAAAATCATGGTCGCGCCTTCTCTTATATCAGTTTTCAGGTCCTCAATTATAATTGAAGATCTTTTCCCTTTTTCGCAAATATACTCTTTTTTAACCATATTCATTTCCTTTTTGATCCTAAATTATTTACTATTATAATTAACAATGTAAATGCTTGTAATATAATATTTAGTAAACATTTCAATATTAAAATTCCTCTATGTATTTTTTATTATATACAAAACCAATCTTGATACAAAACATAAGAAAAATCTACCCAAGTATTATTTTTTATTATCTGTAGAGATAAATATCCTATTTTGTAATGATCTATCATGAATAAAACAGAAATTAAAGAAAAAAAGGAAAGAAGAAAGGAAATTTTAGGAGTTACGGCTTTTTTCGCTGCTGTATCTTTTATAGTCTGGATAGGTAGTCTTGGTTTTTACTGGTAATTAGCAATAGCGACTTGGAGTACAGTAATTTATACTAATTTTACATTTTCTTTTACTTTACCGCAATTCATTTTAGGTAACCCTCAGAGATTCGATTAGAAGCAACCTATTTAGATGATCTTATATTGTAACTAAAATAAAACTAGAGTATTACTATTTTAAAAAATGAAATTTGTGAATGTAAAAGATGGTTCAAAATAAAATAAAAGTGGGAGATAAAGCACCCCCGTTCAAATTAGAATCATACAATGCGGGTACGATTGATTTAGGGGAATTAATAGGAAAACAAAAGATCGTCTTAATTTTTTCAAGGTATTTTGGCTGTCCAATTTGCCAATTAGATCTGAATATTTTAATGGAAGCGGTTCCAGAAATTAACAATATGGGCGCAAAACTGTTGTACGTTACTCAATCTGGCGAGAAAGTTGCCCAAGAATTCATTGCCAAGTATAATATTGAGTTTTCTGTCATCCCTTCTTCAAGAAAAGAATTATACGCAGAGTATGGGTTGGGATTAATGAACGAGGAAGCTGTTAACAAAGTCAAAAGTAAGTTTAAAGAAGCACTTAAACAAGGGCTCCAACATGGTGAATTTGAAGGTTGGGAAAACCAAGGCCCAGGGCAATTTGTTATTGGCGAAGATGGGAACATTCTTCATGAAAGAAAGGGTTGGTTATTACTTCCTGAAATTTTTGCGGTCCTATAGTGAAGAAAGTGTATTAAACACAAATTTAATTTTAAAATTTTTTAACAAATTCTAATTTTATTTTCTACAATTTTGGTTAAAGTAATTTAGTCGGCTTATAAAGTATATAAACGTATTACCGGCATATCATACAGTTTCAAAAGAAGAATAATTCTGATTTCTATATATATGTAGATATTTCAAGGCTATTATCTGAATATTTACATATAGATAAAATACCTCAAGAATGACGACTATGATAAGTTCAAGATTAAGTGATTCGGAACCCATTCTCAATCTCAAAGATTTGTTTTATGATGAAGAACTAAAAAAAGAAATTGGAATAAAAATAAATCAACTACCTGAAAAAAATAAGAGATCAAACTTGAAACTACTTCAAGAGATTCAAACTGTATTACAAAGATGTGTTCACTTAACAGAAAAGCAAAGATTAATGTATTGTGAGAGTCAGAGATATTTTATGAAGCAATATCTACGGGAAATGAATAGACAACCTTGAAATTCACGTTACATAGTACTTCCTTACTTCTTCTATCACTAAATTGATCAAATCTTTGTGGTTTTTAATCGCGTAAAAAGTAACTTTTTCTAATAAGTCTTTGAATTTATCTTTTGGAATTTTTGAGGCTCCGATGAAAAATCCTACAATTTTGTGCCCTTTATTAGATAAACTTAAAAATAATTTTTTTGCGTTATTCCAATTATAGATTCCAAAATCAGTTATAATAAATATTAAAGCTTCTCTCTCAGATTTTTCGCACTGCTTAACTATCGCTTTTATCGGTAATTGCGTCCCTCCACCTTGATATCTCAAAAGTGTTCGTTCTGCTTTTTGGTAGTTATTTGTCCAATCACATATATCTGCTCGATTAGAAAAATTGATAATGCTGAATTTAACACCTTTGTTAGCAGCAAAATGGAGTGCAGCAAAAGATGCCAATAAAGCGGTATGATAAACCCCACTGGCAATTTTTGCTAGATAATTCCATTTCATTGAGCCAGACGAATCAAGTACAAGGAGTAAATCAGGGATTTGTTTTTCTATTAAATGTCCTTCACCTATTTTTTTAGCCCATTTACGTGTTGTAATATTTGGGATAATAACTGGGCTATTTAAAACGGTTTGGACAATATCTAACTCTTCTAAAGGTTCTCCAAGGCGCCAGACTTCCGGATAGATTGGCAGTTGTCCTCCTGGTTTTTCTTCATATATTTTAATCTGGATCAAATCTTTAGCTATCCCCCGATACCAAGTAGCTAAAGGGTTTCCATCAATCATTATCCCCGCTTGGCCTGCTGGAGCCCCAAATTCGGAATATGGCGTTTCCTTTGCGAAATCTTCTGCTTTTTGCCTTAATTCATCGTCACCATCCTCTTTCAATTTATCTAAATTCTTATTTTCTAAGGGATTATCCATGGTTTCTAATATATCTTCGGGAAATTCTATATTAGAACCGCTTCTCCCTGAAGATTTTCTATTGGCTTTACCATCGCCGCGTTGTACGCTAGGCCCTACTAATGTAAATGTATTATTAACAAGTGATTTTAAATGGTATGCTATTTTAGACACTTTAGCTTCCCAAAGCGATTCATCCTCAAAATTCTTTTTAACAACATTAACTACTTTACTTGCTACATTTTCTACACTAGAGAGCAAATCATCGTCAGCTAATTTGATGTTCAAGAGTTTTTCGTAACTTCGAAATAGAAATTTTGAGAACTCACTCATTTTATTTTTGCTTTTATCCAATAGGTGAACATAAGTTTTAATAATCTCCCAAGAGATCAGATCTGGTTTTTTTTTATGAAGTTTAGTATCAATAATAAAATCTGCGAACACATTAACCACAATTGGAGCAAAATTCTCGTTTACATAGATCATGGCAGCTTTAAGCAGCTTCGCATTAATTAAACCATCATACGGGATAATCTGGTAATGAGAAACTTCATGAAGGGATATAGCATAAAAATAATTTATATAATCTTGATCTTCTATGAAGATAGGTGTGTTTGCTAAGTTCATAGTAATTTTCCACTTATCATGAAGGTCAATATAAAAGCCTTCTAAATTGGAGTAGTCGAAGATAAAATTGGGTAAATCTAATGGAGGAAAGAAAAAGTCTTTTTGAGTTTTAGTCCAAGCTAATTTCGCTAGCTCGATAATATGTAGTTCCTTCTGATTTAAATCCTTTTTTATTATGCTCCTTATTTTCTTCTTTCTAAACTTCGACATACCTAAAAGGTTTTACTTTATTCCTCTTTTTGAATGTACTCTATTTTATCTAATATATCCCTTAATTTTAAAGCTTCAGACCCTCCCGAAATTTGAATGTTAACTAAAGAATCATTACTAGTGCCAGTAACATTAATTTCGATTAGTAAATCTTCAGTTCTAATTTGTTTGGTTTGTCTTCTCCCAAACGCTTCTTGTAATGATTTATCTAAATTAGGAAATTCGGTAGCTATGTCTGCCCAGATTTCTTTACGGTTTACATACTTAAAAAGATAATCAGTTACTGTTTGTTTATACAATTCTTGATTGCAGAAATTAATTAAATAGGCTCTATTAGGGAAGTCTATATCTTCTATCAAACTATTTCGGATACTTGCAAGTGCATCGATATCTCCGTTTTTTGATGCGTGTTTTATCTTTTGAGCAAGTTTTGAATATTTTTTATCCTTAACAGAATTAACAAAAGGAAGCAAATCGAATTTAACGATTAAATCGTTTTTCTGAAAATTCTTTAAAGTAGCTAAATCATCATCCTCAGATTCACCATCTCTAAACCTCTCAGCGATTTGATAGCATACTTCACGATTGATAAAGCGTTTCTGGATTTGATTTAAAATATCTTTAGTAAAATCGTATGGATTGCCCCAACACGGTGGTTTTTCTAACTCTCTTCTTGAATACATAACTCTATGAGATATGACATAGGGAGCGATTGTATTTACTAAATTGATGTCAATTTGATCGAGATCTAATAACCAAGTTAAAGCTTTCGAATACCTTAATAGATCCTTAGCTACTCTAACACTTAAGATAGATTCGATTTTATTACATACATTTTGGTTTGTATTAAAGTGACATCCTGAGCATAAACCTGTACTTGGTTTGAGATTTTCAGAACTTCCTTTATCTATTCTCATGCATAATGTAAAATCCCTTATAATTGCGTGAATGTATTTGTTAACATCTGCATCGAATTTAATTTTATTTACATGATACCAAATTTCCATTAACTCATCAATTGTTAGGACTTTAGGTACTTGAATCAGTTCGTCATAACCGCTATACTTTTCATCCTTTCCAGTTAAAATCAATTCTAAATCGTAACTAGAAGGCATTACAATTGGGATTGAAATTCCAAATCTATCTAAAAATGGTTTCGATAATTCAAAAGTCCCAACGTCTTGAGGATTGATTGTTGCATATAAACAATATTTATCGACAGTTTTAATTTCATCATAGTATTTGATAGTTCCTTCTGCTAAGAGAGATAAAAGAATATCTTGAGCGTATGGGGTTAAACGGTTAACTTCGTCAATAATTTTCCAAAAACTGGTTACAAACTGTCTCCATACAACTTCTTCTTCCCCGTCATGCATTAATTTTCCGAGTTTAAGAGTCCCAACCAACTTCTCTTCAGTTAATTGCGGATGCCCACGAATGATTGAATTTTCTATCGCGTTTAAGGTTTCTCCGGTAAACATACGTCCTAAAAGCTTTGTAAGACTTGTTTTACCGCCCCCATGTCCACCAACTAAGAGCATTGCAGAGTTTGGCACAAGAGCATTTAGTACGCATAAAGATAATATTTCTGGCAATGTTTTTGTACTAACTTTTTGAGTGTCATTATTAAAGTATTTTATTTCTAAGTTCTTAGAATGAACGAACAATTGGTTTGCTTGAGTTATATTGATGATCTTCCACACTTTTTTCCTTAATGAGTCTTCTTCTGCTATTTTTGTCGACATATGGGGAATTCTCGTAAGATTTTTAATATTAAATAAAAATCAGTTCACTTATATAAAAATTAGTATTATTTTGTTAATTGTTTCTTAAAAATAACCAATATGCCCCAAATTGTTTTCATCTTCGTCTAAAGCGTAAACTAATCCCATTGAAAGTGATTCTTCATTACCATCTTTAGTCGATTTAGCAATTTGTTTTAGAGTTTTCAATTTTAAAATGAATGTCCCTCCACACTTTTTACACTTAATGAAGATTTTTCGAACTTGCTCCTTTTCATTTTCGAATTCTTCTATCTTAAAGGGTTCCAGTAATTTTGGGTCACTATTATCACAATTTTTTAAAAAACATTGATCTAACGAAATTTTTTCCATTCCCCTTCGAGCAAGTGATATATAGGCATAAGTTGGAATTTTATCTCTTAGATCTTCTTCATCAGTCATAATTAATAAAAAAGAATATTATAATTAACCCTTCTTATTATTAAATATTGATCTCTCTATTAGCTTTAGATGATCAAGCTTAATTGTATTCAAGGATTATAAGTTCTGGAGTAACAATCATTATAAATTAATTTATTATGTCGGAAAAGAAAGACTTTTCAGAAGAAGCAATAGAGCATATCTCTAAGTTAGCGTTATTAGATTTATCAGAGGAAGAAAAAAACAAATTAGCTAAACAGTTAGGAGATATTCTTGAATACTTCAAAAAGTTAGACAATTTAGATACTACAAATGTTAAACCAATGACACACCCGATTGAAGGTCTAAAAAATGTATTTAGAGAAGACATTCCTTGGAAATCGCTTTCAAATGAAGAAGCGCTGAAGAACGCTAAAAATACCAAGGATGGATATTTTAAAACTTCAAGAGTGTTAAAGAGCTAATATTTTAAATTTACTAGCTGCAATATTTTTCCTTACTATCTCCTAAAATGCGGATAAATAAATATGTAGTCTACCTCTCTATTATCAAATGAAATTAATACAAAAATTAATAAAAAAGAAGGAAACTCTCAAGGAGAGTTTATTTAAAAGCGTTATATATAGGATAATAACAATCTTTCTTGGAATGTTGGTTATTTTATTAGTTACAGGGGATTTGATTGCTGCTTTTTCTATTGGGTTTGCCACAGAAACAGTTCAATTTATCAATTATTTTGTTTATGAAACAATCTGGACTAATTATCACGACAAAAGATTAAGAGATAAAATTGAAAGGACAAGGGAAGTTGATGTTAAATTAGATTTTGATCTACTAAAAGAGATTTCTTTTGAATTTTCTCAAACAGATACTTATGTCAAAGAAGCTTATGAACCCATATTGTCTTTTTTTGAGAAATTATTAAAAAACGAGAATTTAGCCGAAATACAAGAAGAAGTTCAAAGAGACAGGAATTATTTTGTTTTAAAACATAAAGATAGGAGTTTTATGCGATAATACTTGATGTCTGAGCTACAAACCTTGCTCAGAATTTGTTATAATCAAAAGTAGTAAAAAAGTAATTTGTTACTCTTTATATTCTTTATCTAAGAATTCAATGGCTTTTTCCATGTCTCTTAACGCTTTTTTTCTCTCTTTGGGACTCATATTATAGAAATCATCCTCGGCATTCGTTCCAATTTTTTGGGATTCAGCTTGCGACTTGAATTTCTTGTAAACTAATGCGTTTATATAGCGTTCGTAATGGCCTAATGCTTTATTAATATCTGGGGTATCTTTAATCTGATCCCATAACTCGAGAGTTTCGAGGCTTCGAATTCCTATGTCAATTCTAAACCAGCTAATCGGAAATAGTAATTTCTTTTTGATCCCATATTCGATTACTTTGATATTATCATCATCGATATACATCTCAGCGATTTCATCCTTGCTAAAAACGATATTATCACTCATAATATACATATTTGCAGCGTTTCTTGACGAACATACAAGTCCTACAGCAAAACCCTTTGCTAATCGTAATCTATTTATTAGATCTTCTAATTTTGAGCCTTTAATGTGAACATTATGCTTTTTATTACCTTGAAATTCAATTTTTATTTTGTTGATACCTTTATCGTCTATTATAATCTTGGGAAATAATCCTTTTTCTCGTGTTCTTTTATGAGCTTCTAACAATTTATTAATAATCTCGTAATCTAATTTAAGTCCTTGGATAACGGTTGTGTTCGCATCTAGAAAAGCATCTACTTCAAAATCGGCGATTCCATAGAAAATTTTTCGATTATTGATAATCTGATAGATTGTCTTTACAATTGTATCTACCAATGCTTCTGGATCTTCTCGGATCGAATCAAATTCAGTGGTTGTGAAAGTGTCTATACTATCTTCTAATCCCTCTTCTTCGTAAAAAGCAGCCCATGACATTTCAGTGTAAATATTTCCTTCATTGTAGAAGTTATGCTCACTATCTATACTAATAATTGACTTAGCTCCACCAATCTCTACACCTTTTTTGGTGCTAGAAGAACTAAATATTTTCAATGGAGGATTGTAAAATTCAAGCGACAATTAAATAACCGGTTTATTTATTTTGCTTTAAAATATTAATAGAGTTCATATTATTAAATTTGGGGTTTTTTAAATATCTGTATATAATAGACAAGAAGTTATTTGACAATTCAGAGGGACTTTTTAAGCCTTAATCAATGGGGATTTTTATTATAAAAGTAGACCCCTTACCTTTTCCTTCAGATTCAGCCCAGATTTCTCCTTGGTGGAGTTCGATGATTTCTTTTGATAAAAACAACCCTAATCCCGTACTCCCTAATTCCATGTTAAGATCTTTTTTTAATGAAGATTCAATTGTACTGAATTTTTTAAAAAGATTTTTAATTTCCCCCTCTGTTAATCCTACTCCTGAATCTTTTATTTCTATAAGGGCAAAGTGATCATCAGACTTTAGTTTAATACTTATTTTCCCATTTGGGTGAGTATATTTTATCGCATTTGATATAATATTTGTTAAAACAAGTTCTATTCTAGACTCATCTATACTGATATAAAGTTCAGGAAGAATATCAATATCTATTTTGTGGTTTCGTTTGTTGCTAAAATACTTCATTTCTTTGATGCAATTTACTATTATGTCGCTTATGTTGGTTTTACTTTTATGGAGCTTAAATTTTTTAGATTCCATTAAAGAGACATCAAGTAGATCATCCACCAATTTCTTAATTCTTTTTGTTCCTATTGATGCCATTTCTAACAGTTCCAACTGTTCTGGATTGAAATTATCTTTATGTAAAAGGTCTAAAAGCTGGTATGCTCCATAAACTGTAGTGATTGGAGTTTTTAATTCGTGAGAGGCTCTATCTATAAATTCCTTTCTCATCTCATTTAAGTCCTTAAGCTTTATCTCTAATTCTTTTGTTTCAGATATATTGTGAACCATCACTAATATAAGTGTTTTTTCTCCCAATTTCACTAGAGATGAATCAATATTTACCCAAACGAGATTTCCATCTTTCTTCTTTAATTTTATATCAATTGTAGGGATGGACTCACCATTAGCAATCTTTTTTAGCCTTGTAAGCAGAATTGGTAAGTATTCGGGAAGAGCTATGGGGAGTTTATCAAAACGATTACCAACGAGTTCATGTTTATCGTATTTTATTAACTTCTCTAAAGCAGGATTACAGTCTTCAATCCTACCTTGAGCATTTATTAATAAGATCGAAACGGGCGATTTCTCAAAAAGAAACCTATATTTTTCATCAGATTCTCTTAGTTCCTCTTTCGTTTTTTTTCTTTCAGTTATGTTAATGTAGGATGTTAAGAAGGCTCGTTTATTTTGAAACATAATACTTTTACTATGGATTTCCAACCATATTATGCTCCCACTCTTGTGAATTCCTCGAGCTTCGTAATATTGAAAATTATTTTCAAATTGTTTACCCATTTTAGTTGCGAATTCAATGATTCTTTTCTTATCCTCGGGATATATAGTTTTAAAGAATTCTCCTGAATTCCAGCTTAGTAGTTCACTTACCGAATATCCTAGAATATCCGCAAGTGTTTTATTAATGTATTTTATCTTTTCATCTTGGATAATAGAGATTCCCATTAGGGATTGCTCTGAAATTGTACGGAACTGTTCTTCAGATTCTTTTATTCTCTCTTCAGCTTTTACCATTTCAGTAACATCGTGAATAATACTCCTCATACCAATAATCTTAGTGCCTTTATAAATAGGAGTAACATTTAAACTTCCATAGAAAATTGTTCCATCTTTTTTTTTTAATTGCATAATTAAGGGATCTACAGTTTTACCCCTAAAAATTAGGCTAAGGTTCCTTATAACTTCCTCTCTATCTTCTTCGAGAATGAAGTGGAACACATTTAATCCTTTCTTAAAGTCTTCGTGAGAATAGCCGAATATTTTTGAAGCGATAGCATTTGTATATGTTAATTTAAATTTTAAATCAATCTCGAAAATAACTTCAGGTAGAGAATTTGCTAAATCTTTGTATTTCTTCTCGGATTCAATTAATTTTTGAGCAGCTTCTTTTTTTTCACTGATATCTCTTGAAATTGTGAGAACATAATTTTTACCATCTTGATTTTCATAGAACTCAGCAGATGTTTCCATCCAGACATATTGACCATCGCTTCTTCTAATTCTTGCTTCTATTGAGCTATATCTTTCCTTTAATGCTTTAATCACTAATTCTTGATCTTCTGGATGGATAAGATCTAATGCATTTTTACCTATAAGATCTTCTAGATTATATCAACGAGAAAGCTCATAAAAGATTGATGGGATATATTCCAGAAGATCTTATAGGTAAAAATGCATTAGATCTT